>Ga0105044_10015694_pt1 | contig 10232 bp, 6 predicted proteins | sample MAT01_FD_78092 | JGI IMG/M metagenome (GOLD analysis project Ga0105044, IMG submission 78092) | Freshwater microbial communities from Lake Fryxell liftoff mats and glacier meltwater in Antarctica - MAT-01 | ecosystem: Environmental > Aquatic > Freshwater > Ice > Liftoff microbial mat | place...
GAGAGGGGCCATCGCGATGGTTGCAATCATTCGGTTGGCCCCTCTCGCCAAAGGCGAACTTACGGAAGGGGTCTGGGGCCGCCGGCCCCAGCGGGTCCAGGGCAGAGCCCTGGCCTTCCTTCCCCATCCACACCCCCCCGACTCCACCCATCATCCCTCAGCATCCCCGCCGAAGCGGCGCAGGTCCAGCGTCATCGGGTGGTCTCGGCTGACGGTGGAACGCGGTTCCGGCATCGTCCCTGGCGTATGCCCCATCGGCAGGAACCGCGACCGGCGCCGCGCCTCGGCCTCGTTGGCGTTCACCGGAAACGTGTCGTAGCTCAGCCCGCCGGGGTGGGCCACATGGTGCGTCATGCCGCCCAGCGCGCGGCCGCTCCAGGTGTCGAACACATCGATCACCAGCGGCGCCTGCGCCTTCACCGTGGGGTGCAGCCCGTGCGGCGGGTTCCACGCCTTGAACCGCACCCCGGCCACGTAGTCGCCCACCCGCTCGGTGCGCGAAAGCGGCACGGCGATGCCGTTGCAGGCCAGCACGAAGCGTTCCTCCACCCAGTTCGACACGCGCAGCTGCACCCGCTCGGCTGAACTGTCGACATAGCGCACCATGCCCTCCGGCGTGCTTTCCTCGCCCAGCACATGCCACGGCTCCAGCGCATGGCGCAGTTCCACGCCCATGTCGCGCACCGTGATGTCGCCGATCTTGGGAAAGCGGAACGCGGCATGTGGCGTGAACCATTCGGGATCAAGCTGGAACCCGAAGCCGCCCAGCTGCTCCAGCGCATCGCGAAAATCCTCCAGGCACGGCTGCGGCAACAGGAACCGGTCATGCAGCCGCGTGCCCCAGCGGATCAGCCGGCGCTCGTACGGCCGTTCCCAGAACGCGGCGACGGCGGCGCGCATCAACAGCGTCTGGGCGGCCGACATGCGCGCATGCGGCGGCATCTCGAAGGCGCGGAACTCCACCAGGCCGCGCCGCCCACCGGGCCCGGAGGGATCGTACATCTTGTCGATGCAGAATTCGGTACGGTGGGTATTGCCCGCCATGTCCACCAGGATGTTGCGGAAAATCCGGTCGGTCATCCACGGCGGCGGCGGCGCATCGCGCGTTACCTGCGCGAACGCCGTCTCCAGCTCCGCCACCGCATCGTCGCGCGCCTCGTCGATGCGCGGATGCTGGCTGGTCGGGCCGATGAACAGCCCGCTGAACAGGAACGACAGGCTGGGATGGTTGTGGAAGAACCCCAGCAGCGACTTCAGCAAATCGGGCCGGCGCAGGAACGGGCTCTCCTCCGCCGAGGACCCGCCCATCACCACATGGTTGCCGCCGCCGGTGCCCACATGCCGGCCGTCGAGCATGAATTTCTCCGACGCCAGCCCCACCTGCCGCGCCTCCTCGTACAGCGTCTCGGTGCGCGCCACATGCTCGGCCCAGCTGGTCGAAGGATGGATGTTCACCTCGATCACCCCCGGGTCGGGCGTCACCGAGAAATGCTGCAACCCGGGGTCGGACGGCGGCAGATAGCCTTCCAGCACCACCGGCAAGGAAAACTCCTGCGCCGTCGCCTCCACCGCGGCCACCAGCGCCAGCCAGTCCGCGGCCGCCATCAGCGGCGGGAAGAACACGTGCAGCACCCCGCCGCGCGGCTCCACCGCCAGCGCCGTGCGCACCAGGCCGGGCTCGCCGCTTCCGACCTCCGGCAATTCCTGCGCCTGCGCCCGCCAGTCCTCGATGCCCGACCCCACCGGCGCCACCGGCCCAGCCCGCACCTGTGCCTGTGGCGGCAACGTCTCCACCCGCTCGAACGGGTCGCGCTCGAATTGCGGCTCGATCGTGGCGGGATCGGCCCACGGCAAACTATCCAGCGGCAGGCGCAGCCCGATCGGCGAATCCCCAGGCAACAGGAACAGCGTGTCGCCGCGGAAATACCATTTCCCTGTCTGCCAGCGCCGCACCCCGCGCTCCAGCACCCGGCGCAGCGGCAGCACGCTGCCCACTGGCGCCGCCAGGCCCTGATCGAACATCCGCGCCATCCGCGCCCGCTCCAGCGGATCGCGCAGCTTGCTGTCCTGCATCACCACATTGGCCGGCAGCCGATGCTCGCGCCACAGATGGTAGTGCACGTCCTCATGCGCCGGCAGCGCCATGGCGGCATCGACCTGCAACCGCTCGGCCAGCGCCGTGGTGAAGCGCGCCGCGTCCGCGGCCGTGGCAGTCCCCCGATCGCGGTCGGCATCGGCCAGCAATTCGGGGTTCAGCCAGACCTTCTCGCCATCCGTCCGCCAATGCGCCGACAGCGCCCAGCGCGGCAACGGCTCGCCGGGATACAGCTTGCCCATGCCGGTATGCAGCGCCGCACCGGGCGCCCATAACGGCGCCAACCGGCGCAGCAGTGTGCCGGCATAGCGCCGCTTGGTGGGGCCGAGGGCCGCGGTATTCCACTCCGGCGCCTCGAAATCCGTCGCCGCCACAAAGGTCGGCTCACCCCCCATGGTCAGCCGCACCGCCCCACGCGCCAGCGCCCGGTCGACGGCGGCGCCGGCGGCCAGGATCGCCTGCCACTGCGCGTCCGAATACGGCTTGGTGGTGCGCGGCGTCTCCACAATGCGCGTCACCGCCATCTCGAAGCCGAAGCTGACCTCGGCCTTCTCCACCCCGCCACTGATCGGCGCCGCCGCCTGCGGATCGGGGGTGGCGGCCAGCGGAATATGCCCCTCCCCGGCCATCAGCCCGGAGGTCGCATCGAACCCGATCCACCCCGCCCCCGGCAGGTACACCTCCGCCCAGGCATGCAGGTCGGTGAAATCAGCACGCGGCCCCTCCGCGTCCGACCCCTGTGTTCCCGCAATCGGCTTCACATCGCCCACCAACTGGATGAGGTAGCCCGACACGAAGCGCGCCGCGAACCCCAGATGGCGCAGCAACTGCACCAGCAGCCAGGCCGAATCCCGGCACGACCCGCGCCCCTCCTCCAGCGTCCGCTGCGGCGCCCAAACCCCGGGTTCCAGCCGCACGATATAGGCGATGCGCGCCTGCACCTGCTGGTTCAGCGCCATCAGCATGTCCACCGTCCGCCGCGGCTCGCGCGCCACCGCGGCAATCATCGCCGCCAGCGCCGCGCCGGGCGCGTCCAACCGCCGGAACGGCGCCAGCTCGTGCTCCAGCACCGGGTCGTAGGCAAACGGAAATGTCTCGGCCTGCGGCTCCAGGAAGAAGTCGAACGGATTGATGGTCGCCATGTCGGCCACCAAATCCACCACCACCTCGAACTGCGATACCTTCTCGGGGAACACCACGCGGGCGAGGAAATTGCCCTGCGGGTCCTGCTGCCAGTTCAGGAAATGCGGCTTCGGCAACACCGTCAGCGAATACGCCAGCACCGGCGTGCGCGCATGCGGCGCCGGCCGCAGCCGGATCGTCTGCGGCCCCAAATGCACCGCCCGGTCATAGCGGTAGCTGGTCCGGTGGGTCAGCGCGACGTGCAGGGCCATGACGTGTCCTTGAAGCAACAGCAAGCAGTTCTTTTTTGAAAAAAAGAACCAAAAAACTTCTGTCCGTTGGAGTCACCACTCCGGCCGCCACACCGCCCTACGCAAACCGCCGTGGGTTGATCGCCGCCACAATCCCGTCCGCCCCCGCCAGCCACGCCGGCGCCCGCCCCGCCACCAGGTCAGCCACCAGCCGCCCAGCCGCCGGCGCCGTCTGGATGCCATAGCCGCCCTGGCCCACGCACCACATGAAACCCTCGGCATCGGGTGCGAAACCGAAGCACAGGCTGCCATCCGGCGTGAAGGTCCGCAGCCCCGCCCACGACCGCTCCACCCGCCGCACCTCAATGTCGAGCATCTGCTGCATCCGGTCGACCGCGACCGCCACATCCAGCTCATCCGGCTGCACGTCGTGCGGCCGATCCGGCGTCTCGTCGGCCGGCGAGATCATCAGCCGCGTCCGCGCCTCCGGCTTGCCATACCAGCTCTCGCGCGCATCCATCAGCGCCGGCCAGTCGGCGGGCTGCCAGGGTGCGGGGTCGATGATCACCCCGGTGCGCCGCTTCGGGATCAGCCCAACCGGCCGCACCCCCGCCTGTGCTGCCACCTCGTCGCCCCACGCCCCGGCGGCGTTCACCAGCACTGGCGCGCGCAATCGCGCCCCGCCAGAAACCTCAACCTCCCACGCCCCGTCCCGCCGCTCGATCCGCATGGTCCGGCTGCGCAACGCCAGCACCCCGCCCCGCCGGCGCAATTGCGCCAGAAACCCCTGGTGCAACGCCGCCACATCCAGGTCGAAGGTGCCCTCCTCGATCAGCGCCGCCCCCACGGCACCCGGCCGGATCGCCGGCACCATCGCCCGCGCATCAGCCACGCTGATCCGCCGCAACCCGGTGCCTCCCGCCATCGCCGCATCCGCCGCCACCTCGTCGCCCGCCGCCGCCAGCGTCAGCACCAGCCGCGGCGACCACAGCTGCACCGCGGAAAACCCCTCCGGCGGTGCCTCGAAGAACCCGCGCGCCGCCCCGGTCAGCGCCCGCACATCCGGCGGTCCATAATTCAGAATCCACAGCGCCGCCGACCGCCCGGTGGTGTGATACCCCGCCGCTTCCTCCGCCTCCACCAGCGCCACGCGCCGGTCGGCCGACAGAAACGCGGCGGTGGAGGCGCCCGCAATGCCGGCGCCAATAACGATGCAGTCGGTGTCATGCGTGTCCATGCCACCAGCCTATCCCAGGCCACGTCCCCGTGCGCAACCTCAACCGTAGACCGGCCTCAGAACACCAGCGCCATGCGTGCCAACAAAGGCAGCGTGGCCCCGCAATCGCACCCACCCCCACCGCGATGCAGCCATTGCCATGCGGACCGATGGCCAACCGGTATCCGCGGCCCTTCCCCCGGAATCGCACGCAAGGCTTCACTCCCTTCAGACACGATGGACTTGTCTGGGAATCACGACGCCATCCAGCACGATCCAGTCAAATCAATGCCGACCGCCGGACCGTCAACTATCCCCGGAACCCGATCACAATGACAGGTCACGCAGACAAACGGGCAAAGCGGTGGCGTTGCCCTGCTTCAGAGGTGAAACACCAGGCGGCCTGGTATCAGTACATCGTGTCCTTCAACCGCTGCGGCGCGATCTTGTCGTATTCCGGCCCGTCGAACGCGCCGCGCGTGATATCCGCCAGGATCGTCCCGTTACTCGGCAGGCTCTCCCGGGGCACCTGCACCGACGTGTCCCACAGCTTGCTGCGCATCAGTGCCTTGGCGCACTGGAAGAAGCAGCTTTGCACATGCACCACCAGCACGCTCTTGGGCAGTTGGTTGTTCACCACGAACCGCATCAGCAGCGCCGGATCGACGCTGATCTCTGCCCGCCCGATGACCCGCAGCGTCTCCCCCACCCCGGGGATCAGGAACAGCAGCGTCACCCGCGGGTCGGCCACGATATTGCGCAGATTGTCGATGCGGTTGTTGCCCCGCCGGTCGGGCAGCAACAGCGTGTGCGCATCGGCGATCTCCACGAACCCCGGCGCATCGCCGCGCGGCGTGATCTCGACTGTCTCGCCCACGCTCGCCAGCACGCAGAACGGCGAGGCCCGGATCAGCGCCTGGTAGTGCGGGTGCAGATGGTCCACCTGCTTGCTCACCGCAGCCCCCGCCGGCTCGCCATAGAGTGCGCGCAGGCCTGCGAGGTCGCGAATGATGTGGTCGGGATTGTCCATGACACCTGTTTCCGTCGCGACGGGGTTTCTCGGCAGCGGCAAGACCACGCTGATCAGCCGCCTGTTGCGCGGCCCCACCCTTGCCGACACGGCGATGATCGTCAACGCATTCGGCGCAGCCGGCGGCAACCCCGCGGGGCGCGACCGGGCCATGCACCGCGTTACGCCACCCTGACGTCGCGCCCCATCAGCATCTCGTACACCTTGATCATCGCCGTGGTGTCCTCGCCCCCCAGCCCCATGCCACGCGCCGCGCGCAACAGGTTCAGCACGTTCGGCGCCACCATCCCCGGCACCCCGGTGCGGTCGGCCAGTTGCACCGCCAGCCGCAAATCCTTGTGCGCCAGGTCCAGCGCGAAGCCGGGCGTGAAATTGCCGGCGAACGCCTTGCCCGCCAGGGATGTGAACGCGCCCGACGCGCCCGAGCTGATCGACACCACCTCGGCCAGTTTCATGAGGTCGATCCCCGCCGCCGCCCCCATCATCAGCCCCTCGGCCGCCGCCGCCATGTTGCAGAACGCCAGCATGTTGTTGATCAGCTTGGCCACCGACCCCATGCCGACCGCGCCGACATGGATCGCCCGGGACGAGAAACTGGCAAACAACGGCACCTGCGCCTCGAACGCCGCCGCATCGCCGCCGACCATCACCGTGATCGTCCCTTCCGCCGCCCGCACCACTCCGCCGCTGACCGGCGCCTCCAGCATGACGACCCCGCGCGCCGCCAGCGCCGCCGCCATCGCCTGCGCCACCTCCGGCGAATTGGTCGACAAATCGATCACCACCGTTCCGGGCAGCGCCGTTTCCGCCAGCCCGCCCGGCCCGGCGATCACCGCCTCCACGATCGCGGGAATGGCCAGCGAGGTAAACACCACGTCGCACCCCGCCAACGCCGCGATGCTGTCCGCCGAGCCGGCCCCCAGCGCAGTGCAGCGCGCCACCGCCGCGGGGTCGAGGTCGTGCACCACCACCTGGTGGTTGGTGTTCTTGATGATATTGCGGCACATGGGCCCGCCCATATTGCCCACGCCGATGAAGCCGATTTTCATGCTGCGGTCCTCCGTTTGCAGGAAGGATGCGGCAAGCAGCAGGCGCCCGCTAGCCTTGGGCGCGCCCGAACGGGGCGGGATAGCGCACCGCGCCCGCCTGCCCCGCCAGCACGCCGGGCAGCAATTCCAACCCCATCAGCTTGCCCGGCCCATACGGCGTGCGCAGATGCGCCATTGCTTGCAGCGAAAAGCCGAAGCGCTGATAATAATCGGGATCACCAAGCACCACCACGCACTGCATCCCGGCATCCCGCGCCGCGGCGATCCCCGCCCGCACCAGCCGTTCGCCCAAGCCCAGCCGCCGCCACTGCGCATCCACCGCCAGCGGCGCCAGGGCCGCGGCGGGCACATCGCGGCCGTCCACCATCACCGTCATGCGCGAGAACATGACATGGCCGGCCACGGCACCATCGACGCGCGCCACCAGCGAGGCGATGGCAAACCCGCCATCGCGCAGGCCGGCGACCACGGCGGCTTCGTAGGTGTCGTTGAACGCGGCGCAATGCACTGCCGCGATGCGCGGCACGTCGGCGGGGTGTTCGGGGCCGATGTTGATCGTCATAAGCAAGAATCTTCTTTTTCTGAAGAAAAAGAAGCAAAAAGACTTTTATCCATGAGGGCCGTGCCTAAACGGATAAAAGTTTTTTGGTTCTTTTTTTCAAAAAAGAACACCTTCCTTACGTCTTCGGCGCCGGTGTCTTCATCATCGTGCCGGTCATCGGGATGAAGAACACCCCGACATCCTTGCGCGAGTGGATTTTCCCCTCGGCGTCCTTGGTATAGACATACAGGAACTGCCCGCGCTTGAACGGCTGCCCGATCGGGATCAGCGCCCGCCCGCCCGGCTTCAACTGCTTGAACAACTCCGGCGGCGCGTATTGCGCCGCACAGGTGATGATGATGATGTCGAACCCGCCGGTCACCTCGGGCCAGCCGAAATACCCGTCGCCGACCCGGCTCTGGATGTTGTCGTAGCCGAGTGGTGCAAAGATTTTCCCCACCGCGCGACCCAAGGGTTCGATGATCTCGATCGAATAGGCCGCCTTGCAGATGCGCGACAGGATCGAAGCCTGATAGCCGCTGCCGGTGCCGATCTCCAGGATCACGTCGCTGGCCTTCGGCTGTGCCACCTGGGTCATGTAGGCTTGGCCGAGGTAATCCGACAGCGCCGAGCCGTAGCCGAGCCCCCAGGGCTTCGGCTCCACCTCATAGGCGTTCGACGGCGTCGGCAGCTTGGCGTCGTAGATGTAATGAAAATACTCACGCGGCAATTCGCCGAAGGCGCGCATCACCTCGGGATCGGCGCTGCCCAGGCGCTCCTTCAGGTAGCTCTCGATGCGCTTCAGCGCCGCCGGCCGCCGCGCCTGGATGGCCGCGAACGCCGCCTCCGACAGTTCCACCGGCCGGCCCGATTTCGCCATCGCCTCCAGATAGGCCGCCCGCGTCCAGCCGGCGCCGGCATTGACGGCGGCATGGCCAGGACGGGACAGGATCGCCGGTGCGGCCAGCACGATCGGCGCCGCCAGAACGGCACGGCGGGAGAGGGAAAGGGTCACGCGGGCGCTCCGGAATTCATGCGGGGAAAACTCAGCCAGGCGGTCACATACAGCACCAGCGCGCACAACAGAACCCGGTCGTAACCGAAGCCGATGGCGGTGAGGTTGGCCAGCGGCGTCGACACCACCGAGAACGCCCCGTTCAACCCCCAGGCCCAGGGCAGGAACCCGCCCGATCCCACCCGCGACAGCCCGAGCGGAAACGGCAGGCCGAGCGCCACCGACACCGGTGCCGCCACCAACAGCACCAGCCCCGCGCGCACCAGCCACGGCAGGTCCAGGGTTGCCAGCATCACCGGCTGCAACAGCAGCAACACCAGAACCGCCCAGACCACCACCACCACGGTGCAAACCAGGCTCGCCCGCGCCGCCACCGCGGCGAAGCGCCCGGTCAGCATGCTGCCCAGACCGGAGCAGATCAGCATGCCGGTCAGCACCAGCGCGAAGCCGGCGCTGCGGTCATTGAGCCAAAAACTCGCGCGCTCGATCAGGAACATCTCGACGAACAGAAACCCGAGCCCGAGACAGGAGAAATACAGCACCGCCCGCGCCGTCGCCCCCCAGCCCTGCCCGGTGCGCACCCGCCGCCCACCCAGCAGCGGCAGCACCAGCACCAGCAGCGCGATCACCATCGCCTGGCCCAGCACCGCCACGTTCACCAGCGGCCCGATCTCGGCCTGTGGCAACAGCTCAAGCCGCTTGATGATGGTGCCCAACTCGCCCAGCCGCAGCACCGCATAGAAGAACGGCCGGTCATAGGTGATGGGGGCCAGGTCGAAGGCATCCACCGACAGGCTGGCTTGGCCGCGCAGCACAGCCGGCGCCTCCTCGGCGATGGCGTCATGCGCCCCGGCACCCGAGGTCACCGCGCCGTCGACAAACGAGACTGCCGGCAGGTCGTTGTAGATCGCCCGCTTCGGCGCCGTCTCCATGCCGGGGAACCAGGAAATGTCGAACGAGCGTGCTTCGGCGAACGCATGCGCCTTTGCCACCAGCGCTTCGGTGAACGGCCGGTTGGACAGCAGGATCCGCACGTTCCAGGCGCTGCGCACCACCAGAACATGGGCGGGCACATCGGCAATGCCGGCATCGAGCAACCCGCGCCGGGCAGTGGCCAACATGCGCACCGCATAGGCCGGGAACTCGCGGATCGACACCGGGATCGACACGATGCCGCCCGGCGTCAGCGCGCGCAGATAGGTCGCCAGCGCCTCGGCGGCGAAGGCGGCGCTGTTGGCCTCGGCGGCGTCGAGGAAGTCGAGCGAGATGTCCACCAGGTCGAACGGACCGTCGGCGGCCGCGGCAATCGGGCTGTCGCCGCGCAGCCGCACCCGCTTGTCCGGCGCGAAGGCCGGCACCGCGCCCATGCCGTCGCGCAATGCGGCCAGCAGCACCGGCTCGGGCTCCACCACCTCCAGCGCCGCCGCCCCCAGGGCCAGCGCCTCGGCAATGCGGAACCCGCCCGAGGCCCCGGCCAGCAGCACCCGCGGAGTGTCGAGCAGCATGTAGGGCAGCGCCGCCAGGGTCGCCGGCGCGTAGCCGGCATCAAGCCCGCCCCCGCCTTGCGCAATGGGTTTCGGCAGGGCGGCAAGCCGGTTGCCGTCGCGGTACAACCCGAGCGCACCGGGCGGTCCCGGCAGGCCCATCATGCCAGCGTTGTTCGACAGGTCGGTGTCGACCCGCTCGGTGAAATTGTCGAGCAGGTGATACAGCCCGCGCGGCAAAAACCGCTCCGCCAGCACCCGGCTGTCGGGCACGTTGAGCGGCGCGTAGATGCTCTTGTAGTCGTTGAAGCGCGCAGCACTGGCAAACACCGACAGCGCCACGCCGGCCGCCAGCGCCACGAATGTAACCGGCCGCACCCAGGCCCGGCGCGTGAACAGCGCGGCCAGCGCCAGCGGCACCAGCAACGC
>Ga0105044_10015696_pt1 | contig 10231 bp, 8 predicted proteins | sample MAT01_FD_78092 | JGI IMG/M metagenome (GOLD analysis project Ga0105044, IMG submission 78092) | Freshwater microbial communities from Lake Fryxell liftoff mats and glacier meltwater in Antarctica - MAT-01 | ecosystem: Environmental > Aquatic > Freshwater > Ice > Liftoff microbial mat | place...
GAGGATTTGACCCGAAGCCCTCGAATACTCAAATACTCGAATCTTCACGAACTGTTTGGCACAACTCCACCAACACGCCATTGGCGCTTTTGGGGTGTAGAAAACAGACTAATTTGTTGTCTGCGCCGCGTTTGGGTTCGGCGTTGAGCAGGGTGAAACCTTCTGCCTGCAGCCGCGCCATTTCCGCATAAATATCTTCCACTTCAAAAGCAATGTGGTGGATGCCTTCTCCGCGTTTTTCGATAAATTTGGCGATGGGGCTGTCGGGATGGGTCGCTTCCAGCAATTCCACTTTCGATTCCCCGATGCGAAAAAAAGAGGTGTTGACGCCTTCAGATACAACGGCTTCCATTTTATAATGTGCTTCGCCGAGCAGTTTTGCGAAAAGCGCATTGCCCGAGGCGATATCTTTTACGGCAATGCCGATGTGTTCTAACCGGATCATGGTTTAAGTATTTAAAGGGTAAAGGTAAGTTGTAAATAAGGTTAACGTAGGGCGCGACCCTCGCGGTCGCCCAAACGAACAAATATTCAACGCGCCTGTTTTTCCAGCAGATAGAGGTAGCGCAGAAAAACGCTCCAGGCCAAAATGGCGCAAACCACAAACCCCGTTCGCCCATCGAGGAAGCCCTTTTGCAGAATAAAGTGCTTAAAAAACCGGAACAGCGGTTTGAAAAACAAGTGAAAGACCGTCACTTTTGGCGTTTTTACCGCATAATCCTGCGCCGACCAGGTCGCGTACCGGTTCACTTTATCTAAAAAATGGGCGGCACTTTTGAACGTGTAATGTTGCATTTTGTGGGTTAGGCGGCTCACATGCAGCCCTTTTGTGACGATCTCTTCGTGAACCTGTTTGTCGTCGTAGCGGCAGACATCGCGCCGGAAAAAGCGCACCACCGCGTCGCCCTGCCACCCGCTGTAGCGTACCCGCCGGCCCAGAAAATGGTTGTTTCTGCCAATCCAGAAGGCATCGTAAGGAATCGCATCGCGGCCAAGCCACGTTTCGATTTCATTGCGCAATTCGGGCGTCACGCGCTCATCGGCGTCTATGAGCAAAATCCATTCGTGCCTTGCCTGCGGAATGACCCAGTTTTTCTGATCGGCAGGACCGCTGTAGGTTCGCTGCAACAGGCGCACTTTTGGATGCTGCTGAGCCAGTGCAGCGGTATTGTCCGTACTGAATGAATCCACCACAATGATTTCATCGGCCCATTCTGTCGAAGCCAAAACGCCTGCGATGTTGTCCGCTTCGTTGAAGGTGGTGATGATGACGCTTAAGGGTTGCATGGTGCAAAGTTAGTAAGTTGCCCTGCAAATCCGCTCACGAAAGATACTTCCCGACAATCGGCATCCTGCGCCCCACGCCGAAAGCTTTGCTGGAAACGCGCAGCACCGGCGCCGTCTGGTAGCGCTTAAATTCGTTGACGTTCACTAAACGCAGGATGCGGCGCACAAGGGCGGCATCAAAACCCTGGGCAATGATTTCTTCCGGCCCCTGGCGTTTTTCGATGTACTGGAAAAGAATCGGATCGAGGATGTCGTAAGGCGGCAGGCTGTCGCTGTCTTTTTGGCCAGGCCGAAGTTCTGCGCTGGGTGGTTTGGAAATCGTGTTTTCGGGAATCACAATACCGTCTTTATTGATGTAGCGCGCCAGCTCGAAGATTTCCGTTTTATAGACGTCGCCCAAAACCGAAAGTCCGCCGCACATATCACCGTAAAGTGTACCGTAGCCAACCGCCATTTCACTTTTGTTGGAGGTATTGAGCAAAATACTGCCGAATTTATTGGAGAATGCCATCAGCAACATGCCCCGGATGCGAGCCTGGATGTTCTCTTCTGTAACGTTAAAGGGTTTGCCCAAAAAGTGTGGCGACAATGCTTCCATATAGCTTTCGTAAATGGCTTGCAACGGTACAATGTCATATTGAATGCCCAGGTTTTCAGCTAAATCCCGGGCGTCGTTGATCGAATGATCGGATGAAAACTGCGATGGCAGGAGCAGCACGCGCACGTTGGATGGCCCCAGTGCCCGGGCAGCCAGCACGGCCGTCACCGCAGAATCTATGCCGCCGGAAAGCCCCAGAATGGCTTCGCGCAGACCCAATTTATGGAAATAATCGCGCAAGCCGACGACTAAGGCGTCGTGGATCGTATCCATCTTAGAAGCCGACTGCCGCACTTCGCGCTCCCCAAGCAGCACATCGTCTAAGTCATAAACGCGCAGGCATTCCTCGAAATAAGGCATTTCGTCGTACACTTTCCCGTTAGGCGACATGATCACCGAACCGCCGTCGAAGATCAGTTCGGTATGCGCGCCACAATGGTTCACATAAAACATCGGGATACCATAGCGCTGTACGTTGGCCTGGATGACGTGAATCCGCTCGGCTGCATGCTCGAAACTAAAAGGCGACGCCGAAATATTGAGGATGAGATCGGGGCGCTGCGGCATCATTTCATCCATCGGGCAGACGGTATAGAGCGGATTTTCATTGCCTAAGTTCCAGATGTCTTCACAAATAGACAGGGCAATGCGTTTGCCTTTGTATTCCAAGACTTTAAATTCGGTTGCTGGTTCAAAATAACGGTATTCGTCAAACACGTCGTAGGTAGGCAGTAAGGCTTTGTGCTGCACGTGCAATATGGCACCATCGGCCAAAAAATAAGCGGAATTAAACAGATCTTTGCCCTCAATTTTCGGATTGCGCGTCGGCGAACCCACCACGATGGCAATCCCCCTGGCAGCATCCGCTAATTTTTTTACGGTTTCTTCCGATTGCCGGATGAAGTCGTTGAACTCCAGAAAGTCCCGGGAAGGATAGCCGCAAACGGCGAGTTCGGGAAAACAAATGATATCGGCGCCCTGCAATTTGGCGCTGGCGACGGCTTCCAGCATGATGTTGAGGTTGCCTTCGAAGTTTCCAATATGCACATTAATTTGTGCGACTGCGATTTTCATAATTTCGCTTTTTCTGTTAATGGAGCAAAGGTAAATTACTTAGTTTAAAAACAAAACTAAGTGCTATTTGTTTTTGTATTTAAGCCGACTCATCCAGAATTTTGTAACTTTGGGAAAACATTTTGATGAGCACTTTTGTCGTATCCGCACGCAAATACCGTCCTGTCCGATTTGAGGATGTCGTAGGTCAGGAACACGTTTCCCATACGCTGAAAAATGCGTTAAAAAACGACCACCTGGCACATGCTTTTCTGTTTTGCGGCCCCCGCGGCGTCGGCAAAACCACTTGTGCGCGCATCTTAGCCAAAGTCCTCAATTGCCGCCAGGTCACCCCCGAATTTGAACCTTGCAATACCTGCGACAGTTGCCGCTCTTTCAACGAAAATGCATCTTTCAACATTACGGAATTAGATGCAGCATCCAACAACAGCGTGGAGCATATCCGGGCTTTGATCGAGCAGGTGCGCTTCCAGCCGCAGCAGGGCAAATACAAGATTTTCATCATAGACGAGGTTCACATGCTCTCGCAGCAGGCCTTCAACGCTTTCCTTAAAACGCTGGAGGAGCCGCCGCCTTACGCTATTTTTATTTTGGCCACGACGGAAAAACAAAAAATCATCCCCACCATCCTGTCGCGTTGCCAGATCTACGACTTCCGGCGCATTCAGGTCAACGATACCGTTCAACACCTGCAAGCCATTTGTAAGGAAGAAGGCATTGAGGCCGACGCCAGTGCACTTCACATCATCGCACAAAAAGCCGACGGCGCTTTACGCGATGCGCTTTCCATTTTCGACCGGATCGTGTCATTTTCAGGAAAAAAAGTGCTGTACGACGACGTTATCAGCAACCTGAATATCTTAGATTACGATTATTTTTTCCAGGTCACCGACGCGCTGCTGCTGGAAGATGCATCCCGGATTATGCTGCTGTTTGACGAAGTTCTGAAAAAAGGCTTTGACGCGGATATTTTTATCAACGGCTTGTCGGAACACTTGCGCAATTTGTTGGTGTGCAAGGATGAACAAACGCTGCCGTTGCTGGAAGTGAGCGAAGACGTGCGGGAACGCTACCGCAAACAAGCCGCACTGATGCCGACCAGCCTGGCGCTCACCGCGATGAATATTGCCAACGATTGCGACATCGAATTCAAAATGGCGCGCAACAAGCGCCTTCACGTCGAGATTGCGCTCATAAAAATGACCTACATCAACCGGGCTATCCAATTGGCCAATACGCCTGAAGCGGCCAGTCCGGAAAACGAAAAAAAAAAGCCTGAGCCACAGCCAGTAAACACTGCTGCGCTGTCTCAGCCCGAACTGATCACCGAAGCGCCGCCTGTTTCCGGAAAACCTGTGCCTTCTATGGCACCGGATGACGCTCCGCTTGCCGACAAACCTGCCGCATCCATTCCGATTTCAGGATCCGATAAGTACGCCGCCGTGCCAAAACTCATGAGCATGGAAAACATGCTGGCCGAACTCAAAAAGGAAGATGCACCTGAAATTCACGCCGGTGACCTCAACCTGGAAGCGACCCAGGGCGTATGGCACCGATACGTAGATGAATTTGCAAAAGAAGCGCTGAGGGGATTGATGCGCCCGGCGGGATGGCAGGTAGAAGGCATGAAATTGACCGTTAAGGTAGGCTCTCCTTTAGCCGAGAACACCATTCGTCAGGAAACGCCGCTGATGGAATTCCTTCGCAAAGAACTGCGGGCACCGGACATGATGCTCTACATCACGGTAGAAAAATCATTGGCGCAGGAGATGCCCGTAAAGCAACGTCCGTTGAACGCCCAGGAGAAATACATCAAGATGCGGGAAGTAAATCCGGTAATTACAGAGTTTCAAAAGCGATTCAGTCTGCACCCGGACGAATAGGGCGCAACTCAAACCAGATTGACTGCGTTTGGCGTAAGTAAAATCATAAATTGTGTAGCTCATGGACAATCAATCGCTCTGGTACCTCGAAAATATAGATGTCAAGGGCATCTTTTGCCCTAAGAAAATTGGCGCCGGGCATTTGAACAGCAAATTGCACCGAAAGTATAAAAAAGGGGAATACATCTACCTGCCCCAGGAAGACTCGGATAAAATTTATTTCATAACGGAAGGCCAGGTGAAAATCGGGCACTACGGCGAAGCCGGGAAGGAGATCACGAAAGCCTTACTGGTGGCAGGCGAGGTGTTCGGGGAATTGGCGCTGATTAGTGAAGAAAAGCGCCGCGACTTTGCCTGCGCGACCGAAGCCGTGGAAGTATGCGTGCTGACCACCTCCGACGTCCGCTCGCTGATGCGGGACTACTCAGGGTTGTGGCTTTTTTTGATGAAAATTTTCGGCGCACGGGTGGTGGAAATGGAAAAGCGTCTGGAATCTTTAGTGTTTAAAGATTCCCGCACCCGGGTCATCGAATTCCTGCACGAACTTGGCGTTAAACGCGGACAGCGCGTGGGCTATGAAACCCTGGTACGCCGTTTCATGACCCACCAGGAAATTGCCAACCTCACGGCTACTTCGCGACAGACGGTGACCACCGTTTTGAACGACCTGCGCAATAAAAACATCCTGACGTTCAATCGAAGCAGGCTGTTGATTCGCGATTTAGACCGTTTGTGGGGCGAATGCAGCGAAGGATAATCCACCGTTATTCGTTTTCCACATTGTTTTCCACAAATGTGGAATTCACTTCTTCCCAACTGCGTAATTTTGAAACAAAGCCGCCGTCAGCAACAGCAACGCGCCGGCCTGATGCAATACGCCAAGTCCAACCGGAACCACACCAACGCAATGCACAACGGTCAGGATTCCCAGCGCAACCTGAATACCCAACAAGGTTATCAACAAATACAACCAGGTACTAAAAACTTTCGATCCAGTGATTTTTCTGGCTTTAAAAAAATAAATCAATACAATGATTGTCAATACATAAGCAGTGAATCGGTGCAATACTTGAATCAAGGCAGACATAAAGGGCGTGCGGTCGTAATGCACAAAGTTATCCACATTCCACTGCGCCGCGTCAAACAAGAGAGCTGGGATGAATTCGCCGTTCATATCCGGCCAGGTTGGGTAAAAAAGGCCCGCTTTCATGCCCGACATGATGCCGCCGAGTACAAGTTGTATTCCTAATACAAGGGTCATGATTTTTGCCCACTTATTAACATTATGGTTCCGAACCATTCCCCTTTCGGGGTAAACCGTGTGCAAAGTTGTCCATAAAAGGTAGCCGTAAAGCGTCAGGCCGATAGACAAATGCAGGGTTAGCTTGTAGGCATTCACCCAGGGCCGGTTGACCAAACCGCTGGCTACCATGATCCAGCCGAAAGAAGCGGCCAGTACTGCCAAACCGATGACGATGGCCAACCTTCGCATCAGGGTGCGGTCAATCCAGCCTTTGCGCCAGAATATAAAAAACGGGATCGCGAACACAAAGCCCATCAGGCGCGCCCAAAGGCGGTGAAAGTACTCCCAGAAGTAAATGAACTTAAACTCCGGCAGGCTCATCCCCTGGTTGATCTTCTGGTATTGCGGCGTGGTTTTGTACAGGTCGAATTCCTCATTCCAGGCCTGTTCGCTCATTGGAGGCAAGCTTCCTGTTACGATTTCCCACTTAGTAATGGATAACCCCGAACCGGTAAGCCGGGTAATGCCGCCGATGACCACCTGTCCGATGACCATCACTAACCCAACAATGAGCCATATTTTGAGCACCTTCGGGTATGATTGAACTGGTTCTGTTGTTTGCATGCTTTTGTTCTATTGTGTAGATTGTGCAGTCCCATGCTACTGGACATTTTCAAGAATCAGAGGGAACCGAAGTAACGTTTACTAAACTTTGAAAGTTTAGTAAACGTCATGTTGAAAAAATGTCCCGTAGTATGGGGCTGCCTCTTGCAAAGGTAGAACAACCGAGGTTCAACTTTGATTATCCACAATTCTACATTGTAGTATTTGTAATCATTAAAAATTAATTTAAAAAAACAGGGGTTATTAGGGGTGTTGATATGTAGATAAAAAGTTTGTGTTAAGTGTAGGTTAATTAGTTGTTAAGATATTTGAACAGGTTATTCACAGTCTGTTAACACACAAAAGCGCCTAATATCAATACCTTGTCGCTTTTTCTACACCATGTCAGTATGTTTTTCACAGGATAACTTTTTGGGAAGTGCGCGGTGGAAAAACGAAGCGTGGCTGTCTATAAATATCGAGTACTCCACATGTTTTATAGTTATCCACGCTTACCAACAAGGAGGCGAAGAGCCAATCTGGAAAGCTGTGGAATACAGGCCCGTTTTTTGCAGACTTTTCAACAGGCTTTGTGGAGTATTTCACTGGGCTTTGATTTGTTGCCTGGATGACGCAAGCCCTCCTTCTTTGAATTATTCAGTGCTCGCTGTCAAATATTTACTAATTTTGCGGCGTTTTTTTGCTCACTTGGGCAACCGAATTCTTTTATAAACGTAGGCGAAACATAAAACAGAATCGCAATGATGAGTAAAGTATTGATGTGTGCCGGAGCTGCCATGCTCCTGACTTTATCGGCAGCCGCACAATCCGCCAATGATCCTGTGTTGTTCACTGTGGAGAATACGCCGGTTCACGTTTCTGAATTCACGTACATCTACAGCAAAACGAATGGTAAAAATGCGGATTTTTCCAAAAAGTCGCTGGATGAGTACCTCGACCTGTACACCAAATTCAAACTGAAGGTACAAAAGGCCAAAGATATGCGCCTTGATACGGTATCGCAACTAAAAGAAGAACTGAATGGCTACCGCCGGCAGCTTGCCGACTCCTACCTTATAGATAAGGCTGTGACTGAAAAACTGCTGCTGGAGGCTTATGAACGGATCAAGCAGGATGTGGACATCAGCCACGTACTCGTTCTGCTGAAGCCCGAAGCTACTCCGGCAGATACGCTGGCTGCTTTCCAGAAAGCGCTCGACATCAAAAAGCGACTTGATGGCGGAGATCCTTTTGAAGTGGTTGCCCGCGAAATGTCGGACGACAAAACAGCGGCGCGCAATGGCGGCAAGATCGGGTTTATTACTGCTGTATTTCCGGCTGGGCTTTATGTGCTGGAAAATGCTGCGTATAGCCTGCCAATTGGAAAAATATCCAACCCGCTGCGCAGCAATGCAGGGTATCACATTCTTAAAGTCAATGCACGCCGTCCTGCCCGCGGCGAGGTAGAAGTCGCGCACATCCTCATCCGCAAAACGGAAAACGACCGTGCAATTGCCAAAAACCGGATTGACAGCATTTATCAGGTGTTGAAAACAGGCGGTGATTTTGACAAAATGGCCCAGTCCCTGTCGGAAGATACGCCCACTGCGCAACGGAATGGCTATATCGGCTTCATCAGCATCAGCCGCTATGAACCCAGTTTTGAAGAAGCCGCTTTCAACGTGAAAAAAGACGGAGAATACAGCATGCCTTTCGAAAGCAGCGTAGGCTGGCACATCATCAAGCGCATCAGCAAAAAAGACATACAACCATATATCACAGAAAAGAGTCGTTTAGATAATGCCATTCGAAAGGATGGCCGTTTCGAGCAGGCCAAAACGGCGATGCTGGAACGCATCAAGCGCGACGCGAAGTTCACGGAATACCCGGACGTGCTGAATGGATATGCTGCAATGTTGCCGGATTCTTTCCTGACATTTAAATGGAAAGCGCCCGAAGTAAAGTCTAAGGAGCTTTTGTTTAAACTGGGAAAGGATTTTAAAGTTACCTTAGGCGACTTTACGGATTACTTGGGGCGTGCGGGGGCAACCCGCGTTCGCCAGGCCAAAACAGGCGATGTACAGAAAGCGGCCAAGGCACTCTACCAGGAGTTCGTGAACGAACAGTGCATGAAGTATGAAGAAACGCAATTGGAAGCCAAATACCCCGATTTCAAGTCATTGATGCGGGAATACGAAGAAGGCATCCTGTTGTTTGAAGCAACTAAAGTGCTGGTTTGGGATAAAGCATCTGAAGACAGCCTGGGGTTGGCAAAGTTTTTTGAAACCATAAAAGGCAAATACCGCTGGGAAGACCGCGCTGTAACCAGTGTTTACCGCATCAGCATTGAAAACAAAGGTGAGGTAGACGCCGTTCGGGCTTATGCACAAGACCACAGCGCAGATGAAGTCAAAGCGAAATTCAACTCAGAAGAAAAAATCTTAGTGAATGTTGAGTCGCGGACTTTCGAAAAAGGAAAAAGCCAGGAAATGAAAGGCGTAGAGTGGAATAAAGGCGCAATGGGGCCGGTAGACGAAAATGCCCGCACCAAAACGATCCGCTTTTTCAAAATAGAAGAATTGCTGCCGCCAGCTGAAAAAACGCTTTCGGAAGCAAGGGGTTATGTGGTAGCGGATTACCAGGATACCCTGGAGCGCCAGTGGGTGGATGAGCTGAAAAACACGTACAAAGTGAAAGTGAACGAAAAAGTAGTAGAAAGTCTGGTTAAGAAAAAATGAACAGACTGAAGTTGCTCAATATTGTCAGCGCGCTGTTGATCTGCATGGTTTGCGGCGTTTCATGCCAGTGGATTGGAGGAAAAGCTCCGGAGGACAAAGTGTTGGTCAAAGCGAACAACAAGATGTTGTACCTGTCTGAATTAGACGGTATGTTTCCGGATGGCACTTCTTCAAGCGACAGCGCGCTGATTATTAGTGCTTACGCAGAACGGTGGATTCGCGAAGCGCTTTTGTTGCATGAGGCGGAGCGCAATATTCCCAGCGACCTCAATATTGATAAATTGGTTCGGGACTATCGCGCTTCGCTCATTCGCAATAACTATGAAAAAATCCTCGTGGAAGAGTTGCTTGATTCCATTATCACGCAAGATGAACTGCACGATTTCTACGAAAAAAATAAAGAACAGTACCAGCTTGAAACGCCGATCGTCCGTTGCTACTTAGTGAAAGTGCCCCTGCCGGTGCCGGAGGCTGGGCAGTTGAGGGATCTTTGGTCGGGCAGCGATAACAAGAAGAACTTTTCTGCGCTGGTCAATTATTGCAACAGCCATGCCGATGCCCATTTGCTGGACAAGGCGACCTGGTACAGCGTGGAGGACATAGCAGAACAATTGCCCAAAGGAACCCTGACAGCGGACAACATCAGCGCCAAGCTGGATTTTATCCAACGCGACGGGCGGTTTGAATATTTATTCAAGGTTTTTGAAGTAAAAAACCGAAAAGACATTGCCCCGCTCGCTTATATCGAAGAACAGGCCCGCAAATATATTTTACATCAGCGTAAAATAAAGCTATTGGAACAGAA
>Ga0105044_10015697_pt1 | contig 10231 bp, 8 predicted proteins | sample MAT01_FD_78092 | JGI IMG/M metagenome (GOLD analysis project Ga0105044, IMG submission 78092) | Freshwater microbial communities from Lake Fryxell liftoff mats and glacier meltwater in Antarctica - MAT-01 | ecosystem: Environmental > Aquatic > Freshwater > Ice > Liftoff microbial mat | place...
GCAGCGCCAATGAGTGACGCCCTCGCCGCCGCGCCCGCTTCGCGCATGGGCATCCAGCAGTCGCGGATGCTCGACGACCCGCCGGTCATCATGATGCCCAACTCACGCGCCGTCTTGGCCGTCATCCAGCGAACAGCGCGCACCAGCGTACCGTTGGCGTCCGGCGCGAATGGGAGACCTTCCACCAGCGCCGAGACATTGCCGTAGATCTTGTCGATCGGACTGTGCTCAACACGTACGTTGGCCCAGTCGCACCCAAGCTCCTCAGCCATGAGCATAGCCAACGCGGTGTGCGTGCCCTGACCCATCTCAGCCTTGGGCACCACCACGGTGATCGTGTCATCGGGAGCGATGGTGACCCAGCCATTGAGCGCGATGGCCTTGCCGTTCGTGTCGGGAAGCGTGCGCCCGACGAGCCGCTGGCGCGGTGGCAGCAGCGCCCACCCCAGGAACAGCGCTCCGCCCGTGCCTAGCCCGGCCAGCAGAAAGGTGCGGCGTTTCATGTTCTCATCGGCTTCGCGTCATATTGTACGGAAGATGCTGCATAAAGCATTCGCCGACCACTCCCCGTCTTCCCACGCCCGATCGTTCATGTCACACGTGTCCCGCGCTCTCCTGGCTCTGACCACGATCGGCTGCCTGGCTTGCGGTGAGAAGTCCGCAAAGTTAGCCGAGGCGCAGACGCTCGGACCGGAAGACATGCAGCTCGTGTCGTCGGACAAGAGCTTCGCGCTGGAGCTGATCGGCGATTCCGTGCATGTGTACATGCCGGGTAGCCGTGTGAGCGTGCCCTCCACGTACATCGAGAACATGAAGTACGCCGACGGCCGACTCCGTTTCGACATCCGCGGACTCGGCGTGCGGATCTTCGAGGTGGGTGACGGCACCGAGCAGGGCGCCGCCATCAGTCAACAGGAAGCGCTACTGTTCATGTCCGGCGTGGCGCGCAATCAGGCCAAGCAGGAGAACGCGGGGAAGTAAGCGGCAAATAGCTGCCGTTACGAACTGCAGCTCAGCATCGAGCACCCCGCTTTCACCCGCGCCCATTCGGGACGACGGGCGGCAAAGTGCGCGTACTCCGGCTGGTCGTCGTACGGACGGCGCATCACCTCGAGCAACGTGTGCACGAGTGACACGTCGCCTTCAGTGGCGGCGTCGATGGCCTGCTGGGCGAGATAATTGCGCAACACGTAGCGCGGATTCACGGCATGCATGGCAGCGCGCCGTTCAGTGGCGCTGCGGTCATGCTGCTGCACGAAAGCGTGCCAGCGACGCAGCCACGCGTTCAGTGCTTCCGCTTTGGTCTCGCGCTTCGCGTCGTCGTAGAACACGTCGCCCAGCAGACTGATGGGATTCTCGGCTGGTACTGTGTCGCCGATGTCGCCGAGTGCGCGGAAGAACAGCGTGTAGTCCACCTCGGCCTCGTACAACAACGCGAATCCTTCGCGCACGAGCAGCTGTTCGGCCTCGCCACGCGCCACGAAGCCGAACTTCGCGGCGTTCATCGCTTCGTATTCGGCCAGGTACACATCGCCGAACCGTTCGATGCCGCCCTGCAGCACGTCGGCGGAATCGAACAGCGGCGCGATGGCTTCGGCGAGACGTACGAGATTCCACTGCGCAATCGCCGGCTGCTGTCCGAAGCGATAGCGTCGATTGCTGGCGTCGGTGGTGTTCGGTGTCCACGTGGGATCGAAGTTGTCGAGCCAGCCGTACGGACCGTAGTCGATGGTGAGTCCCAGGATCGACATGTTGTCAGTGTTCATCACGCCGTGCACGAAGCCCACGCGCATCCAGTGCACGATCATGTGCGCGGTACGCTCACAGACGCTGGCAAACCAGGCCACGCGGCGTTCGGTGGTATCGGCAATACCGCCCAGCTGCGGGAAGTCGCGGTCGATCGTGAAGTCGACGAGCAGCGCGAGCAGCGTGACGTCATCGCGCGCGGCGAGAATCTCGAAGTTGCCGAAGCGAATGAATGACGGCGCCACGCGACAGACGATGGCGCCTGGTTCGGGTGCGGCGTTGCCGTTGTAGAACATGTCACGCACCACATCGTCGCCGGTAGTGACGAGCGACAGCGCTCGGGTGGTGGGGACGCCGAGATGATACATCGCTTCGCTGCAGAGAAACTCGCGAATCGACGAGCGAAGTACGGCGCGGCCATCGGCGGTGCGGGAGTACGGCGTCGGACCGGCGCCCTTGAGCTGGAGCTCCCACCGCTGGCCGGCGGCGTTTACGACTTCTCCCAGCGACATGGCCCGCCCGTCGCCCAACTGACCGGCCCAATTGCCAAATTGATGCCCGCCATAGCAGGCGGCGTATGGTGACATTCCGGCGAGGAGCTCGTTGCCGCCGAACACCCGCGCGAAGGCGGGCGATAGCACGTCCTGTTCGGTGATACCCACCAGCGCCGACACCTCGTGCGCGTGCGCCACCAGCCGGGGGTCGGCCACAGCAGTCGGGGCAGCGGCGCTCCACGCGGCGCCGAGCACCTGCCGGCGCCGATTCGACTGGTCCGGGTCGCCCGGTAGTTCGTTCACGAAGCGGTTGTGGAAGCGGATATTCTGCACCTATGTAAGATAGGCAAACGCGACGGCCATTCACACCGGAAGCGGGCACTTCGGGCACGCATTTTGTGTATATCCTCTACTATGCCTGACTACATCAAGCCTCCTGCAGACGAGCTGGCTCGGACGCTCACGCGCGAGCAGTTCACGGTGACCCAACAGTCGGGAACCGAGCCGCCATTCCGCAATGCATTCTGGGATCACCACGAAGACGGCATCTACGTCGATATCGTGAGTGGCGAACCGCTGTTTTCGTCTCTCGACAAATTCGACTCCGGTTGCGGCTGGCCGAGTTTCACCAAGCCGGTGGCGCCGCAGGTGCTCGAAACGGTAGACAGCACGCACGGCATGCGTCGAGTGGAAGTGCGATCGAAAGACGCCGACTCGCACCTCGGTCATGTGTTTCCCGACGGGCCCAGCGACGCTGGTGGGCTCCGCTACTGCATCAACTCCGCATCATTGCGTTTCATTCCGCTCGAGCAGCTCGACGCGGAAGGGTATGGCGAGTTCCGTCGGTTGTTCGCATGAGCGCGAAGGAGACCGAAGTCGCGATTCTGGCCGGCGGATGCTTCTGGGGCGTGGAGGAGATTCTGCGTGCCGTACCGGGCGTGCTCGACACTGACGTGGGCTACACCGGCGGCTGGCTCGAGCACCCGGTGTACGACGACACACACGAAAGCGCGTCCGGACACGCCGAAGCGGTGCGTATCGTATTCGATCCGAGCGTATTGAGTTTCGAGTCGTTACTCGAGCACTGGTTTTTCCGACTACACGATCCGACCACGCTGAACCGACAGGGCAACGACGTCGGTACGCAGTATCGCTCGTCGATCTTTTACACCACGCCCGCGCAGCGTGAGACCGCGGAGCTGGTGAAGACGCGCATGGCGCAGTCGGGGTTGTGGAAGCGGCCGATCACGACAGAAATCGCGCCTGAAGCCACCTGGTGGACGGCCGAAGGGGAGCACCAGGATTTTCTGCAGAAGAATCCGTACGGGTACAACTGTCACTATATGCGCTAAGAGCTAAGAGCTAAGAGCTAAGAGCTAAGAGCTAAGAGCTAAGAGCTAAGAGCTAAGAGCTAAGAGCAACAGCGAACAGTAACAGCTGGAACACGGAGGGAGCTGATTGCGCGGAAGGGCACAGATAAAAAACAGGGCGCTGTTTGCCTATCAGTTCCGGTCAGTGTAACCCGCTGGTTCCGTGTTCAAGCTGTTCGCTCTTCTTGATCATCCCTGCGGGGCATGGACGCCACGGGACGGAATCGCCACATTTGCCCACCGTATGATCCCCACGGGCAACCGATGGTCGTTCCCCTCCTCCCGCTGATCCCGTCCATGTCCACGACCCTACGCCGCCGCACCGCTTCGCTGGCGGCGCTCATCCTCCTGTGCGTACCAGTCGCCCGCGCGCAGAATGCGAGTGCAGCAGCGCCGCCGGCAACTCCCGTGGCGCAGGAATTCGACAAGCTGCACTTCCGTTCGATCGGCCCCGCTACGATGTCGGGGCGCGTGGCTGATCTCGCCATCTACGAAGCCAATCCGGCGATCTGGTACGTCGGCACCGCCCACGGCGGCGTGTGGAAGACCACCAGCAACGGCGCGCTGTTCACGCCGCTCTTTCAGGATCAAGGACTGATTGCGATCGGTGATGTAGCCGTGTCGCAGATCAACCCTGATCTGGTGTGGGTGGGCACCGGCGAGTCGAACAATCGCCAGAGCACGTCGTGGGGCGGCGGCATCTACAAGTCGACCGATGGCGGCAAGACGTTTGCACGCATGGGGCTGCCGCAGTCGAAGCACATCAACCGCATCGTGATCCACCCGACCAACAACGACGTGGTGCTGGTGGCGGCCACGGGTCCGTTATTCGGTCCGGGTGGCGAGCGCGGGGTGTACAAGACCACCGACGGCGGCAAAAGCTGGAAGCAGGTGCTCAAGGTGGACGACGAGACGGGTGCGAACGAGCTCGTGATGTCGGCGACCGATCCGAACATCCTGTTTGCGTCTACATATCAGCGTCGTCGCTCGGCCTGCTGCATGAATGGCGGCGGCCCCGGCAGCGCGCTGTGGAAGTCGACCGATGGCGGCGAGACCTGGACCAAGGTGACCGGCACCGGATTCCCCACTGGTCCGTTGGGGCGCATCGCGGTGGACGTGTTTCGTCAGAGTGCGAACATCGTGTACGCTACGGTGGAAGGCCCGGCGCCGAGTGCGCAGCGTGCGGCGGCCGCCACAGAAAATATGGAAGCGGCACCGGCGGCACCGCCCACGCGCGGTGTGGTGGCGGGTGTGTCGGGGTTGTACAAGTCGACCGACGGCGGCGCCACGTGGACCAAGCAGAGCAACACCAATGCGCGTCCGATGTACTTCAGTCAGCTACGCATCGATCCGGTGAATCCGGAGCGGATTTACATGGCTGGCGTGGGCCTGCATCTCTCGGTCGATGGCGGGCGCACCTTCGAAACCGATGCGGCGCTCGTGACGCACGACGATGTGCACGGCATCTGGATCGATCCGAAGAATCCGGATCATGTGATCCTCGGCAACGACGGCGGTCTGGCCACGTCGTACGACATGACGCGCACGTGGCAGTTCATCGAGAACGTGCCCGTGGGATTGTTCTATCACGTGGGTTTCGACATGGAAACGCCGTACAACGTGTGCGGCGGTATGCAGGACAACTACAGCTGGTGTGGACCCAGCGCGTCGCGCATGAATCGCGGCATCTTCAACTACGACTGGTTCCAGATTCTTGGTGGCGACGGCTTTGTCGCCATTCCCGACCTGCGTGACTCGCGCATCGTGTACACCGAGTCGCAGGACGGCAACATGGTGCGTCGCAACAAGGTGACCGGAGAGTCGAAGCCGATTCGCCCCACCCCGCAGAACGTCGTGAACGCCACGGCGGGCGAAGCGTATCGTTTTCATTGGGATACGCCGCTGATGCTCTCGCCGAACGATCCCGGCGTGCTGCTGGCGGCGGCCAATCGCGTGTTCCGCAGCAGCGACCGCGGCGATTCGTGGACGGCGGTCAGCCCCGATCTCACGAAGAACGAAAAGCGCGACAGTATCGTGACGATGGGGCTCAAGGGCAGCGACATCGCGATCTCGCGCAACGACGGTATCTCGCAGTGGCCCACCATCGTGGCGCTGGCGGAATCACCCAAGCAGAAGGGCGTATTCTACACCGGCACCGACGATGGTACGGTGAGCATGTCGAAGGACAACGGCGCCACTTGGCAGAACATCACGAAGAATCTGCCGGGTTTCCCCGCCGGTCACGCGTTCGTATCGGAAGTGGTGCCGTCGCGCTTCGAGTCGGGCACGGTGTACATCACCGTCGACAATCATCGCTTGAACGACTACGAACCGTACATCTGGGCGAGCACCGATTTCGGCGCCACCTTCAAGTCACTCACCGCGACGCTCAAGGGCGAAGTGGTGAGAACGCTCACCGAGGACACGCGCAATCCCGACGTGCTGTACATCGGCACGGAGACGGGCATCTTCCTCACGCTCGATCGCGGCAGGACGTGGAAGCGCTTGAAGGCGAACTTCCCGACGGTGCGTGTGGACGAGCTCACGATTCATCCGCGCGACAACGCGCTGCTGGTGGCCACGCACGGTCGCGCCCTCTGGATTCTCGATCACCTCGAGCCCATCCAGGAGTTCAACGTGGCGCAGAAGGCCGACGCCACGCTGTTCACGCCGGGTCCGTCGCTGCAGTGGAAGGCCAAGGACGACCGGAACGACGAGTTCTGGGGACATCAGTTCTTCACCGGTGAGAACCCACCCACGGAAACGGTGCTGCAGCTGCACCTGAAGAAGTCCGTCACGAACCCGACGCTGCGCATCAGCGATGCGAGCGGTGCAATGGTGCGTGAACTGGCCGTTCCGGCAGCGAAGAACGTGGCCGGCATCCAGACGGTGTGCTGGGATCAGCGCGTGGAGCCGATCCGCGACGGTACTCCGGTTGGCGGCGCACCGGCTGGCGGTACTCCGGCTGGCGGTGGTGGCTTTGGGGGTGGCCCGCGGGGGCCGATCGCGGGTTTGCCGACGCCGCTGCCGACGGTCGGTTATCTGCCGGAGAACCCGTGCGCGGCGGCCGGTGGCGCCGCCGGTGGTGGATTCGGTCGTGGCGGCGGCGGGGCCAATCAGGGGCCGCAGGTGTTGCCGGGCACGTACACGGTGGCGCTGGTGGTCGACGGCAAGACGGTGGAATCGAAGAAGCTGACGATCGTGATGGACCCGCTGGTGCAGTTCATGCAGGCCGAGCGCGTGGCCTACAACAGCTTGGCCACCGAGCTACACGCGGCTCAACAAGCCGGCGCGGCGGCGGCGGCTCCTATGACTGCTCTGTTGGCCGACGTGCGAAAAGTGTCGACCAAGATGGATTCCACGCCGACGCTCGCCGATAGTGTGAAGATGCAGTTCGCGGCTTTCCGGAAGGACTTCGACGCCGTCCGCGCCAAGCTCGGCGTAGGCGCACCGGCCGGCAGCCTCGGCGGATTCGGCGGCGGTGGCGCGGGCTTCGGTGCCAGTGACGCCAATGCGCTGGCGCGTTTGGGGGGCGTGAAGAGCGGCCTCCTGAGCATCTGGGAAACGCCGAGCGAGTCCGTACGAAAGCAGGCCGCGGCGGCCACGTTGGCAGTGGAAGCGGCGGTGTCGGAGTCGAAGACGTTCATGGTTCGGGCCCGAACCATGAGCGCGTTATTGGCGGCGAACGGCATCACGATGACGGTGCCAGCGAACTAGTCGATCGGACGCTTGGCCACGAGCTCGATTTCCACGTGCGCGTTCAGTGGCAAGCCGGCCACGGCCACTGTGGTGCGGGCCGGGAACGGGGCGGAGAAGCGGGTGTTGTAGGCGGCGTTCATGGTGCCGAAGTTGGCCATGTCGGTCAGGTACACGTTGCACTTGATCACGTCGTCCATGGTCAGACCGGCGTCTTCCACGACCGCCTGAAGGTTGTCGAACACGCGGTGTGTCTGTGCCGTCACGTCGCCCTCGATGAGCTTGGACGTGGCGGGGTCGATGGGCGTCTGGCCGGAGCAATACAGCAGGTCGCCCGCCCAGACGGCATGCGAATACGGGCCGATGGCGGCAGGACCGCGCGGGCTGAAGGCAGCGGAACGGGGCATGGGAGTTCTGGATGGTGGTGGGCCGACGGAATGCCTGTGGTGCGGCAATGCCAGATTGTATCGACGGGGGCAAGCGCGGTCTACGTGGTGCCGATACTCGGGTTCATGCCAGCCAACGCCCAGCACCTGCAGATCGCGCCCGCCGACCCTGACGAATCGCCCGTCCGTGCCCGGATGAGCCGCATTCTCGACGGCAGCGATTTCCCGGCGTTGTCGAAGCAGATCATCGAAACGATCTCAGCGCTGGACGACGACGCCAGCTCGCTGCAGCGCCTCGCCAACGTGGTGCTGCGTGAGTACAGTCTCACGCTCAGCGTGGTGCGCACGGCCAATAGCGTGCACTATCGGCGCTCTGGGCGCTCCATTCAGAGCGCCACCCACGCGATGATGATGCTGGGTGCCAAAACGGTGCGTCAACTCGCCAGCAGTTTGCTACTATTCGAAAATTTTCATCGCCGCTCACCGGCGCTGAAGGAGCTGATGCTGCAGTCGCTGCTCACGGCCAATCACGCGCGCGAGGTAGCCAACAAGCTGGGCATGGAAGAGCCCGAGGAGGCGCACCTCTGCGGCATGTTCCGTAACCTCGGTGAAGTGCTCATCGCTTGTCATTTCGGCGAAGACTACGCACGCATCCAGACCCTGATGCACGACGAGGGCAAGTCGGAGACGGGCGCCACCAAAGCCGTCCTCGGCTTCGGGTATGCTGATCTGGGCGCCGAGGTGTCACGACATTGGGGGATGCCGGACACAGTGGTGCAGGGGATGCGCGCACGGGCGTCCACGTCGGTCTCGCTGTCCGCGGCGGTGACCGCGTTCAGTCACGATCTCACCGTGGCGCTGTACGATCCGCAGCACACTCCCGACGGCGCTGGTGTGGCTCTGGAAGAGGTGATCGAACAGCATGGCGCCAAGATCAAACTCAGTCGTGATCAGGTGCGCGAAGTGATCGCGAAATCGCTGAACGAAACGCGCGAGCTGTTCTCGAGCTTGCACGTTCCCAGCGATCGTCAGCGCTTCAAGCAACTGTCGGCAGCCGCACGTGCGGCGATCGGTGCGGCCGCGTTCGACACCGGCGAGTGGACGGCCGTCACGCCGGAGCTCAGTGAAGACACGGCGCTGCAGCTGCGCGACCGCCTGCGTCAGGAGCTTGAAAGTGCCGCTGACGCGCTATCGGGGACCGCGCTGAGTGACGTGTTGCTGTTGGCGCTGGAAGGCGCGCTACGCGGCGGCCCGTTCGATCGCGTGATTATGTGCATCCTCGATACCGATCGCGGGCGACTGGTGGCGCGCTCGGGGCTTGGAGAGGGCATCGACGTGTTGCTGCCGCACTTCGACTTTCCGATGAACATTCGCGGCGGTCCGGTGGTGACGGCGACGCAGCAGCGCGCGCCACTCTACTTGCCCAACGATCGCTCCATGAACGCCATCGAAGCGCGGTGGGCTGGCACACTGGGCGTGGCGCAGTTCGGCGTGTTTCCCATCGTGGTCGCCGGAAAGATCGTGGGGTGCCTGTATGTGGATCGCGCGATGGACAGTGCGATGGCGGCCATCACACCGGATCGCGCCACGCTGCGGTACGTGAAATCGTTGAGTGAGATCGTGGTCACGGCGATTGCTGCGCGGCGGCGGTTGTCGGCGACGAACGCCGCGGCTGATCCCAAACGGAATACCCCGACGGGTTCGGTGCCAGCGACAGCAGACGTGGTGGCGCAGTCCGGGGCAGATCGCGTCGCACTGGTGCTGCAACTGCTACAAGGTGCGCCGAGTGCGCAGGTGTCGCAGGAAAGCGGTGTTCCGGTGGCGCAGCTCGAGGCATGGCGCGCTGAAGTGCTGGCGGCAGCGGCAGCGCGGCTGCAATAGGGACGTGGCAGAGACACAACGGCGCGAAACGCCCATCACGCCAAGTCCGTATCACGCCACGAACGGCGCGCGCGATGTCTAGGCACCAATCAAGTCGGCCGACACCATAGAAGCCGGTAGGCCGCTTGCCCCGATCTATCGATCGATGTGTCGCTATACGATACGCCTATCGATGAGGATCGCATGGCCATCGTCACCGTGTCCCCCAAGTTACAGGTCGTCATTCCGCGAAAGATCTGGTTGGAGTACTTTGCGGCGGGCCCGCGGGCGTCTCAGTTCGCCGCAGTGATCGAGGATGTGGTGCAGCTGCTCGTACCCACGATCGTTCTCCTCGAAGTCACGCGTCGCGTCATGCAGCTGCGTGACGAGGACGCCGCCTTGCAGATTGCGGCAATGCTTCGTCAAGGGCAGATCGTCCCGCTCGACAGTGGGCTCGCGTTGAGCGCCGCGCACCTCGGCGTGACGCACAAACTGCCGTTGGTGGACAGCATCGACTACGCGACGGCGCGGCAGTTCAATGCGACGGTCTGGATGATGGATGCCGACTTCTCCGGCCTTCCGGGTGTGCAGTACATCGGCAAGCGTCCATAGAGTTTGACGCAGTCCGGCTGAGTTCGTAGATAAGGACCTCTCGCCCTCCTACCGCGCGCCCCGATAC
>Ga0105044_10015698_pt1 | contig 10230 bp, 7 predicted proteins | sample MAT01_FD_78092 | JGI IMG/M metagenome (GOLD analysis project Ga0105044, IMG submission 78092) | Freshwater microbial communities from Lake Fryxell liftoff mats and glacier meltwater in Antarctica - MAT-01 | ecosystem: Environmental > Aquatic > Freshwater > Ice > Liftoff microbial mat | place...
GAGCCTTTCCCAACCCAACGAATCCTGCGATCCGCGGCATCATTGGCACCTATGACGTGCCGTCACCGGGCGCACTCTCGCTCATTGGCCTGGGAGCCTTGGCATCGATGCGCCGCAGGCGGTGAAGAAGTCACGCGGTACTCAGTTGCGTGTGCGCGTCCAGCCCGGCGCGGGATCAAAGGTGAAGATCGTCACGCCCGCCGTCGGCGTGACGTCCAGACCGAGGTCACGCTCGAAGATCAGACCGTCGGCGGACATCAGGAAGGTCATGACAGCTGTATCGCCGTTCAACGCTGCGAAGGCGAGGATTGCAAAGCCCCCGATGAGGTTGCCGTTGCGATCGAGATACCTCTGTGCGCCGCCTTCGGCCGCAGAACCCTTGCGAGTCGAGGATGCGGAAGAAGTACCCGTCGTAGCCGCGCGAGGCGCTCGCGGGAACTTCGCCCTGGGTGTAGAAGGATCCCAGCGGCGAGTTGGGCTCGGTGTCTGAAGTTGGCCAGTAGAGGCCGTTGCGCTGGCCGTCGTCGCTCATCAACTGCGCGGCGAACTCGGGTGTGCCGTCGCCGTCGCGATCAATGCTCTGATACTTGACCTGCGCAACGCGGATGGCTCGGAGGGCCCGAACGGTCCGAAGCTCGTTGTATCCGACACGCTGTTCGGCCAGGCGGTCAACGCCCTTGGGCGTGTCGAAGATCCAGCGGCCACTGGCCGCGATGATCGGCGCCGGGAACGGAACCTGCTTCTCGCCGACCAGGACGTCGAGGCCGCACGTGCCATCGGGGCGCAGCTCGCTGCGACGGAGAATTGCAGCGGCAAAGAGCTGCCGCTCATAGGCATCAACGTCGGGATCGCCGGTTGAGAATTCTCCGATCTCGGGACCGAAGATCCAACGCATGTAGTCGGCGTCGTTGGTTGCGGTGGCGTTGGCGAGCGCGGCGACGGCACCCTCAGGGGTCGCAAAGGAAAGCTGCGTGATCGCTGTGGCCGCGAGCTGGCCCTCGACTGCGGACTTCCCGGTGGCGGCGCATCCGGCGAGGAGGCCGAAAGCGGTGACCGAAGTCAGGGTTGAGAGCGCGGCGACTGCGGCGGCGGATGCGAGGTTGCGTGTTGAGCAGATCATCGGACTGACTTCGGAAGGCGATGGCGTTGGACCCTTGCGTGGAGCGGCGGCGAGGGATGGGGGACAGGGGTTGTGATGCGCGTCTGATCAGAGCTGCACATCATCGCTTCGGCTCAGCGCTTGTGTCGGCTCGCAGCGCCGCGAGCGGCGGCGCTGCCGCCTGCGCGGCCCTCAAAGCCGCTGGGACGAACGTTTGTGCGGGGCGGTGAGAGTCGCACGGGCGATGGTGCTGATCGCACTCCACCAACCTGGCTCGACCGGCCCGGCACATTGGGGACCGAAGGCTCCGGGCGGATCGCGGGCGGCGTCGGTCGTGCGGGCGGCATGGTGGAAGCCGCGCCAACAACGGCTCGGTCTCTTCGAACGTCCCTCCTGTCCGGGCGTTCGACGGGCTCAGCAGCGGGACGCGCCGGACGAGCGGGCGCACGCGAGCCAGTGCCGAAGGCGGATTGCGAACCGGATGGCACCGAGGAACCAAACTGAGGCCGATTGCGCGACGCGGCCTGCGAGGAACGAGGGGCGGGGCGATCGGCGATGAGCCTGGCGTTGCTCGTGGCGTTGGGGACGCGAACGCTCGATGGCCGCGCGGTACCGATGCCCTTGTACGCGCTCACGGCCTGCGAGGTGCTGTTGCGCAGGCTGGTGGCAATCTTGTCGTTGTTTGCCTTCCACTTATTGCCATTGTTCTTGATGTTGTTGATGTTGTTGATGTTGTTCTGGTCAATGGTTTTGTCGCCGATGACGATGTCGACATCAACATTGCCGTGTCCGCCCCAGTGGCCAAAGCCGCAGCCATTGCCGCGGCCGCCGCCGTACCAGTCGCAGTCCATGTTGTTGCCGATGATGATGCCCGCGGCGATACCGACCCCGAAGCCAATCACGTCCACCGCGACTTCATTGGAATTATCGACGTAGACGATGCTGGGCTGATACGTCGGAACATAGATGATGTCGGGCTGCGCGGGCATGATGGTGATCGTATCGCCCTGAGCCTGCATCACCTGCTGCTGTGTTGTCTGCGGTGCGCCGTTCGCACACGCACGCGCCCGAAGACGCTGAACCGCAGCCATGGCGTCCTGCGACTGCGGGATGAAGGCCTCGCCAACGGCAGCGGTCCACTTCGGATACCGCGTCAGCATCGTGAGCGCGTCGAGGATCTTCGCGATGGCCTTCACGGAAGGTTCCCAAGGCGCGGCATCAATGATCGCCGCGTTGCCGCTGGCACCAGCCGCTTCCGCCAGTTCAGACAGGTAGACCGACGCGGCGAGCACGTTGGCCAGGAGCGGATTTGGATAGAGCGCAATCGGCGCGAGCAACTCTTCAAAGTCCGCTGCGATGAGGAGATCCGCCGCGAGCGACGCCTCAGTCGCATGCCAGAGCGCCGCGGGGTGGGCCGTGGCGGATTGTGCGGCCATCGCAACGGGCAAGGTCATCATGGCGCACAGGAAAGATCGAACGACGCACCGCGCGACCGGTGCCGCCATCGACCTCATCGTGCGCGGCCGTCCACAGAGTGTCACGAGCGAGAAGTTGGAGCGATGAGGAAGCAGGTGAAGTTCCTTCGGCTCGCGTGGCCGCGTGGGTGGGAAATCGATCGGTCGCCCCTCCAGCCCGCGAACTAGAGCGTATCGGACCCATGAAGCCGCTGCGCAGCCGCAGCCAGAGTGCACGCAGGCAAGAATTCTGGTCGCCCACTCGGAGGAGTTGCCAGAACTCGGTAGGTGGTCTCCGGCTTCGTGTTGGAAGCGGTCAAGACATTGCGGGGCTGCGGATGATGAAGCTGTAGTAAAGAACGGCGCGCGGGGCAGGCCACCGCGGATCAGAACTGGACGCCGAGCGTGGCGAAGAAGTCGACGTCGTTGGAGTCGCGGTCTGAGGGCGCGTTGGAGTCGTAGCGGTGGTCGATGCCGAGGCGAATGGTGGCTTTGGAGTCTGGGGTGATGTCCATTTCGTAGCCGAGCTTGTTTGAGGCGCGGTAGCCGCCGAGGTTGTCGAGGCTGGGGAGGAGTTCGGTGCTGAGGAAGATCCGTTGGCGGTCGGAGAGGGCGTGCTTGAGGTCGAAGCCTGCGAGGGCTTCGGGGATGAGGCTGTTTCGCTCGCCCCCGAACTCTCGGGCGAGGCCTGCACCGGCGCGGAGGCGCAGGGAGGTGCGGTCGTTCTTGATGAGCTGGTAGGAGGGGCCGAGCACGGCGCTGACGCGCCAGTCCCAGTCCTGGAACTCATCAAACTCGGCGCGGCCCTGGAGGAAGAAGCCCCATGGCGAGGTCCGCGAGAGCCAGTCGTTGCGAGCGTTGAGCTCGGCGCGGCTCTGGGAGACGGTGCCATTGTCAGAGGAGCGGGTGTAGAGACCGGTGATGCGGGTTTCGAGGTCGGGCGCGATGCGTTCGGCGCCGCCGCCGACTCGGAAGCTCAGGCTGCTGCTGTTGCCCTCGCTGCCGTTCAAGCCCAGGTCGAGGCGACGGTCCCATTGGGCTGGTGGAGCCGGGAGCATGGGGGAATCAGGGTCGGGAGCGGGTGCGGCGGGTGGGGGCAATGTGCCTGATTGCGAGGTGTCGGTTGGTGGGGCTGAGACTGGTTCGTCCAACGGTGAGTTGAGTGCCGGGTTGATGACGACCGAGCGCACGGCCGACTGCGGTAGGAAGAGCGTGCCCAGGAGGGGGTGGGCGAGCTCGATGGTGGTTTCGGAGATTGAGAAAATCTGTCCGCGGAGCGTGTCGCCGTTTCGGAGCGAGATGAGGGCGTCGGACTTTGATTGAGCAAGGGCGGGCGAGATGGCGAGGAGTGCCAGAAGCAGGGTGAGGATGCGCGGAAGGCGCGCGTGGAAGGGCGAGTGCGTGGCCGGACGCTGCGTGGAAGGATGCGTGGCTGCGTGGGCGAGCGGCTGGGCGAGAGACTGGAAATGGACCGATTTCGGCATGAACCAAGGTTAGGTGCGAATGCGTGGAGCGGGAACATCACGGCAATCGTTCGGTGGCACGCTGGCGAGAGGTGGGAACATGAGCCCCATGAAGACTCGTATAGATGGTTGGAGATTGTGAGGAACCGCGGGGGTCACGCGGTACAATCGGCCCCAAGTTTGGATGCCGCGTCCTGGCTCGTGGCCGGGATGCGGTGGGCAGTTTCGGGTCGTGGTGAACACGACGGACGTTTTTGCACCGATGCGGGTTGGGTGCGTCGAATCGGATTGAGCGGATCTGGGGACTTGGCCAAGACCGACCCCGCGCCCATGCCGATGCGTACAGAAGGATGATGGCCCGAGAACCGGCCAAGAAGGACGCCCGAAACGACCAGATCCAGACGGCCCCCTATTACCTGACACCTTCTCTGCCTCGCTGCTTTCTTGCCTCGCTTCTCTCCCTGCTTGCCGAAGCCATTCACCATGCCCGACGACACCCGTTCCAACTCTGATCCTCGTCTTGGCGAGACTTCGCCCCTTTCTGGGAGCGCCATGTCAGGGCTTGGCGCGAGTGGCGCTTCGAACGGTGCTTCGAAGGGCGCGGGGGGTGGCAAGCTTGGCTCGACCGGGCCCGCGGTGCCGGGTGTTGAGGAGATTCTGCAGGAGGTTGCCAAGGGTGGGACGAACGTTGACACGATCGTTGGCCGCCTGGTGATCGACCAGGGATTTGCGACGCCCGAGGAAGTGCAGCACTGTCTGACATTGGCGAAGCAGCTCGCCGAAGATCAGAGCGGGCGGAGCCTCGCGGAGCTTCTGGTTAACAACGACTATGTGACGCGCCGGCAGATGGCGCGGCTGCGTGAGGTGGCGCAGGCTGAGCGCAGCGGGCAGAAGATCCCGGGGTACAAGATCCTCGGGAAGCTCGGCGCGGGCGCGATGGCGACGGTGTACAAGGCCAAGCAGCTGAGCCTTGATCGATCGGTTGCGATCAAGGTGCTGCCACGGAAGTTCACGAGCAGCCCGCAGTTCATCGAGCGGTTCTACGCCGAGGGACGCGCGGCGGCACTGCTGAACCATCCGAACATCGTCCAGGCGTATGACGTCGGCAAGGCTGGCGACTACCACTACTTCGTGATGGAGTTTGTGGATGGGACGACGGTCTACGACGAGATTGTGAAGGCCAAGCGGTACGCCGAGAAGGACGCGGTCGACGTGCTGCTGCAGGTCGCAGAGGCTCTGGCGCACGCGCACGGTCGCGGGCTGGTGCACCGCGACGTCAAACCAAAGAACATCATGATCACCAAGGGGGGCGTGGCGAAGCTGGCGGACATGGGTTTGGCACGCGCGATCTCGGACAAGGAGGCCGCGGAGGCCGAGCAGGGCAAGGCGTTCGGCACGCCGTACTACATCAGCCCGGAGCAGATCCGCGGCGAGATGAACCTGACGCCCGCGGCGGACATCTACTCGCTGGGCGCCACGCTGTACCACATGCTCACCGGAGCGGTGCCCTTTGATGGGAAGAACCCGTCGGCGGTGATGCACAAGCACCTGAAGGCGGAGCTGATCGCCCCCGACCACGTGAACCCCAAGCTGAGCGCGGGGATCTCGGAAGTGGTCGAGATGATGATGGCCAAGGACGCGCGGGCGCGCTACCAGAACTGCGCGGACCTGATGTCGGACCTGCGGGCGGTGCGAGAGGGCAAGAAGCCGCCGCTGGCGCACCGGGACCTTGGCGGATCGGACATTGGACATCTTGCGAGCGCGGAGGCACAGTCCGGGGGCGAGATCGCGGAGGCGAAGGAAGCGCCCTTCCTGCGGCCGTGGCTCTTTTATGTGCTGTGCGGGACGCTGGCGCTGAGCGTGGTGTTCAATGTGGTGCTGCTGGCGACGCGTGGGTAGGTGGGGAGATGGGCGCAGAGAGCTGGTTGTGGAGCGCTGGGTGAGAATCGCAAGAACCGGCGGGGACCGCCGGGCCACCCGGAGCGCGTGTATCGTGTGGCGATGAGTAGCGCACGCGAATCTGAAACTGTTGCGGCGATGATGGCTCCGATGTCCGTGAGGACATGGCGCGAGAACCCGCTCACGCGCAGTGTGGCGGGGATGATGGGAATGGGCTTCTTGGGGCTCATTCTCGCCGCGTGCATGCTGACGCTGCCCTGGAGTCTGGGGAGTGCGGCGGCGGAGCGTGATGGTGTGAATGGGGCGGGCGGCGGCGGAGGGGGCGGGGTTCCTCGGTACAACGCGGGTGTTTCGACAGGTGGAAGGCTGCCGCCGTGGTGGGTATCGCCCGCGCCGGATCAGGCGTTGCGTTTGAACTCGCTGGTCGCGCGCGAGCGTGTGGCCGTGATCGCGGCGGGGGCGGGGATCGATGCGGATGAGGCGTTGCTACGGACGGATGGCACCGTGGGAGCGGCGCTGCGCGAGGAGTGGCCACGGTTCTGGCTTGGGACTGATGTGCTGGGCCGGAGCCTGCTGGTGCGCGCGATGGCTGGCGGCGGTATCTCGCTGTCGATTGGCGTGCTGGCGGCGTTGCTCTCTGTCTTCATTGGGACGATGTACGGCGCGGTCGCGGGGTACGCGGGCGGGCGCGTGGACGCGGCGATGATGCGCGTGGTTGATGTGCTGTATGGCTTGCCATACGTCCTGCTGGTGGTGCTGCTGGCGGTGGCGGGCGATGCGGTTCTGGATGAGTACTTGTCGCGAAGCAAGGCTCGCGCGGCGTTCGTGCAGCGTGAGGCGCTGGTGGTGATGGAGCAGCGCGGCGTGCCGCGGGAGTTTGTGGGGTTGGAGCCGGGCGCGCGGGCGGCGGCGATGTTGACGCGTGAGCCCGAGTTGGCGGAGGTACTGCGTGCGCGAGCGCTTGTGGCACGACCTCCTCGGATGCTGTCGCGCGAGCAGCGGATGGCGTTTGATGTTGGTGTGCTGCTGGTGGCGATCGGTGGGCTGTCGTGGCTGACGATGGCGCGCGTGATTCGCGGGCAGGTGCTGAGCCTCAAGAGCCGTCCGTTCATCGAGGCGGCGCGGGCAATCGGTGTGCCACCCGCGCGGATCTTTTTGAGGCACCTGCTGCCGAATCTCGCGGGGCCAATCATCGTGTATGCGACGCTGACGGTGCCGCAGGCGATCCTGCAGGAGTCGTTCCTGAGTTTCCTTGGGATCGGCGTGAAGCCGCCGCTGCCGAGCTGGGGAACGCTCGCGGCGGACGGGCTTGGCGAGCTGAATCCGTATCGGTCGAACTGGTGGCTGCTGCTGTTCCCGTGCTTGCTGCTGGCGAGCACGCTGCTGGCGCTGAACTTTGTGGGCGAGGGTCTGCGTGAGGCGCTGGATCCGCGCCGCAAGCGGTAGCGGGCGCGTGAGTGTGGAACGGAACGCGCGCTGGCGCATCGGATGCGGGCCACCTGCGCGCGCTGGGGGCATGGCGACCCTCAGCGGATGGACTTGTCGCGATTGCTGCGAGTTTGCCGGGAGTGCGAGGAGAAACGCGGCGTGGTATGGTCAAGAATGCTCGCCGGGCCTGGCGCGCAACTTTTGGCTGTGCTTGCTGGGCATGGTTTGCGGCAGCGTGTGTTGAGTGAGTGGCTTCTTGTGACTTCTGATTGTGCTGGCTGGCCTTGTACAGAGCCCTTCAGATCTGGTGAGTGCTTATGAACAATCGCTTTGGTGCCAAGGACCTTGTGCTGATCGTGCTCGTGCTGATCGTTGGCGTGATGGTGGCGCTCTCGATGCGGCAGAGCGACCGCGTCTTTGAGAAGCTCCGCAATGCCGAACGGCAGCAGGAGGAGACGGCGCGCCATGTGGCCCGCCTGCAGCAGAGCATGGACAGCAAGTTGCCCGCGCTGGCGGCGAAGGTTGATGATGTGCAGGCGGCGCTCGCCGCCGGAGTCGCGACTCGGCCCGCTCCGGGAGATGCCGGTAGCGTCGGTGCGCCAGTACGAACGGCGGGAAGCCGCGACGAGTCTTGGGCGCGCGCGGGAGTGCCGGTGGTGTGGGCCAGCGAACTCTGGGATCGGCCGAACCTTCTTGTGAGCGACCCCAGGAGCAAGCCTGACTTTGCTGAGGGCGGCGAGTTCGTGAGCATCTTCGAGGGCCAGCCGCCGATCCTGACGCCCTACCGGTACGCGGACACGTATGGGCGGTATGTCAACGACGAGGTTGTGGAGAGCATCGGGCGGTACAACCCGGCGACGCTGCTGCTGGAACACGTGCTCGCGGAGGCGTGGCAGATGGACCCGGAGGGGATGTGGTTCCGCGTAAAGATCCGCGAGAACGCGCGGTTCAGCGATGGGCAGCCGGTGACGGCCGAAGACGTGCGCTACACGAACGACGACATCCTGAACAACCCCGAGATCGAGGCGGACCGGTTCCGCGGGGTGTACGACGCCATCGACAAGGTGGCCGTGATCTCGCCGAAGGTGGTGGAGTTCACCTTCAAGACGCCTCGCTTTGACAACATGGCTCAGGCGGCGGGAATTTCGATCATTCCCAAGCACTTCTACTCGCGCTTCAGCCCGACGCAGATCAACCAGAGCACGGGGCTGCTGATGGGCTCAGGCCCGTTCAAGCTTGCGAACCTGGATCCGCAGAATCAGTGGACGCCGCCCAACGACATCGTGCTGGTCCGCAACGACGGTTACTGGGGCGCCAAGCCCGCGCTGGACTCGGTGCGGTTCACGGTGGTGCAGGACAGCCTCGCTCGCCTGACAACCTTCAGCAACGGCGACGCGGACATGGCCCGCCCGACCGCTCAGCAGTTTGATCTCAAGCGGAACGATCCGGAGTTTTCTCAGACCAATCGCGCCGTGGACTGGTACAACATGCAGGGCGGCTGGAGCTTCATCGCGTGGCAGTGCGGCCCGCGGAACCGGGACAAGCTCACGCCGTTTGCGGATGCGCGCGTTCGGATCGCGATGACGCACCTGATCGACCGCGAACGGATCAAGCGTGACATCAACAAGAACCTGGCGCGGATCGCCACCGGTCCCTTCAACAGCGAGACGCAGCAGGCCGACCCGACGATCAAGCCCTGGCCCTATGACGCAGCGCGCGGACAGGCACTGCTGAAAGAGGCGGGCTGGGAGGATCGAAACGGCGATGGCGTGCTGGACAATGAGAAGGGCGATCGGTTCACTTTCCAGCTCACGTTCGGCCAGGGCAACGACTCCACGCTGCAGATGGTGACGTACATCAAGGACCAGTGCGCCAAGGCGGGGATCGTGTGCGAGCTGAATCCTGTGGACTGGTCGATCATCCAGGACCTGCTCAGCCGGCGCGACTTTGATGCGATCACGTTTGCGTGGAGCAGCAGCTCGCCGGAGTCCAATCCGCGCCAGCTGTGGGCGATCTCGTCGATCGAGGGGACGGGCGACAACTTTGTGCAGTGGCGCAGCGAAAAGGCCGACGCGCTGATCAAGGAGGGCGTTCGAACGATTGACTTTGATGCGCGGATGAATGTGTGGCACCAGTTGCACCGCGAGATCCACAACGAGCAGCCGTACACCCCGCTGCTGGAACTACCCTGGCTGCGCCTGGTGAACAAGCGCATCGGCAACTTCATGCCGTACAAGAGCGGCATGGAGCTGCACGAGTTCTTCATCCCGCTGGGCAGCCAGAAGTCGCAGTAGGTCCCCCGCCGCAGAGCGGCCACCGATAACGGAGACCACGCGCGATGGGAACGTACATCCTTCGACGACTGATCCTGATGATCCCGACGCTGATCGGGATCACGTTCCTTGTCTTCATGCTCGTGGCGCTCTCGCCGGGCGGAGTTGGCGCGTCGCTCCGCGCGGCTGGTGGCTCGATGCAGAGCGACAGCGGCAGCGCGGACATCCAGCAGGCCTACCTGGAAGATCGGTACGGGCTTGATGATCCGGTGGTGATGCAGTACCTGCGTTGGCTGCATCGCGTGAGCCCGATCAAGTTTGGCCAGCGTGGGCAGGAGCTGCCCAATGGTGAGGTGATCGCGACGCCGCGGGCCGTTAAGGAGCCGCCGGCGTGGCAATGGTTTGTGGACAAGCTACCCGAGCCGCCGCTTGCGACGCTTGATGTTGCGGCGGTGCCGAGCGAGGCCGAGAAGCGCGACCGCCTGTTCCGTGCGGCCAACAGCGTGTACGCCGGTGCGCGGCAAAAGTTGATTGCCGAGCGCACGCGCCTTGAGATCGCCTTGGGGACCTTTGCAACCGCGACGGGACGCGGCGACATCGTGGATCACACGGGC
>Ga0105044_10015699_pt1 | contig 10230 bp, 12 predicted proteins | sample MAT01_FD_78092 | JGI IMG/M metagenome (GOLD analysis project Ga0105044, IMG submission 78092) | Freshwater microbial communities from Lake Fryxell liftoff mats and glacier meltwater in Antarctica - MAT-01 | ecosystem: Environmental > Aquatic > Freshwater > Ice > Liftoff microbial mat | place...
GACCAGCGCAAGTTAAGACCGTCCATGCGAGAAGATACGCTGGGATAAAAAGAGGGCCCCACCGTTCGTACTGGCGGACATGAACACGTTCGTGCGCCCGAGTAGTTTCGAGGGCCTCAAGCGTTTGGCCGAGGACGCAATGACCAAGCGTGATCGCCATCGCTGGCAACCACAATCGCGCCAGAGCCGCAGCGACCTGCGGCCCATGGATCTCGACCACTCCGTCGACAAGACGGAATCGTCCGCCGAGTATCCAGCCGGTCGCAATCCCAAAGGACGTGTTCGGCCCAGCCCATAGATACTTGGCCGGTGTCAACAAAAACGTCTGCAGCACCCGCGAAGAATTTGACACCGGCGAATCGTCTGTTAAGTCAAGAGAGTGAACTATTCATCATCATCTTCATCGGCATCCATGTCGCTGTCGAGGTCGGCATCGTACGTTGTTTCGGTTGCGTCGATCAGCGTATCACCTAGCATTTCGATCTGCTCGTCGCTGAGGCGAACGTAACCCATCGATCGAACAACTTCCAAGACTTCGCTGCAAGTCGGGAACATGCGACCAGCGGTTCGCTTGTAATCGTCCATCGCTCGCATGAAATCGATTTCGTCTTGGCGATAATCGCGTTCGCAAGTCGTCGGGTCAATGTGTCGGCGACGGAGAGCTCTCTTACTTGGCTTGACGGTCGCCTTGCGCGGCGTCGAATCGGCACTAACGCTTCGACGGTCGTTTCCGCGACGATCTAAGGTGACGATGGGTTGAATGGCTGAATCGTTGGCGACGGTGGTGGTGGCGTTCACGCAGGCGATCCTCGAAGCAGGGATAATCGGTCAGGTCGCAAAACGTCAAGTGGACAACGTTTTACGGGCAACAGAATCATTGCCATCAAACCCTAGCACGCTGATTGCGCAAACTGGTCGTCCTGGGCAATTTATGCCGAAGTCGGAGTTCTTTATCGTTGGCCAGTTAGTCGACGTTGTCGATTGTGCCGATATTTCTATTGCACTTGAGGCCAGATCTCGATTATTCAAGAATATTACAGAAGTGAGAGAACCTCTATGCCGAGCCCAGATACCGCCTCGACGCAACCGAACGATCCGTCGGCGGCAAAGCTGACGACGAATTTGCTGCTCATCGCAGGCGTGACTGCAATCGTTGGTTTCGCAGCATTCTTTGCGGCATGGCTTCAAGCCTCAATCGATCCCGGCCCTGAGACGCTCAAGATTGCGGCCAAACAGTACGGTCTGGGGAATTATCGGACGGCGAACAGTCTTGCGGAACGGGTGAAGCTGCCCGAGGACGCGAAAGAAGAATTGCTGTTGCTTCGCGAGTATGTGATCGGTGCGTCGCTGGCTAATCAAGCGTTGCCGGTTGAAGACGTGAAGGAGCGTCGGGCGTTACTTCACGTCGCAATTCCCCATTTGAAAGCGGCAGCGAAAGATTGGCCAACGGGTCGTCAGGACGATGGAAATCGATTGCTCGGTTTGTCTCTCTTCCACGTCGGTGACTTCGCCGCCGCGATCGCACCGATGCGGTCTGCGGTTGATCGGAACCCGGCGAGTCGTGAGGATCTGATTCCGCCCCTTTCACAAGCTTACTTGTACGGCGAAAAATCGTCGGCGAGTGAGGCGTTGGCGATGCTTGATCAAATCAATTCGCCATCGCTTTCGCCCGTCGCCTTACGAGATGAGGTCGCGATCCTACGGGCACAATGCATGTTGCGTTTGAGTCAGTTCCAGGATGCTAGGCAAGTGTTGCGAGCGCTCGATCAGCGTTTAGCAGAATCCGTTGTCGATTCTGAGTCATCAACGTTTGCGCGTGCGACCAAGGTGAGTATGTTGCTTGCCGTTGCGGATGTTTCCGAAGCGATCGAGCGTTTTGGCAAAGGAAGTTCAACCGATTCGGCACCACGGGCTGACGTGATCGCGTTTCTCGGGCCAGCGACGAAGCGATTGCTATTGCTCCGACGCGATGCACCGCCCGATATCGCCAATCAAGCAAGTCTTTGGGCAGCACGGGCCTATGCGTCTGCGGGTCAACCTTCGGAGGCATTGGCGTTGTTCACGTCTGTCAGGCAACAACAGCCGTTCGAAGCAGGGAACATTGCAGCAGGGATTGAGGAAATCGAATGGCTTGTCGATGCAGGCAATGGAGAAGAGGCAGTTCAAACCGTCCGATATCTGCTACGCGAGATCGGCAACGAAAAGGACTACGATGGGGTTGTAGTGGACCTGCCGAGCTTTCGTTCGCGGTTGATCGCAGCGTTGCAAACACTGCGTCAAAAAGAACAGTTCGAATCGTGCATTGAGATCGCGCGAACGATGTCATCGTTGTTTCCGCCCGCAGATGCTTTCTTTGAAGAAGCGATCACGCATCAACAAGCGGCTGAGCGAGCACTCGCTTCGTCAGGCAGCGTGTTAGAAGTCGCACCCGCCGTGCTGGCACTCGCGAAACAAAAGCATCGTGCGGCAGGGGACGCATTTCTGGCGGCTGCAAAACTGCGGTTTGACACTGACAAGTATTGCGAAACGCTTTGGCAATCGATCGAGGCATACCAAGCAAGCGGGCAATTTAAATTGTGTGTGGAGCTGCTGAACGATTATCTCCGCTACGAAGACCGTCGACGTCACCCGCGAGCGTTGCTGGCCCTCGGCAAGGCGAACCTTGCGACCGGCGATTTCGAGCCTGCGTTAGCATCCCTTGACGAATGCATTACTCAGTTCGCACGAGATCCATTGCGTTACGACGCTCGACTCCAAGCCGCAAATGCTCACGCGGAGGCGAATCGCTTTACTGAAGCGGCGTCGCTACTGGATGAGAACCTTACCGAGGGCGAGTTGACTCCGCAAAGCGTGGTTTGGCGCGACTCGTTGTTCACGCTCGGCGAACTGATGTTTCGCCAGTGCAACGAAACCCATTTGAAGTGGGGAATTGGCGACCCAACACTCGATCCTTCCAAGCCACGTTCGACCGTCGAGTTGCGCGAACGCCAGCCGCTGCTGGAAGAGGCGATTTTGAAGTTGAACGAAGCGTATGTCAGGTATTCTGGTGACCCGCGCGTCAACTCGCCAAAGGCCGCCAAGGAAAGTGAAGCACGATTGCTTGATCCTCCTCGCGCCATGCATGCGTACTACTTGAACGCGCGGGCTCACAAGCTCGCTGCGGTTTGGCCCAAGCTGGAGTCAAAGTCTGTGGACGCATTGGACGCCGCAAAACGCCAATTGCGAATTCAAGCAGAGCAGCACTTGAGCGCCGCGCTGACGGGCTTCGCCAATATCCGTAGCGATTTGATCGCCAGCGAGGAAGAGAAACCGCTGACTCAAACGCAGGAAGCCATCCTGAGGAACGCTTACATCGCTGAAGCGGATACGCTCTTTGACCTCGGACGATTCGATGAAGCGGCCGAAGGGTTTCGCGCTGTGTCGCTGCGCTACATGAATTCACCACCGGCTTTGGAAGCGTTGATGGGCCAAGCCCGCTGCCTGCGTCAACTTAATCGCCAGCGTGAAGCAAGAATGGTCATCCGCCAAGCAGGAATTGTTCTGGCGCGAATACCACCTGAGTCTGATCAACAATTTCTTGCGACCACGCGTTACGACCGCAATCGTTGGAAAGAGCTGCTAACTTGGCTCGACGCACGGCCGATGCCCGAAGACACTGACGTTTGACAAGGCTTTGTTTCCGTTGCCGCTTACATTGATTCAACATGCAATCAACATTCACCGCTGACGACTTATGGAATCTGCTTTGCGAACAAGCGGAGTTGCTTGATCAATTGCTTGAGTTCGGCACTCAACAACGCCAGGCGATCGAAGCGAATCGGATGAGCGAGCTGATTGCGATCCTGGGTGAGAAGCAACCGCACATTGAGCGACTGGAACAGGTTCGCAGGCAGCTCTTTGCGTGGCAGCCAGAAATCGAACAGGTCTTGGTTTGGCCAGACACGAACCTTCGCCAACAGTGCCAACAGACGCGGAATCGGAGTGCCGAAAAGTTCGTGGCGTTGATCGATCTCGAACAAGCGTGCGAAAACGCCGTGGTCGAAAGCCGAGCACAGATTCAAGATCGCTTGAGAAACTTCGAATCCTCACGATCAGCGGCGGCTGCCTATCAATCTCAATCGCCGGCACCGGCACGCGGCGATTTTTCTTCGATCGGATAAAATTCACGTTCGTTTGAAATACAATCATTGGCAACCAGAACCATTCGCGCAAGCCGATATGGAACGCAATCTGAATTTCGGTCTGCGTTATTATAAATAAAAGAAATGAAATTCGACCAAGCAACTGCTGTATAAACAAGTGTGACGAAAGTTGCGTGTTCCAACTTGTAAAAAAATGTAAGTACGATGAACGAGAAAGAGCTACTTCGATGGTGGCAGAGTCGGTATCCGCAGTGGGCAAGCGTCACTGCGCCGCTTGTACGCTATTCGGTGCATGACGTTGTTCAGTCTCCACCGCTTGAGACTGTTCTGCGACTGGCCTTCGTTCGTTCGTTGTGGCGTGACGAATCAATTCGCATGTCAAACGCGTTGAGTCGGCTTAGCAATATTTATGATTGGTTTGCTGAAACCGTCATCGCGGCTTTGTTGCAAGTGGAGGTCATTCCTTTAGCTGAATTCGTCAAGCGTTATCCGACGCAGTCGCAAATGTCGCAAGCGACATTCTCCTTGTTCACCGCTCCGAGCCGAGAAGTTATCCAAGACGTAAGTGAGTTCGATTTGCGGCTAGCTGAGTTTCGCGAAGTGAATCAAGCTACGATCGCCGCTGCCGTTGCTCGAGTCGACGGGATTTACCAAAATCCCGCACTGAATGACGGGGAAAGCTTGACTGCTAAAAAGCAAGACGACATGTGTTTTCAGTGGAGCTACTATTTGGCAATCGCGGACGCACTTGAGCCCGAACGTCGTAAACTGATTGGGTTGGTTAAGCCAGATCAAGAGCCCCACAAAATCGTGTCTGAGAAGTGCAATTTATTTTTCACGCGGTTAACAGAATTGCTCGAGCATGCGAGAAAGAACAAACCGCCGCATGTGCTACGCACTTGGATCGACGAAGTCGAAGCATGGATTCAGTTATCGAAAGCCGCGTTTCCCAACTACAAAAGTGCGAGTCAAGTTCGATCCGCACGCAACCAGAAATCACGCGAGCGATTCAATCTGCTGCTTGACAAGAAAAGCCGTGAACAATTGGCGAGCATCGGCGATTCTACGATTGTCGATGACGGAAGGTTTTGGATTAAGGTAGTTTACAAAAAGCTAGAGGAGCTCACCAACGATTGGGCACCGATGTCGCTGCAGGTGCTTTTGGATCGCAAAGCCAAGCAAATTGAGTTCGCAGATTCTGACAAGGCAAGAGTCACGAATACGCTCCAGCAATTCACCAGTGACATTTTGCGATTACGCACGGTTGCACTTGGTTACGCAAGAGAAATGAACGTCGAAATGCTTAGAAAAGGCCAGTGGGTTTCGGCGAAGCATTTAACTGACGAACAAGTGCTCCGCAGTGTTAAGAAACTAACGATTCAAGTCGTTCACCCACAACCGGAGTTCGAAGATGTGGTTGCAACATTGGAATTGGATTGCGACTGGGACCCTGAACATGGAGTGCATTTTGGATTGCTTCCTAATGGTCAGATCGAATTGGGGATAGTTTGATTTCGAGGCGTGAGCGAATTGCCTTCCAAGCTTCCGGTTTCGAAAATCTCATCGTACAGTGAGGCAACGACTTCACTGTTTGAACGGGCATGACCGATTTAAATTCCGCTTCGAGTCATAATCAAGGCGCATCATAGAGGCTTAATTAGCCCCGCTGCTTCCTCGTCGAGTGCTTCTTTCGTTAAGTGATGCAGTCGGCCGCTTTTGACATCCGCCTCAATTTGTCTGTCCCACATGTCGCTCTTGAACTCGCTAAACCACTGAGCAAACCTAGCAAACTGCTCTGGTGGTAGTTCGGATACGTGCTTTTCGATTTCGTGTAAGGTCATTTAAGATCTCGCCTTTGGGGATACACACCGAACCACATGTTAACATCGTGCGGTCTTTTATTGTCGTCTCTCGCTCCGCGAAAGAACGGAAGAACGCTACTTTCGCGGAGCGAAAGGCGGCACTTATTTGCCGCACGTGGCGAACTTGTCCCAAACGACCGTTCGCTTTGTCATCCGTGACCGCCAATACTCAATGTGTTGGCGAATCGGTCGGATGCGTCGTGACTTCCCCAATTTCCACCGGATTTCAACGTAATTCACGCATCAGCCGCATAAAGCTGGAATTTATCGCCCGGCGTAGGCATACTATGTCGCAGGCAGACCACTCGCTTTAGCCGAATTGGCCAACCCGATTGGTTCGTCGGTGCTGCGAATTGCGATGTAGCCCAAGGGCTGCTAACCTATTCGTTCTGTGTTCATGTTCTTCTTCGTCGCATCGAGATCGTATCGCATGGCCGCCATTAACGTTGAAACCAAAGGCGAAATCATCGCCGTCAAATTCGCCGACGGAAAAATCCTTGATAGCCAGCGGATCGAACAAGTCGGTCGCGAGTTACAGGAATCCGTCCCACTCGCCATCCACAAGAAAATGCTGCTGAATTTCGGCGGCGTCAGCTTTATGTCTTCGGCAATGATCACCAAGCTGGTCATGCTGAACAAGGCCTGCAAAGCTCAAGGCGTCACGCTGAAATTCTGCGAAGTGTCCGCCAACGTGATGGAAGTTTTCAAAATCACCAAGCTAAACAAGCTGTTCGACATTCAGAAAACCGAGGACAAAGCACTCGAAAGCTTCGACAAGAAGGGCTGGTTTGGCTAATTCGACCTGTAAGTCGCGTCAAAACGAAACAGACGCCGTCGAGCTGCAGCGGGCTGCGATCGCTGGAGAGATTCACGATTCATTGATTCCGTATCTCTTCGCCACACGCATGCGGCTGGAATCGCTGCTGGAGAACCTTCGTGGTTCCAGTGACGCAACTAAGACGAAGCCAGCCATGGCCGAGCTGGCCTGCACCGAACTGGCCTGCACCGAACTGGCCTGCACCGAACTGGCCAAGGCCATTGAAACGCTTCACACCGCGTCAACCATCAGCCGCCAATTGACCGGCGAGCTGTACCCGGCGGATTTAGACAACGAGAGTTGGTCAGATCACCTGATGGCGGCATTCGACCGCAATGGAGCAGTCCCCGGCACACGATTGACCTTTGACGGCGATTTCGACGCGCTCCATTTCAATCCCGATTGTCAAATCGCTGCGAGGCGAATCGCGCAAGAATCGATCCGCAACGCGGTCAGGCATGGACGCGCGACGAATGTCCACGTGTCCGTCAAGACGCTCGACGAAAGCCAAGTCCAGTTAACCATCAATGACGATGGCCGTGGCTTCGACACGACTTCGTCTAAGCTTGGTTATGGATTGCGGATCATGGAGTCGCGGGCAAGTCTGGTTGACGCCTTGTTTACCGCGGAGTCCAAACTTGGTGGACCGACCACGGTGACCGCAATCTTTCAGCGTTACGACGCTGCCGCAGCCGATTGATCGATATCCTTTAACGATCGCCCCAAACGCTTGCGATTTCCGCCGCTGCCTGGTGCAGCGGTGGCACCGACTCGTTTGGTCTCTTCGGTCTTCTCTGTCTTGTCGCTCTGCAAAAACGCGGCGACTCCTGGGTGAATTTCATCGGAATCTGCGGGAGTACCGAGTTGCTCGATCGCATCGCTCACTCCCAGTAAAACCGATTGACGCACTCCGTCTCGCATCCATTCAAAAAAGTTGACGTTCACGTTCAAGCATTCCGTTGCTAGGCCTAGAGAAATCGCAATCCCCGTGATCGCGTTCGCTGCCCTGACCGTAGCACCGGCTTGTCGCGAGCGTCTAGCCCGAATTGATCGAAAATTGAACTGACGAGAATTCTTAAAAGATTGTCTCAAGAATTGGGATTGCCAGGAATCTCACTGGAGTCGTATGCGTTAATCCTGATTCTGTCGTGCAAACAAAACGCGAGTGTCTTTGCTTGTAACTCGAATCAATTTCATCTTACCTACTCCGATGAGACTCGCTTGCAGGGAGCGCAGCATGAACTACCGTTACGTCGAATCTTCGAAATCCACATCACTGGCGGTCTTGGTCGAGCGAGTCGTGTCGCCGCTGTTGCGGCAGCATCCGGCACCGATCCTGTTCGAACTTAATATCGACACGTATCTCATGACCAGTGCGAGCAGTAACCATCTGGCCGCGCTGATTGAGACGCTGGTTACCGATTCGTTACGCGAGATGCCCAGGGGCGGCGAGCTATCGGTTTCCGGTTGCCAGACAGCGAACGGCGTCGAGCTGGAGATCGCTGATACCGGCAGCGATGCCGAGAACCGGGGTCGATCGCTATCACTCTCCGCAGCGGCGCTGAGTTGCAAGCCGCATTGGCAGAATTGTCCACAAGGCGGGGCGGCGGTAACGATCGTATTGCCGTTCAATAGCGCGATTCGCAAAGCTGCTTGACGAGAGGTCAACGATGTTTCGATTGTTCAATTCGACGACCATCCCTGCGTTACAGCAAACGGTGATGTTCACCGAGCGCAGGCACGAATTGCTTGCCAGCAACATCGCCAACCTCGACACACCGGACTACATGTCAAAGGATCTGCCCGTCGACCGCTTTCGGGCGGAGCTGGCCGATGCCATCGAACAATCAAAACATCCGTCTCCTGGCCACGTCTCTGGTTCGCGGAGCACCGACATGTTCGGGAAAGCAGTCCAGCGAGACGACATTGCTTCTGGCCCGCGAGACTCGATGGAGCCGATCGTCTTTCACGATGGCAGCGACGTCAGTCTGGAGCGGCAAGTAACCGAGATCGCCAAGAATCAGGGCCTTCACAATTTGGCGGTCGCGACGATGCGAAACCAGTTCGCCATGCTGCGTGCCGCGATCACAGAACGAGCTTAAAGAATCTACAGACATCGCCTAATTCTTGCTCCCCTCGCCCCCGGCTTTGCGGGGGAGATGCGCTGGGGGTGAGGAGCCGGTTTTTACAGCCAGTTAACCCCTCATCCCCAGCCCTTCTCCCCTGAGTACAGGAGCGAAGGGAGCCGGGATTTTTCATCTCCCCATCAACGGAACGCAAACATGCTCGGCGCACTCGATATCAGCACTTCAGCGCTTGTCGCCCAGCGAACGCGCTTGAACGCGATCAGCGGTAACGTCGCTAACATGTCGTCGCTCACTGACGAAACCGGCAAGGCGAACCCCTACCGTGCCCGGCAAGTTGTCTTTGAAACCGATCCATCGCTGTCGACCAGCGATGGTGCAGCGGGCGTAAGGGTCTCCGAAATCAAATCGGATAATGCGGAGCCGCTTTATCGATATCAGCCCAATCATCCTTTGGCGATCAGCGAAGGTGATTACAAGGGTTACGTCGCGTATCCGAATATCGATCTTACGACACAGATGGTCGACGCGCTAGAATCCACGCGTGCCTACGAGGCAAACGTCGGGGTCATGCAAATCACGAAAGACCTCAGCCGCGAAACGCTCTCGATCATCGCATAGTTTTTAATCGATACCCATTTGATCTTTTTTCAAGCGTAGGCCCTGTTCGTCGTGCTTCCCATCGGTCCACCATTACCGCCTGCTCCGCTGCTGCCGCCGGCGGCGATCGCGAGATTATCGCCGGGCGAATTTTCCGGTTCGCAGTCGGTCAACGGCGCGACCGATGCGTCCAGTGACTTCGCCAAGTTGATGTTCGGTAAGTTCGATGAAGTCAACGAAATGCAGACCGACGCAGACGACATGGTGCATCAAATGTTAACCGGCGGAAATGTGAACCAAGCAGAAGTTTTGACCGCCGTTCAAAAAGCTGACCTATCGTTTCGGATGATGTTACAGGTACGCAATAAGCTGATTGAAGCCTATCGCGAACTTCAGCAAATACAGATCTAAGCCCGTGAACCTCAGGCGTTAGCCGTGGGCCTTACCCATTGTTCGCGAGTTTGGTTTGGTTTGGTTTGGTAAGGCCCGAGGCTAGCGCCTACGGTTCACGAGTCGAATTTTCATTACAGCTCCTTCAGCCTCGCTATGAATTTTATTCAACAAGCCATCGCCCCGATTCGCGAATCGTTCCTCGCCATGCCAATGCAATCGCGCGTGATTGCGACGATGTTGGTGGCCGTAATCGGCGTTGGCCTGGCGCTGTTGGTTCGCGGCACTGGCGATAGTCAAGGTGAATACCTGTTTGGCGGCCGGACCCTCGGCGA
>Ga0105044_10015702_pt1 | contig 10229 bp, 9 predicted proteins | sample MAT01_FD_78092 | JGI IMG/M metagenome (GOLD analysis project Ga0105044, IMG submission 78092) | Freshwater microbial communities from Lake Fryxell liftoff mats and glacier meltwater in Antarctica - MAT-01 | ecosystem: Environmental > Aquatic > Freshwater > Ice > Liftoff microbial mat | place...
CAGCAATAATATCCTGGGTGATCGCGATGGCTCAGGTCTAACAACGCTGGCTGCAACCAGCAATACGCGCCGCGTAACCTCATTCTTTACAGAAGCGAGCCTACCTGTCAGCAAAGAGCTAGAACTCCAGTTCGCCGCACGCCACGATCGCTACGAAGATGCAGGCAACAGCACCAACCCAAAGTTTGGACTGCGCTGGCAACCTTCGAGAACCATACTGGTGCGTGGCTCCGCAGGCTCCGGGTTTCGTGCCCCGTCGATCCATGATCTGCTTGGACCAACGACCTTTGGCATCACGTCGAGCATCTTGACCGATCCACAGTGCGTGCGTAGTGGCAGCTCCATCGACTTCTGTACGGCGCAGTGGCCGGTTGAGCGACGGAGTAACAAGAATCTGAAGCCCGAAAAATCGCGCCAGTACTCGCTTGGCGTCGTGGTCGAGCCCACCAAAGAAGTCAGCTTTTCGGTCGACTACTGGCGCCTGGAAAAGCGCGACATCATCAGCACCATCGGCGAAGAGGTGATCGTCAACAATCCACAGCTATACAACAATCGCTACATCTTCCGGAACAGCTTCGGCGACATCACCAATATTATCTTGCAGAAAGAGAATCAGGGTCGCCTCAACACCAACGGTTTGGACATCAGCGCCGACTGGCGAAGCGGCAACACCGCAGCCGGTCGCTTCAAGGTCGGCATCAATGGCACGCTGATCCTTAAGTACGACCGCCAGTTCGGTGTGACCGACCCGTTCCAATCGAACCTCGGCAAATTCCTCAATGATCAGGTGATTCAGCGCTGGCGTCATCGCCTCGCCCTCGACTGGGATCAAGGGCCGTTCGGCGTCACGCTCTCGAATCAGTATTCCTCAAGCTATGCAGATCAAAACACGACCTACGATCCGAGCACCAACGCATTGCTCGCTGCGCGTCGCGTCGAGGCCTACTCGCTGTGGGATCTCAGTGCCTCATGGAAACCAATGAAGGATCTGAAGCTGCGGGCGGGCGTTATAAACCTTGCCAACACCGCGCCGCCGTTCTCAAATCAGGCCTACTTCTTCATCGCTGGATATGACCCTACCTACACTGATCCACGCGGCAGAACGTACACGATTTCCGCAGCGTACTCGTTCAAATAGACAAGTCCCCTCAGCGCCTCTTAGCTGATATTGGCCCCGCCAGCGCGAGTTGGTGGGGTTTTTTATTGGCCGATGGTTTTGGTCACTGCGGTGCGTCAAAGTCCTCGCTGGTTGTTCTCGTGCCAATGTTGGGTATCCACAAAACGCTGGATCGGCGACGGGAGGGAAGATGGATGGCGCGAGAATGATAGACAGCATATTGGCATTGGCGATAGCTACGTCGAGCCTGATGTCTGAAGCGGCAAAATCCTCATGCTCTATCAAACTATTGTCACCCGTGCGGGCAAACCGCTTCCCTTGATCGTTGTCTTCCCGGTGCTGGCGTTCACCGGTACGACTTTTTCCACCCGCATGTTGAACAAAATGTCCGCCGCGAATTTCCGCAACTGGACGCAGCGGACCGTATTGACGATGGTGGTGATTTACTTCGGCAGCGGCGTGTGGATGCTGGCGGGTTTCAAGGTCTGACTAGATCGCACCGGATTTTTTTAATAATTTGGCAAGTGTATCGGCGATCTGCGCATAGCCCTTGGCATTGGGATGTATGAGATCCGACTTGAGTGCGTTGTCGCGCAATACGCCGCTCATCGCAGCGTCGTTAAACGGAATCGAAAACTCCTTGGCAATCGCTGCGTAAAAGTCGGGCGGCGAGATGGAAAATCCCGGCTTGGGCGTTGCCACCAGAATGACGCCGATACCCTTGTCTTTGGCCAGCTTGATCATCGCGCGCACGTTGGCTGAGGCTTCCGCTTCGCTGAGTTTCCTCAGAAAATCATTGCCGCCGTGGCACAGGATCAGCAACTTCGGTTGCGTGTCGTCCAGTGCTGCCGGTAGTCGCTGCAAACCGTCGGCACTGACTTCGCCCGGCACGCCTGCGTTCACCACCTTGCGGCCAATCAGCGATTGCAATTGCGCCGGATAAGACTCTGTGGGCGATGCGCCGGTGCCGTAGGTAAGGCTGTCGCCGAACGCAAGTATCACGTCGTTGGTACCTAGCGCAGGTAATTGAGGGCCTTTGCCGCAGGCGGTGAGGAGGAGGGCGGAAAGCAGTAGCGCGAAAAAGCTTGTAAGTGATTTCATGGTCGTAGATTAGCGCAGATTCGCGCAGAAGTGACCCCCCATCCCAACTCTTCTGCCAAGGGAGAAAGATTAGTGTCGCGACACAGAAATAACGATGCAAATGAAACGGATGGATTTTTTCGCAGGGCAAGGCGAGAGGAGGAGTCATAGCATTGACTATGGCGACGACAAGCAACGCCGCCCTGCGGAAAAAGACGCCGTTTCATGTATCGTTATTTCTGTGTCGTGACACTAGTATGCCGGCATGGTTGAACATCGACTCAAGGTGTCAAAGGTGAAACTCCAGTATTGACGGACTCTCTGGCAGCATTTTGGCCCAGAGGGCTCGCCAGTGCTAGAGTTCGCAGACCGAATGGCGGCGCAGAATTGCCACACAACTCTGTGTCAAGCTAACCGCACTTTTTCCGTGGAACCACCATGTACATCAGCGTCTTCGACATGTTCAAAATCGGCATTGGCCCCTCCAGCTCACACACGGTCGGCCCGATGCGAGCGGCGCGGCGTTTTCTGGTCGAGTTGCCGGTGGCGGATCTCGCGCGCATCCATCGCGTCGAGGTTGAGCTTTATGGCTCGCTTGCCCACACCGGGCATGGACACGGTACCGACATGGCGATCATGCTCGGCCTGGAAGGCGAACTGCCCGATCAGGTCGATACCGCAACTGTGCCGCAGCGTGTTCACGGCATCCGCGCGGCCCGCGAGATTTTGCTGCTCGGCAAAACGCGCGTGCATTTCGACCCCGACCGCGAACTCATCTTCAATCGCGTCGATTTGCTGCCGGTCCATTCGAACGGCATGCGCTACGCCGCGTTTGATGTCGCTGGCAAGCTGATTACGGAGCGTGAGATGTATTCCATCGGCGGCGGATTCGTCGTCGATACCGATGAAGCATTCGTCGGCAGTCCGCGCGGCGTCGATGCCGCCGTGCCGTATCACTTCGAAACCATGGCCGAATTGCTGGAGCTGGCGAACGCTGCGAACAAGCCGTTGCACGAAATGCTGATGGAGAACGAAATCGCGTTGCACGGTGAGGTCGGCACGCGCGAGTTCATTGCCCGTCTGAAAGCCGTGATGTTCGACTGCATTGATCGCGGTATGCGCACCGATGGCATGCTGCCCGGGGGGTTGAAAGTTAAACGTCGCGCCAAGGCCATCGCCGAGCGCCTCAATAAGACCGATGCACACGTGAGTGAAGGCGCGATGAATTGGGTCAGCGTCTTTGCCATTGCGGTCAACGAAGAAAATGCCGCCGGTGGCCGCGTCGTGACCGCGCCCACCAACGGTGCGGCCGGGGTAGTCCCTGCTGTGCTGCGCTACTACAATGATTTCCGCGACGCCGATGAACCTGGCATCGAACGCTTCATGCTCGCCGCGACCGCCATCGGTGGGCTATGCAAACGCAACGCCTCCATCTCCGGCGCCGAAGTCGGCTGCCAGGGCGAAGTTGGCTCAGCTGCCGCAATGGCGGCCGCAGGCCTGGCAGCTGCTCTCGGCGCCAGCAACGAGCAAATCGAAAACGCCGCTGAGATTGCGCTCGAGCATCACCTCGGCATGACCTGCGATCCGATCGGCGGCCTCGTGCAAATCCCCTGTATCGAACGTAATGCCATGGGTGCGGTGAAAGCCATCAACGCGTGTTCCTTGGCAATGCTGGGGGATGGCTCGCACATGGTGAGCCTCGATCAGGTCATTGAGACGATGCGGCGCACGGGGGCGGATATGCAGACGAAGTACAAAGAGACTTCGTTGGGCGGGTTGGCGATTACGGTTTCGGTTAGGCAGGTGGAGTGCTAGGCAAACAAATGAAATTAAACGATCAACAAAAGTCATGCGCTGCTTCTGACTAATTTTGACACGACTGGTTAATAGTGCCACCATTGGCACCGTTAACCAGTCTCGGAAACCTAATGTCAAACCTTATCCTGGCGGAAACCACCGCTAGCGTGTCGGAGCTAAAAAAGAATCCGATGGGTACCGTCGCTGCGGGCGAGGGTTTCCCGGTGGCGATCTTGAATCGAAATGCACCCGCCTTTTATTGCGTGCCGGCAAAAGCGTATGAAGCGTTGATCGACAAGCTCGAAGACATGGAGCTCAATGCGATTGCCGATGCGCGCAAGGGGCAACGGGTGATCAAGGTCAAGCTGGATGAGCTATGAACTCGGCTTTCTGGACGAAGCGCTGAAGGATTGGCACAAGCTGGAAAACAGCGTTCGCGAACAATTCAAAACGAAGCTGGCAGACAGGCTGAAAAGTCCTCGTGTGCCTGCACCCAAATTGAGCGGCCATCAAGACCGATACAAAATAAAATTACGCAGCGTCGGGTACAGACTGGTGTATGAAGTTCGAGGCAAGCAATTGATTGTGGTGGTTGTCGCGGTGGGCAAGCGGGAACGCAATGCTGTGTACAAGATGGCGGCAAAAAGATAGCGAATCGCGAAATACTTGCGATGCAGCGTAATGAGATCTCGGCCCTGCTCCAATCCCCCAAGTTTTGCGCGACAATAGCGGCTTGATTGCAACTAAATATCGCTCTCCCGTTCTTACAAGAAGAGCAAACGTCACCGCCGCTCTGCATCGGAGAAAACAAACATGACCTACGCAGCGCTCACCGGCTGGGGCAAATGCCTCCCGCCCGCCATTCTGACCAATGCCGATCTCGGCACTTTCCTGCCGACGGATGACGCTTGGATTACCAGCCGTACCGGCATGAAGGAACGCCGCATTTCGCATGTATCGGGCCTCGAGATGTCGTATGTGGCCGCGTCTCGCGCGCTCGCGTGCGCGGGCATCAAGGCTGAAGAACTCGATTTCATCATCTATGGCAGTTGCAGCACTGACGAGCACGTACCGAACTCGGCGTCCGGCCTGCAGGTGAAGCTGGGTGCGCATCGGGCTGCGGCCATGGATGTAAACACCGCATGTACCAGTTTTCTCTACGGCATGTCCACGGCCACCGCATTCATCAAGTCCGGTGCGGCGAAGAAAGTGCTGGTGGTCGGCGTCGAGCACATTTCCAAATTCATGGACTGGCAGAACCGCAATGTGTCGGTGCTGTTTGGCGACGGCGCTGCGGCGTGCGTATTCGAAGCCATTGACACGGAAGAAGGGGTCATTGCCGAGAAGCTGCACTGCTTTGCCGACGCGCGTCAAACTCTGCGGGTACGTGGCATGGGCGCGGCATATACCAATATGGGCGTGCAACTCGGCGATACCCGCTGGGATTTTGACGGGCAGGAGATATTCAAGAAAGCCGTCACCGGCATGGGCGACGGCAGTGTCGACGTGATGAAGCAGGCGGGCGTGACCATCGACGATGTCGAAGTGATCGTCCCGCATCAGGCCAATCTGCGCATTATCGAAGCGGTCGCCAAGCGCGCCGGTGCGTCGATGGACAAGGTATTTCTCACCGTCCACAAGTACGGCAACATGAGTGCGGCCACGGCCCCGGTGGCGCTGGTGGAGGCGATTGAAGAGGGACGTGTCAAACCGGGTTGCCTGGTGCTGATCCCGGCGTTCGGCGCGGGGCTCACGATGTCGGCGCATTTGATTCGCTGGGGTTCGCGCGTGACGCCGATTGCGACCAGCGATGCCGAGTTACCGCCATGCCATCAGACTGCGCTGGAAATCGTGCAGGGCTTGATGGCGCATAAAGAGCCGCATGATCGATCGGAAGCGGCGTTGATGAGCCCGAAGTTTATTGAGACGATGTAACCCAAGCGCTGAAGGGGGCCGGTTACCGGTCCTCGTACCAGTAAGCCTGCGTGAATTTCTCGCCACGCTTTTTGTTGACCAGCATCCAGAAGCCCACGCGCGGCATGTGCGTGAAGTAATGCCAGTCTCCGTGCTTGTCGAACTTGCGCGTCGACGTATAAGTGATCACGCCTTTGACACGCCGGAAACCTTGGCCGCGCGTTTTGCCCAGGCGTTTCATATCGATCAGGAACTGGATGTCTTCGGCGTACAGCAGGCTTTCATCGTAGCCTCCCACGGCATCGAAATCTGCACGCAGGCAAAACACCACGCCCGCGTCGACGCCCATGATGTATACCAGCGGCAAGGCCGTCATCCATGTCAGCAATATCCCGAATGACCAGCGGTCAGGGCGTACCCCGGTGGCGCCGACCACAACCTTGCCGCTGCTGAGCAAATCTTCGATGGCATTAAATGTGTCCGCATGTATTCGCGAATCGGCGTCGATGAAACAAATGATTTCGCCCTGCGCAATCGCGGCACCGCCGTTGCGCGCCGCCGCGATCGCACGCTTGTCAACTTGCGCCACGCGGCAGCCGCGCGCAATCGCAATCCCGGCAGTTTCGTCCGTGGAGGCATTGTTGGCGACGACGACTTCAATGGCTTCTGCACCGCCACGGTATTGTGCGCGCGCCGCGTCCACCGTATCGAGCAGCGCGGGCAGCCAGTTCGCTTCGTTGTAGGCCGGGATGATGAGCGAGAAGCGTGGCACGCTCACAGCAACAATATCCCTTCCTCCATGGCCGACACCTGTTCGCGCAATTCAAGGATGCGATCCTGCCAGTAGCGTTGGGTGTTGAACCACGGAAACGCCATCGGAAACGCCGGATCGTCCCAGCGTTGCGCAAGCCATCCCGAGTAATGAATCAGCCGCAGCGTGCGCAGCGCTTCGAGCAGATGCAATTCACGCCGGTCGAAGTCGGCGAACTCTTCATAACCTTCGAGAACATCGCGCAACTGCCGGGTCATTTCTTCGCGCGAGCCCGATAGCAGCATCCATAAATCCTGCATCGCAGGCCCGGTGCGGCAATCGTCGAAATCGACAAAGTGCGGTCCGTCGTCGGTATAGAGGACGTTACCGACGTGACAGTCGCCGTGCAGTCGAATGTTTTGCACGCTGCCCGCTTGGGCATAGCCTGCGCGCACGCCAGCGAGCGCCTGATCGATCACGCTCAACCAGGTTTCGCGCAGATCAGCGGGAATGAAATCGTGCTGCAACAACCAATCGCGCGGCTGTTCACCGAAAGCGACAATATCGATCAGGGGCCGGTGCACAAACGGGCGTATCGCGCCAACGGCATGAATGCGCCCAAGAAAGCGGCCCATCCATTCGAGCACGTCGGGATTGTCCAGCTCCGGCGCACGGCCACCGCGTCGCGGCGAGAGGCTAAAACGGTAGCCCTTGAATTCGAACAGCGTTTTGCCGCCAACTTCGAGCGGCGGCACCACCGGGATTTCACGATCTGCCAGTTCCTGCGTGAAAGCGTGTTCCTCCAGAATCTGTTCATCGCGCCAACGGCCAGGACGATAAAACTTGGCGATGAGCGGCTTGTCTTCTTCGATGCCGATCTGATACACGCGGTTTTCGTAACTGTTAAGCGCCAGCATGCGACCGTCGGCAAGATAGCCGGTACTTTCGATCGCATCGAGAATCACATCGGGGGTCAGGCGGTCGTACGGGGTTGTATTCTCGGACATGAATCATTGTACCCGTCGCGCTTCGCCAGGCAGATACGCAATTGTGAAACACCAATATTGGCGGGGTGTTTGGAGCATTTTCGGCCTGGAATGCGCGCCAGTGCTTGATTGAGCCAAAATACACTTAATGCCGATGCCGTCATGCCAATTGTCCGCTTCCACCCGATTGCACTATCTCCCAAATTGTCATTTCGAGCGTAGCGAGAAATCTGCTTCTTGTACGCGTAATCAAAAGCAGATTTCTCGCTGCGCTCGAAATGACAGTGACTACGAAATGACAGTGACTATTGTGACGGTCATCTTCGGGATTGCGCGGCGCAGTGCTCACGCCAACAAGGCCACAAAGGCCGGTCACCGATCAATCGCGGGAGCCCTAAATCAAACACGATAAAATGCGCGTATCTCCAAAATGGCTGCCTGTACATGACCTCCTTTAGCTGTCTCGATATTCTCTCCGGCAAAGCATCGCTGGGCCCATCGCATGTTCCGATCACCATCAAAGGCTGGGTAAAAACGCGTCGGGATTCCAAGGCGGGTATTTCATTCGTCAACGTTTCCGATGGCTCCTGCTTTCATCCGGTGCAGGTGGTTGTTCCGAATAGCTTGACGAACTATGCCGATGAAGTCCAAAAGCTCACCGCTGGCTGCGCCGTCGAAGCCACCGGCTTGATTGTGGCTTCGCCCGCTAAAGGCCAACCCTTTGAAATGCAGGCCACAGCTATTAAAGTCGTCGGCTGGGTGGACGACCCGGACACTTACCCGATCACACCCAAAGCGCACACCATGGAGTTTCTGCGCGAGGTGGCCCATCTGCGGCCCCGCACCAACGTCATCGGTGCCGCCACGCGTGTGCGCCACACCATCGCGTCAGCCATCCACCGCTTCTTTCACGAGCACGGCTTCCTGTGGGTGAACACGCCCATCATCACGGCCGCTGACGCCGAAGGTGCGGGAGAGTTGTTTCGTGTGTCCACGCTCGACATGATGAATCTGCCGAAGACACCCGATGGCAAAATCGATTTCAGCCAGGATTTTTTCGGTCGCGAAGCGTTCCTCACGGTATCCGGGCAATTGAACGTTGAGACCTATTGCATGGCGCTCTCAAAGGTCTACACGTTCGGCCCTACATTTCGGGCCGAGAATTCCAACACCTCACGCCACCTGGCCGAATTCTGGATGATCGAACCCGAGATCGCCTTCGCCGATTTGGCTGACGACGCGACACTCGCCGAGGCGATGCTGAAATTCATCATCACGACGGTATTGAGCGAGCGCGCCGATGACATGGCGTTTTTTGAAGAGCGCATCGAAAAAGGCTTGATCGCGAAACTCGAAAACATCGTCAAGTCCGAATTCGTGCGTATGGATTACACCGATGCGATCAAGGTACTGGAAAACGCAAAAGAAAAATTCGAATACCCGGTGAAATGGGGCATCGACCTGCAATCCGAACACGAGCGCTATATCGCCGAGAAACACGTCAATGGCCCCACGGTGCTGATGAATTACCCGAAAGAGATCAAGGCGTTTTACATGCGGCTTTCTGATGACGAGAGAACGGTTGCAGCGATGGACGTGCTGGCGCCCGGCATCGGTGAAATCATCGGCGGGTCGCAACGCGAGGAACGTCTGGATGTGCTCGACAAACGCATGGTTGAGTGCGGGCTCGATGTTGCCCATTACGGCTGGTACCGAGATCTAAGGCGTTATGGAACGGTGCCGCACGCAGGGTTCGGCCTGGGATTTGAGCGGACGGTTTCATACATCACGGGATTGTCGAATGTGCGGGATGTGATTCCGTTTCCGCGTACGCCGGGGAGTGCGCGGTACTGATCCGACGCGCCGTCCTGTTCCCTCGCCCCGCAAGCTTGAAGAGGGCGTAAAACTGCAAGGGTGCCGGGTGGCGCAGGTTTAAATACTGATACCAAATGCCCATGCAAGACAAGAACCTCGAAAACCTCTTCAAACGGAATCTCGCTTGGGCCGAGCGCATTCGCGCCCAGCAGCCAGATTTTTTCGAACAACTGGCCAAGCAGCAAAACCCACAATTCCTGTGGATCGGCTGCTCCGACAGTCGCGTGCCCGCGAATGAGATCGTCGGCCTCATGCCGGGCGAGGTTTTTGTGCACCGCAATCTTGCTAACGTCGTGGTGCACACCGACCTCAATTGCCTGTCCGTCATCCAGTTCGCCGTCGACGTGCTGAAGGTGCAGCACATCATGGTTGTCGGACATTACGGCTGTGGTGGCGTGCGCGCGGCGCTGTTTGATCAGCGGGTTGGCCTTGCGGACAATTGGTTGCACCATGTGCATGACGTCCGCGATAAGCACGTCGATGCGCTCAAGGCAATCGGTCTCGATGATCGGCGCCTGGATCGTCTGTGCGAACTCAACGTGATCGAGCAAGTGGCAAACGTATGTCAAACCACGATTGTTCGCGACGCCTGGGAAAGCGGGCAGGAGCTGGCCGTGCACGGTTGGATATATGGAATCAAGAATGGCCGGCTTCAAGACTTGAACGTAACGGTCGTCAACCGCGACGAGGCCGCCGCAGTTTGCCGGGC
>Ga0105044_10015703_pt1 | contig 10229 bp, 9 predicted proteins | sample MAT01_FD_78092 | JGI IMG/M metagenome (GOLD analysis project Ga0105044, IMG submission 78092) | Freshwater microbial communities from Lake Fryxell liftoff mats and glacier meltwater in Antarctica - MAT-01 | ecosystem: Environmental > Aquatic > Freshwater > Ice > Liftoff microbial mat | place...
ATCGCTGCACGCAAACCTGATTCAAACGCTCCCTGGATCCAGGCATGGTAAAGCGAGGCATGTTCGCCTGCAAAATGGATTCTGCCCTCAGGCTTGACGATCTCATCATGGAGCAATGTTTGCTGGCCCGGGTCAAATAACGCGAACGCGCCGCCTGCAAATGGATCATCGTGCCACATGTGGGAAGCGCCCGCTTCAAACTCATCCTTGATCTGGGGATGGATTACTGCGACATTTTCCAACGCCTGTTCAATTCTCTCATGCGGAACGAGTGAACCCCATCTCTGCGCATCTTCAGACCAGGTGTAACTCGCCAGCAAAATACCGCGGCCTGTTTCCTTGCCGTAGTTTGTGTAAAATAAATTGCGGATGGCCAGGTCGGTCACTGTCCCGCCGCCGTAAATGCCTTCATCCGTTTCCCAAAAGCGATGGCGGGTTTGAAAGAAAATCTTTGCAGACGCATCATAATGCAACTGCCGAATCGCGCGCTGCTTGGCACGCGAAAAAGGTTTCAACACTTCCACATGTCGCAAAACAGGAAACGGGACGGTAAGAATCGCGTAATCGCCGCGAATGTTGAAGCCGCCGGCCCGTGTATGGTAATGGATGACAACTTCATCGGGAGTCTGATCGATGGCGATCATCTTCGCGCCGTAACGGATTCGAGATCCAAGTACAGGCAGAAAGGCGTGAGGCAGGTTATCCATCCCGCCCGCGATCTGACACATATTTGTATAATAGTTACCGCCGTCTTCACGAAACAATTCAAGGAACGATGAATTCATCACAGACTCTTGATTGTTCAACAATCCGAACATTTCGATCATGCCTTCAGACCAGCCTTTGAGTTCAAGAAATTCGCGCACGGAATATTGGTCATATTCAGCAATGACCTCTTCCCAGCCTTCGCTCTCCACCTTTTGAACCAGCGGACGAATCGCTTCCTCCCAAATATCGCCAGCAAGCCTGCCTTTTTCTTTGGTGGAAATTTCAAAACCCATTAATTCAGGCCTTGCTTGGACCTGCATCATACGGTGGCTGACCCCGCCAACATGCACATAAGTTTGTGGGTTGCCCATCATAAAATCCATAGTTTGCAAGCCAAATTTTTCGATATATGCCATTGTGAGCGCATGAGCGCGCGGGATTCGCATTGCGCCCGCTTCAGCATATAAACCTTTTGCAAATGGTTCACGTAAAGTGTAAATGCGACCGCCAACCCGGTGCTGGGCTTCAAGGATTTGCACATCATGCCCGGCTTGTAACAATTCATAGCCTGCGGCCAGCCCTGTCAGCCCGGCGCCCACAATAATCACCTTCTTGGGCTTGCTGTCCTTTAATTTTTTCGATAGCCCGTGCTTTACAATCTCAAGATAATCCTGAATGGAACTCTCAAAAGTCATACTGCCTCCTGTAAAATTATGGCCCCATCTTATCCATAAAGTCAGCAAAATACAATCACCCATTTTGTACTTGACCATACCTATGACTCGCGCTGATAGTCACCGCCGTTATAATACAAGCATGTGTTTTTATAAAGGAGAAAATGAGCAAGAATCGGGTCGCTGCTTTGGATGAGAACCAATACAATCTCCCACATCAAAAGGAGATAAATATGGAATCCACTCTCGAACAATCACAACATTATCAGCTTATCGAACGGGCCATTCAATATATCGAATCCAATGTAAACCACCAGCCCGAACTCGATGAAATCGCCGCCGCCATCGGGTTGAGCGAATACCATTTCCAACGCGTATTCACCAACTGGACAGGTATCAGCCCAAAACGGTTCATGCAATTTCTTACAAAGGAATATGCAAAAGAGCTGCTCAGCAAATCCGAAAATTTACTTGATACCACCCACCAGGTCGGGCTCTCGAGTCTGGGACGCCTGCACGATCTTTTTGTCACCACCGAAGCCGTGACGCCCGGCGAGTATAAATCTGGCGGCGCGGGTCTGACCATTCATTACGGAATTCACGCCACACCATTTGGCAAATGTCTCATCGCCACAACCGAACGCGGCATTTGTAATCTCAGCTTTGTGAATGCAAGCGAAGGCCAGGCGATTGATAATTTGGTCGCAGACTGGAAGCAGGCTAGGATGATCGAGGATTACAAATCCACGGCCCCGCTCATTACGCGCATCTTCTCGGATGTTTCGACTCGGCTCAACACAGGCCTGGAAACGGATTCTGGTTTCGACAGGTCCCGCGAAAATCACGCTGGACTACTCAACCCACCGCTCAAGATTCATCTGCGCGGGACGAATTTCCAGATCAAGGTTTGGGAGGCTTTGCTCAGCATCCCAACAGGCGCATTGACCACCTACGAGCATATCGCCAGTCAAATTGGCAGGCCAAAAGCAGTTCGAGCTGTCGGCACCGCCGTTGGACATAATCCCATCGCTTACTTGATCCCATGTCATCGTGTGATCCGCAAGAGCGGCGAATTTGGAAATTATCTCTACGGCTCTGCTCGCAAGAAAGTCATCTTGGCTAGAGAATATGGGTTGAGTGCAGTGACGAGCGACCTCTCATAAGCAGAAAAATCCTGTACCGCGACATTCATGTCGCATTATCACCGTAAGCAACGTGAATGTCGCGGTACACAATTAAATATAAAAAGGAAAAAATGAAATCTAAAATCTGGTTCGCGTTAATAGCTTTATATATTGTTTGGGGTTCGACATATTTGGGAATCAAGATCGCAATAGAAACCATTCCACCGTTTTTTCACGCCTCAGTACGGTTTCTTATCTCTGGGCTTATTTTGGTCATTTGGCAGCGAACTGCAGGACACCCACTGCCTACGCGCAACCAGTGGGTGTCCACTGGGATCATTGGCACGTTACTCTTACTCGGCGGCAATGGGCTGGTGTCCTGGGCTGAGCAATTCATCCCCTCGGGCATTGCTGCGCTGATCATTGCTTCCGTTCCCATGTTTTTAGTGATTGGCGAAGCAATCCGGCCAAACGGTGTTAAACCAAATTGGCAGGGTATTGTTGGATTATTGATCGGCTTCGTGGGCATTTTCATTCTCGTAGGCCCTTCTGAAATTTCTGGAAGCGCAACCAGGTTAAATACATTTGGTGTGATAGCATTGCTTTCAGCCTGCCTGTTTTGGGCATTGGGTTCCATTTACAGCAAAACGGCAGACCTGCCAAAATCGTCTTTGATGAATACGGGCGCACAAATGCTCATGGGAAGTATTAGCCTGCTTATCGTTTCACTTTTCTCTGGCGAACTGCCTGGCTGGGATGTCACTGCTGTATCAACGCGCTCGATGGTTGGCTTGTCGTATCTTATTTTTGTAGGTTCGTTGGTTGGGTTTGCATCCTATGGCTGGTTGTTACAAAATGCTCCGATCTCATTGGTTTCGACATATGCCTATGTCAACCCGATCGTTGCCGTATTGCTGGGCGTCCTGTTTGCAAATGAAATCCTGGAGCCGCGCATTTGGCTGGCCACGGCAATCATTATCGGGGCGGTAATATTCATAAACAGTACCAGGCCCAAAGTCAGGTATGAAACGAAGGAGGTTGTTGAAGGCGCATCGTAAGCAGGAAATCCCGGAGGGTCGTCAGTCATCAATATGTGTAAATAGTCCAGGAGTAGGACTCCTGGACTCCAAAAATTAAATAGGAGAAATAGAAAATGGACGGAAAAGATTTACTCAAAAAAGTTAAGGAAGATAAGGTCAAGTTCATGTCTCTGCAATTCACGGATGTGATGGGAGCGGTGAAGAGTTTGGATATGCCGATCCGCCATCTTGAAGATATTTTGAAAGACGGCGCATGGTTCGACGGTTCTTCAGTGGAAGGGTTTGCACGCATTCAGGAAAGTGACATGCGCTTGAAGATCGATCCCAGTACCTATGCGGTCCTGCCATGGTCATCAGATGATTCAAAACGCGCGCGCCTGTTCTGTGATATTTTCACACCGGACGGTGAGCCGTTTGAAGGCGACCCGCGCGGGGCATTGAAACGCATTCTCAAGAAAATTGCCGACCGCGGCTGGATGCTCAACATTGGCCCAGAGCCTGAATTCTTCCTCTTCAAAGCCTCTGATGGGAACGGCGTTCACCCGGTGCCCCATGATACGGGCGGTTATTTTGATTTCTCCTCTTTTGATGAAGCAGTCATTGTGCGCACCGCCTTGATGGAAGCTCTTGATGCAATGGGTCTTGATGTGGAAGTGGGTCATCACGAAGTTGCGTTGGGACAGCACGAAATTGATTTCCGTTTTGCAGACGCGCTCAAGGCCGCCGATAATGTACTGACTTTGAAGTACACCGTGAAGGCAATCGCCGCCCAGCACGGGTTGACCGCTTCTTTCATGCCCAAGCCTGTATACGGCATTAACGGCTCGGGGATGCACTGTCACCAATCTCTCTTCGATATCAAGACAGGCGATAACCTGTTCTTCGATGCGAAGGACCAGGCACACCTTTCACCTTTGGCTTACTCATTCATCGCGGGCCAATTGGAACATGCGCGCGCATTGGCTGGCGTGGTTGCCCCAACTGTGAATTCCTACAAGCGTTTGGTGCCCGGTTATGAAGCGCCTGTCTACATCGGCTGGGCGCAGCAGAACCGTTCGGCTTTGATTCGCATTCCACGCTACACGGAGGGACGCGACAAGGCTGTCCGCGCTGAGCTGCGATTCCCCGATCCTTCCTCCAATCCATATTTGGCGTTCACCGTAATGCTTGCCGCCGCGCTGGATGGCATTGACAGGAATCTCACCGCGCCCAAGCCGCTCAACAACGTCAACCTGTATCACCTTGATAAAGAAGAACGCACCCAGCTGGGTGTGACCGAGCTGCCTGGTTCATTGGCTGAATCCCTGGGCGAATTGGAAAAGGATGAGGTCTTGAAAGCTGCTCTCGGCCCCACACTTTGCGAAGCCTACATGCGCGCAAAATGGGAAGAGTGGGATGAGTTCCGTTTACGGGTAACCGATTACGAGATCACGAAGTATTTGGAAACAGCCTAAAACAAGTAAGAAGTGAAGACAGACCCTGAAGGTTTCAGAAACCTTCAGGGTCTGTAAATATGAATCACAGTATACTTTCATCATATGAAATATCCGCTGAACATTCTAATTTTTCTTGTATTCATCTTTACATCGATTTCCTGTCGGGCCGCTCCAGCGCTTGGCGAGTCTTTAAAGCTGGGGTCTTCCGCCGAGAACAATGTGGAAGTTACGATCACGCTTGAACGCGGAAATGATGATCGATTTGTTTTGTCCGCAACCTTCACCCCGCAAAGCCCCAGCCTTCATCTCTACAGCAAAGATATTCCCAAAACGGGTGTCAACGGCTTGGGCAGGCCTACTCTGCTTGAGTTGTCGGAAGATTCGCCAATGCGGGCTATCAGTGAACTGACAGAAAACGTTTCACCGCAAACGCCCGCCACACCGCCGCTTGAACTGCTCACCTATCCGGCAGGGCCGGTAACTCTCAGCTTTCATATCCTGTTACCCGAGGGAGACAGCTGGGCCAATGATGAAGTCATCGTCACCTACATGACATGCGATGAACGCGGTTGTCGACCGCCCGTACAGCAAAAACCTATTGCCATAAGAATTCCCGGCAGGGGGCTTTTCCAATAACAAGGAGAATGAATGCGAAAAAAAATCCTATATACGGTGTTGCCGCTGTTCTTTCTTGCCTGTAATTTTCTCTTCCCGGTTACCCAACAGGATGAAAATCCGCTTCCGACTCAATCCGAGCCTGCCTCTGTCCAATCGACATCATCCTTCACGATCGTCAGAATCCATAAACAAGATGGCGAGTTGTTGACCCAACTAGCGGCGGAAGCGCAAAAAGCAAAAACACTTAACCAGAAGCCTTTCATCGAATTTGACGCGACCTGGTGCCCGCCCTGCATCGCAATTGACAATAGCATTAAAGCCGAAGACCCGCTCACCATAAGTGCCTTTGAGGGCGTTTACCTCATCCGCGCCGATGTGGATGAGTGGGGCTGGGGAGATGGCAAAACATTTACCGTTGAGGCCATTCCGATCTACTATGAATTAGAAAATAGCGGAAACCCTACCGGCGCAGTCATTGACGGCGGCGCATGGAACGAGGATATTCCTGAAAATTTCGCGCCTGTGCTGGATGCATTTTTTCATAAACAATAGATCAAAAACACATTTAATGTTTTAGTGTTCCCTGCGCAAGCTCCATGATCTCTTTTTTAGATTGAAACTCACGCACCAATTTTCCATCCTGCATCTGCAATACACGATCCACAAACTGGCACATTCGCAAATCGTGAGTAACCATAATGCCCGCGCGGTCATTCTCGTGGATAAGATGCGCGAATGTCTCCACAACTTGAAAGGCGCGTTCGGTATCCAGTGAGGCAGTTGGCTCATCGGCCAGCACCACAGCGGGATTATGAATAAGAGCGCGCGCGATGGCTACCCGTTGCTGCTGTCCACCGGACATTTGCGCGGGCAGACTGTGCAACCGTTCCATCAGTCCAAGTCGCGCCAACAATTCGTCAGAACGCACGCGCCCGGCACGGTCAAGTTTATTGTTGAGACGCAGCATAAATTCCACATTTTCACGCGCGGTGAGATATGGAATGAGGTTATTCGACTGAAAAGTAAAACCAATTTTCTCGCGGCGCAATTTCACACGTCGTTTTTCGTTCATCTGCGCCAAGTCCTGCCCGTCAATTAGGACCTGTCCGCTGGTGGGGGTAAGAAGCGCGGCAAGGATGGATAGCATCGTGGTCTTGCCTGAACCACTGGGACCAACCAGCGCCACAAATTCACCAGACTTCACCTGAAACGAAACCCCGTCCACAGCGTTGATGGTCGCGCCGTCCAGAGCAAATGATTTAACCAGATCACGAACTTCCAAAGCAATTGTATTCATATTTATCCTAACCTTAACGCCTTCAACGGTTCAATGCGGACAGCGTAAATGATGGAAACCATGCCGCCCAGAGGACCAATGAACAAAAGCAACAAGATGGCAACCAGAGACCACGTCCCATTGAATGCCAGCGGAATGGCGGGAGGTAAAACAAGTGAGAAAAGATAGTTCAAACCTGCGCCAATTCCAACGCCAATGGCAGTCACGATAATGATCTGCACCACTGCCGAAACCCCAACGACAAAGTTAGAAGAGCCTATCGCCTTTAATACGCCGATTTGCGGCACCTTTTGCAGAATTTGAATTTGGAAGAAACCGCCAATCACCAAAATACCGATCAACAATGTGAAAACGCCCTGTGTTTGTACAGTCCCCTGCTGTGCTGTATAGCCCGGGATGTTATTGATCGTGGTTTCAATATCGGCTACTTCAATGTTGGCGACCTCGTTTTGCAGGCGAAGCCTTACTTCTTCGATCTGATTTGGGTCGTTTAATTTGACTGCAATGATATTGGGGTAGGGGGTATCGCTGTTCAATTCCGACTCAGATTGTGGGCGGACCAATTCCCATGTTGACGCAGGAAGAAAGATCGTTGGCTGAAAGAAATACGCCTGTTTATCAACAAGTCCCACGATCTTCAAAGTATAGAACTCGTCCTTTGTACCCTGGGTGGAGCGGATCTCAATTTCATCACCAATCTTCAGGTCGGTACGCTGCGCCACAGCGGCATCCATCACCGCTTCACGCGCTTCGCCGCCGCGGAAGTATCTGCCTTCCAAAAGTGGCGGCATCCCAGGACGTTCAGCTTCCACGCCCAGCATGGATATTTTGAGCGGCTCTGGCAGGGATACGATCTGAGAGTTGGATGTGTAGATCGGGCCCGCATCTGCCACGCCATCCACGCGGCGAACAGATTTGACCGTGTTGGTTTCCAGGCGGCTCGAAGGAATGCTGTAGTCTGATTTTTCCAGGAACACGATCAATTGAGCATCCAGGTTTGCCACATACTGGCGATTGGCATTTGAAAGTCCTTCACCAAGTGCGGCGATAAAAAGTACCAGGACAGTGATCAGCGCAATGACCAAAGCCACAAGAAAAAAACGACCTTTGTTGCGCATCACTTCTTTTACAGCGAGATATGTTGCGAGAAAAATATTTTTCATCTTTGAGAATCCGAGTTATACCAATGGTTCAGCGTTATATGGTTTATTCCAATCCGCACCCATGATGCCATGCAGGATCAAGTCAACAGGTGGATGATCGGCGATGTCTTCGTAATAATATGGAAGACGAATGCGCCCGTCTGTACCGATGATGAACGTGCCTGACATTTGATAGGCATCCTGCCCTGCATGAGGGAATTCAGGTTTATATCCTTTCGCGCGGGCCAGCCTGCGATTTGAAAGCCAAATTCGCGGAGAAAGAATGGTCTGCCAGGCAGTGCCTTGATACAACCCGTAAGCATGATAGGCTTCACGTTTAGGATCTGCGAGACAAATTGAGCCGGGGGCACGCAGATCGCAGAATTCCTTGGCAGACTCTGCTGAAGCATGCGAAACAATTGCCAGGCACAATCCTCTTTCGGTTAATGCTTGATGCGAATCAATTAGTTGATCCACCATCTCTTTGCATTGCGGGCATCCAAAATGGCGCGTAAAGGCGAGCACCAAAACTTTGTCTTTCCAAAGCGAGGAGAGCCTCACAGGCTTGCCATCTGCGCCAAGTAATTTCACATCCGGCGCAAGGTCATTAAATTTGAGTTGAGTTTGTTGTGCCATATTTTTCCTTATGTTCAAAAAAATCCGCGTCTCTACAGACACGGATTCTTCCACAATCTGACTCTCAAATTCTATCAGGTTGCACAGGTTTTGCACAGGTTTTATGATATATGCAAAATTGACCTTTCCACCTTGTTCCCGACCTTTGCCACCCGCCGCCAGCGGCTGATATCGTTGAGTGAAATCCAGCGGCGTTCTTCGGTGCGATAGAACCAATCTTTGTCCTGTTGATAGTACACAAGCACACCTGTCGATTCCCAAATGTTGAGAATTTCATTTCCGTGCGCGTGCGTATCATCAAAGTCTGTTGTGGCACGCTGGCCCATTTCACTATACAGCTCGTTGAGTTCAAGCAACAATGTATTGATCTCAGGAACAAGATGGCTCACCTTAAGTCCGATGCGTTTGGCTTCTTCGAACAAAATTGGATAGCCGTGTGAAGGGTATTTTGCGTTCAACGCGCTTGCGATCTTTTCCTGGGTTTCGTCATCTTCGATGTGGTAAGCAAGCAGTTCCCTGCACAGCATAATGGACAACGACTCGGCGCGGTCGACTGCGCCAATCACAAGCGGATGGACATGCTGGAATAATTCCTGATATGGGTTTTCTTTTGCGTCGTCATTTTGCGCCCGCCATAAACGGACGACGCGAGTCAACTCATCGAGGCTGACGCTGACGCGGTCGTTATCACGATCAATCGGTGAAAGCGAATGTGTAAGCGAAGTATCCACTGGCGTAAGATACGCCATCGGTCCCATTTGAATTTCATTCGCGCCCAGGGTGATCATGGTCGCCGCAGATGCACATTCCAACGGAATAACCGCGATGACTTCCTTACAATACTGGCGCAAAAGATTCACGATCCGCAGGGAAGCCTGTCCATTGCCGCCGCTGGATTTGATAAATAGATAAATTTTTTCCCGATGACCGATCTTCTCCAACAGTTCAAACAAAGCAAGCACATCGTCATGACAAACACTGCCGCGCGGGTTGTTGAAATATGTCACGAGCGTGCCGCCAAGCAATTTGTTCACCTGCTTGATGATCGTTTGTGTTTTATTAAATAGGATAGGGGGTTGTTTTTCTTTTCTAGATTTGGTCTGTGCTGGCATACATTTTTCTCCTGACCCAAAATATCGGATTGCGATTTATAACACAAATTATTTTTGTTGAAATGATTACAAATGTACTATCGCCGGGACCATACCCAGCCTGCGGCAAAGCCAAGCAACTCTCCCAGAAATACAAATATGACCACGCCTGAAACCCCGCTGGCGATGAGCCAGGTCATAATGCCAAATAAGCCAAAAGCAAGATAGTTGTATGCGGCAAGCCCGCCAAGCGCAATTCCCAAACTCCAGCGAAGCGCTGAGCGGCGATTAGCAATGCGAATGCCCATCAAATAACCGATCCATGCACTAAAGGCAATCAAGAGCATGGCAACAAACCAGGCCGGGAAACGCGGATAACCTTCAAATGAAATATAGCTATCTTCTTTGGGTATAACGGGGGCTTCAGGCGTAGGTTCAACGGATTGTGTCAATTCGGGTGTAA
>Ga0105044_10015707_pt1 | contig 10228 bp, 10 predicted proteins | sample MAT01_FD_78092 | JGI IMG/M metagenome (GOLD analysis project Ga0105044, IMG submission 78092) | Freshwater microbial communities from Lake Fryxell liftoff mats and glacier meltwater in Antarctica - MAT-01 | ecosystem: Environmental > Aquatic > Freshwater > Ice > Liftoff microbial mat | place...
AAAAGCTGAGGTCGTGGTGGCGTTCCGGGAAGGCTTGGGAACCTTGCCTGCTGTCGAACTCGCCGGAAGCGAGCCGAAGACGTCGGCAACGATCACCCTGGCAACCATCACCCCGTTCGACGGGACTACCCTTGCGGGATGGAAAGGAGCCCCCGGTGCCTCCGCGTTCAGTGTCGTAGAGGGAGCCATCCGACTCGAGGGGAAAGGCGGAGTGCTCTACTACACGGGAACCAGCGACGACGACCCCGAGATCACGGATTTCGATCTAACGATGACTATAAAGACCGAGCAGAGCGCCAACTCTGGCGTCTTTTTTCATTGCGTCGGAGATCCGAGCGGCAGCTACAAAAATGGATTTGAGGTTCAAATCGCCAATGACCATTCCGACCCCAGCAGAACAGGGACTCTCTGGGGCGTCTCCGACCCGGTGAATCGCATGCCCGCCCGGGACGGGGAATGGTTTGAACTTCGTATGGTGGTATCAGGGAAAACGGTTTCTTCCTCTGTCGATGGAAAGAAATTGATGGAATGGACCGAGCCAGACGACTGGACTCCACCAAATGGCAAACCCGAGCCCCGAATTGGAAGGGGGACGATCGGACTTCAAGCCAACGGGGGCGTGACTTGGATCAAGGACATGGTGCTGAAGTGTCCGGTAGTGGAAGCGGATCCTTCGCCAGCCGCAGCGAAACCCGGCCCCCCGCCACGCCGGACCCCGAACGGATCCGTCCCGATCCGAAACTCTCCCGCGAGGCGGCGGAGTATGCGCTGAATCTAGGGGCATTCTTGGGGTTGGGAGTGAATGGCACCGAATTGAAGATTCCAGCCGGTGGCCCCCTGCGTGACGGGACTTTTGAATTGTGGCGCGTGTCCTTTCCAACCACAAAGGGGGTCATCAAGGATAAGGATTTGGAGGCGATCACCCAGGCGCGGGAACTTCGGTTTTTCAGCACGGGCGATCAGAGGGTGCCGCAGGAGATAACGAACCTGCGTCTTTTCCGGAACACCCCCCCAGTTGGAAGGCCTGGGCCTTTATGGTTACGGCGCCCTCTCTGAGGAGGATTGCGCCATCATCGGCTCGCTCCCCCGATTGACGCTACTCACAGTCCCTGGCACCCTTCCAATCAGCAATCTGCCGCTCCTGCTCAGTGCGCCGGCCCTGGCCACTTTGTCGGTGGGTGAACGCTTAAAACCGGAAGACGGGGAGGTTTTGAACCGCTTTCCCCGGCTGAGCGGGCTGACAATGAGTGGTGACGGAACGGACTCCCTGCTCGGGCACTTGAGAGACCTGGACCAACTGGAGAGTTTGAACATGTCCGGCACGACCGTGTCCGCCGCCGCCTTGGCGACGCTGAACGAACGCCTCAAGAATACTCTCGCGGAGCTGAGTTTCGGGAAACCCGATGATGAGTCCAGCGAAGTGGCGGCCTTTGCGTTCGAGCGCTTTTCCAAACTAAAGAAAATCAACCTCCGGGGCGAGATTAGCGCCGCAGCCTTTTCGGGGATCGCAAAGCTCGACGGACTGGATTTTGCCGTCTTCAACAATGCCGGCCTCACGTCCTCCCATATCAAAGCCATCGGAACCTTGCGCGAACTCAGTGAATTGACCATTGGCGGAGGCACGCTGTCGGTCGATAACCTTGCCGCCCTGAGCCGCTTGAAATCGCTGACCCGGCTTCTCATCAAAGACAATGGCATCAAGCTCGCGCCAGAGGCGATCTCCGAATTCGCCAAGCTCGACACCCTGACCACCCTCGAACTCCCCGAAAGCCAGACGACCGAAGTGCAACTCGCCGCCTTGAAAAAGGCCCTTCCCAAGTGCGCCATCTCACGGGTGAGGGCGTATCAATGACCGGAGCCGCCGCGCGTGGGGTGATTCAGGATGGACGAGGTACCGCCCCTACAATACAGACTCTCCATCCCCTCCCCCCAACTCCCTCCACTCGCCCGGAGCGAGATCGTCGGGCAGGCGAATCGAACCAATCCGCACCCGATGCAGGGAGCGAATCCGCAGTCCGTCGAGGCGATGGAACATGCGCTTGATCTGGTGGTATTTGCCCTCTGACAAGGTCACTCGAGCCCGATCAGGGGCGAGCAACTCCAGGCGGGCGGGTCGAGTAGTGATGCCTTCGGTCGCAAAAAAGAAGCCCTTGACGAAAGCGTCCACCGCCCCTTCGGGGATCGGTCCGGCTGTCTCGACGAGATATTCCTTCTCCACGCCTCGCTTCGGATCGCTCATCGACGAAGTCCAGACGCTGTCGTTGCTCAAAAGGACCAGGCCCGAAGAACTCCGGTCGAGTCGCCCCGCAAGATGGAGGCTGTCTTTCTCCGCATGATCGATCAGGTCGAGCACAGTGCGGTGGGTCGCATCTTTCGTAGCGCTGAGGATGCCGATGGGCTTGTGCAGCATCACATAGACACGAGGGCAGCCGACTTGAATCAGCACGCCATCCCTCGCTATGCGGCAGAACCGATCCAGCAATCGACCGGTCTGGCGGGAGACTTCCGCATCCAGTGTCACCCGACCGGCGAGAATTTCCTGCCGGGCATCCCGCAGGCTCAAGCCCCGCTGCCGGGCGAGCCAATGATCAAGCCTCATCGCCGCCACGCCCTCCCGCTCAATGCGCCGCCGCCTCGCGGCGCTTGCGGCTGGACCGGATATTCAGCATCTCGACCAGAATGGAGAAGGCCATGGCAAAATAGATGTAGTTTTTCAAGTGAAGCTCACGGGCCTTCTCAGGGGAGATTCCTTCGATGGTCAACATGACCCCGATCAGGATCAGGAAACTCATGGCGAGCATCTTGATCGTCGGATGTCGGTTGATAAAATCGCTGACCGCTCCCGCAAAAATCATCATGAAACCGACGGCGATGACCACGGCGATCACCATCACGAGGATGCTGTCCGCCATTCCCACCGCCGTGATGACAGAGTCTAGCGAGAAGACCAGATCCAGCATCGCGATTTGGATCAAGATAGCTCCGAGAGCCACCTTGGCTACCCCACCGCCAACCACAGCATCGTGCTCGCCCTCCAGTTTGTGGTGGATTTCCTTGGTGCTCTTAAACAGAAGGAACAGGCCGCCTCCGACGAGGATGAGGTCTTTGCCGGAGAATCCATGGCCGAGCAGAGTGAAGAGATTCTCATTCAAGGTCATCACCCAACTGATTGAGAAAAGCAGAATGATCCGCATGACCATGGCCAGCGCCAAGCCCAGAAAACGCGCCCGCGGTTGTTCCGCTTCGGGAAGCTTGGCCACGAGGATGCTGATGAAGACGATGTTGTCGATCCCTAACACGATCTCCAACACCGTAAGGGTGAGTAAGGCGATCCAAGCATCGGGTTGGTGAATCCAACTGAGATCAGTGAGTGGCAGGGCGGCAAGAAGTTCCATGGGTAATATCCCCACCTGTAATCACCGTCGCGCGTCTCGCAAGCAAATAGCACCGCTTCACACCAGCTCTCTCAACCGCACCTCGAAGGGGCTCATCGCCGCGACGGTGCAGGCGGCCGCGAGTCCCGGCAAGACCACGGGCCGCACGTAGGCGAGCGGAGTGCTCGGTTCCAGACAATACTCCGGCCATTCTCCCGCGAAGGCGATCTCGATGCGCTGTGGCTCAAGCCGGAAGCCCTCCCCGGTAGCTTTCATGCGAGCCTCCTTGGCCGTCCAGGTCCAGAAAAAAGCCCGCTGTTTTTCCTCCTCGGACATCTCCGCGAAGCGCCTTCGCTCTCTCGGTCGGAAGCACCGTCGGCTCAGCCCCTCCACGTCGATGGCGCGATCAAAACACTCGATGTCGATGCCAATCGAAGGGATCTGCGAAATCGCGAGCACCGCACTGCCCTCGGAGTGGGAGAGGTTAAAATGCAATTCCCCGGATCGCAGATGGGGCTTGCCCCGCTCTTCCGTGACCAATTCGATCAACCCCGGTGCCATTCCCAGATGCCTGCCCAACAAATGACGCATCGTCGCCCGTCCCCGTATATACCGCTCCCGGTGGGTTGGAAACCGAAAGGCCGCAGCCCGTTCTCGCTCGACCTCGCTCAGACACGCCACGGCCTCCGACAGCGGCATGAGACTGTCGGAGTCCAAGCCGAAGGGAGTGACCTCGACCTCGTCGGGAGCTAGTGGGAGCATGGAATACTATCAACGGAACGGACCCATTTGGCGAGCGGTTCGGAACCCTTGCTAACCAAAAAATTTCATCCCGATCAGACCGGTGGCGGCACCGAGCACGACCAGGCTCGCCAACCCCAGCAACCGGATTAATAAATCCGCCCGCTCAGGAGCCAAAGTCAAAACGGGGCTCAAAAGAAGCGCCATCATCATCCCTCCGAGGTATCCGCCGAGATGGGCCGCGTTGTCGATGAAGGCAACGCCCAGCACCCCCATGAGTGCGACTACAATGGTCGATTGCAGGAGGCTGCTGCGCAATCCCATCGGAAGGTCTGCCCGGAACCGGCCGGCGAACAAGATAAGGAATCCCAATATCCCGAGGATGCCGCCAGACGCCCCGACCGAAGCTTCGCCGGGGCCTCCCCACAAACTCGCCAGAGAACCCGTGATGACGCTTCCCAGAAACACCGGAGCCAGAACCCAGGGGCCGGCGAGGGCACACATCACCCTCCCGAGACTGAACAGGGCCAGCCCGTTCATCGCGACATGGAGCAGGCTTCCATGCATCAAGCCGGTGGTGACGATGCGCCACCATTCTCCGCCTTGGGAAACCCGCTCCTTCACAAGGGCGGCCAGTTCGATGGAGCCATTGAATCCTCCCCGCGCGGACGAAACCTGCGTCTGCGCCAGATAGATCAATCCCAGAAAGATCACCGAGGCCAGGACCGTGCTGCGGGGCCTAACCCGGAGCCAGCGATAAAAAAGCTCACCATTGACGAGGCGACGGTTCAACTCATCCACCGTCCAAAGATCCATTCTCCGAAACCATTGGCTGACCGCTTCGACGAGTGGATAGAGCCCAAACATCGTCGCCGCCAAGATCGCGAACACGAAGAAATTCGGCAATACGAAGCCAAGAGCCACGAGCCCCGCACCCATGAGTAAAGCCTTGACGATCTGGCCAAGCAAGCCCTCGCGCTGCTCCTTGAGCTGGATCGTTCGCCGATGGGGCCAGCGCCAGGAAAAGGGGATCAGCCGATCGTAGGCCGGATAAAATATCGCGGGAGACCCCGGCACTTCGTCAAGGATGCGTGCCAGGTCTGCTGCGCTGGTAGCGGTGACGACTTCCCCTTCGCGATACCACTCCCCATTGAGCTGAGCTGACGAGGCCATTCTCAAGCCGTAAGCGCTCTTCGCGTCGTCCGGGACCTCTTCGAGCAGGGCTTCATCGCCCCAGGGGCAATGGCGCGGAATGAGGGGAAGGAACCAAAGTGGATCCGGCGGGCTTTGCTCCGCTACCGAATCTTGATCGTGCGAAGCGGAGGGATTGTTTCCAGGGTCCATGTGCGAGGGATATGGTCCACGCTCCGCTGTCGAAAGCAACCAGTGATCAAACGGCCAAAGGGAACGCGGCCGGAACGGATGGCAAACACGGCCCCAATTCCCAACAAAAAGCCGCTTCCCCGGTCAGGAGAAACGGCTGTGGAAAAGCGAAAAATCGCGGGATCAATCAGTCAAGCAGGTCGGCCGGCACGATGCCGCCGTTTTCAGCAAGTTTCTTCATGACCTGCTTGTGCAGCCACATGTTCATCTCGGCGGAACCTTTGCTGTCGATGTCTGCCTGCGAGTAACCGAGCTCAAGAGCCAGTTCCTTGCGAGCACCGTAGCTGCTGTCCATGTCCACGAGCTTCATGAGATCGACGATGGATTTTTTCCAATCGAGGTCTTCGGAGTTCTCCTTGGCCATCGCAGTGAGGATCGCAGCCACATCCACTTCGGAAATCGGTGCGGCAGCAGCCTCAGCAGCCTCAGCGGATCCTGGCTCGGGAGCCGGGGTGGGGGCATCTTCATTTTTCTTGCCGAAAATACGGCCCATCAGGTTTGAAAACATACTCATAGGGACCCACCGTAGTGCCCTGCTTCGATCCGACAAGTTGCAAAATCGCCTTGTGTTGGATTTTTTCAATTCGACCTGCCACTCTTGAGCTACCTTTCGCTCTCCCATGAAGCTGATACCCAAGCTATTTCCGCTCGCAGCACTGCTCCTCCTCTTGATTCCGATCCAGTCAGGCGGGCAGTCCGGACTCTTCGATTTCAGTGATGAAGCGACCCTTTTGCGCAAGGCCAAGAACTACAATCTCGTGCTCGTGGACAAAGCAATCTTCGTGGACATGCGCTACAAGATCACTTCCGCTGCCGGCAAACCGCTCTACCCGGAGCGCCTTCCATGCCTCGTGAATCGGGCAACCGGGGACAAGCTGCGCAAAGCCAACACCATCCTCAGCGTCAGCGGATATGCCCTCAAGGTCTGGGACGCCTGGCGCCCGCCGGAAGCGCACCTCGCCCTGTGGGATGCAGTGCAGGATGAGCGATACGTGGTGCCCCCGAGCAAAGGTCTATCGTGGCATTGCTACGGCATCTCCGTGGATGTCACCCTCGTCAAACTTGACGGAACGGACGTGCCCATGCCGACGCCCTTCGACGAATTCTCCTCTGAGGCCGCCTCGAACTACGAAGGGGGAGACCCGGAGATCGCCGCCAGGGTTGACCTGCTCCAATCCGCCATGCGCGAGGTCGGCTTCCGCACGATCCGATCCGAGTGGTGGCACTTCGACGACATGGGCGCTCGTGGGGGCATCCGCAAAGTGACCGCCGCCGATCTCGGGATTAAAATGCCCTGAGCAGCACGATGGAAATCGCTGCCATCCAGATCATTCGTCGCCTCCAAAGCCACGGGTATATCGCCTACTTCGCGGGGGGGTGCGTGCGGGACCGCGTCCTCGGTGCCACGCCGCACGATTACGACATCGCGACCAGTGCCACCCCGGCCCAGGTTCTCGAACTTTACCCGAAGGGCAATCCAGTGGGCGCTCATTTCGGAGTCATCCTTGTGCGCGGGGGCGAGCACAACTTCGACGTCGCCACCTTCCGGGAAGACGGGACCTATCACGACGGGCGACGTCCCGACGAAGTGTGCTACTCCGATCCCGAAACCGATGCCACCCGCCGCGACTTCACGATCAATGGATTGTTCTTCGATCCGCTCAAGGAACGCGTCATCGATCATGTGGGAGGAGTGACCGATCTGCAGCATCGGATCATCCGTGCCATCGGTGATCCCCGTCAACGATTCCGTGAAGACTATCTTCGGCTCCTCCGTGCCATCCGTTTCGCCACCGTGCTCGACTTCGAAATTGAACAAGCCACCTGGTCGGCGATCATCGAGTGCGCTCCCCTCGTTCTGCAGATCGCTCCTGAACGCATCCGGGAGGAACTGGACAAAATCTGGAGCCATCCGCGACGACTGGCGGGATTCGATCTTTTGGTCTCCAGCGGTTTGATGGCGGCGGTCCTGCCGGAAATTCTCGTTCTGCAAGGGTGCGATCAACCACCCCAATGGCATCCCGAAGGAGACGTGTTCGCTCACACCCGTCTCATGTTTTCCCTGCTCGCACCAGACGCAAGCCTCCCACTGGTCCTCTCGGTGCTGCTCCACGACATCGCCAAACCCGCCACCCAAACCCGCGACGAGGATGGCCGCATCCGGTTCAGCGGACACGCCGAAGTAGGAGCAACCATGGCGGAGTCCATCCTCAAGCGATTCCGCTACCCGAATGCCCTGATCGAAGAAGTCGTTGCCCGGGTCGCTGGTCACATGATGTTCATCGACTTGGCCAAGATGCGGACCGCGAAACTCAAGCGCCTACTCGATGCCCCATATTTTGATGACGACCTCGAACTGCACCGGATCGACTGCCTCGGCAGCAACGGGCATCTAGAGACCTACGAGTTTGTCCGGGAGAAACAGAGGGAATTTGCCAACGCTCCGCTCGTCCCTCCTCCCTTCATCACGGGTGGCGACCTCATCGCCCGTGGTGCTGCGCCTGGACCACTCTTCCGAAAGATTCTCACCCAGGCACAGGATCTCCAGTTGGAGAACGGTCTCGCAAGTCGCGAGGAGGCCCTCACTTGGCTCGATCAGCAGGATCTCGGCGCGGGCGACGCATAGATGCCATTCTTTCCGGCTTGTGAAAATGTGACGAAACTGTTACACCCCCGGCATGGATCGGCGCCGGACCCTCAAAACCATTTTCTGTTCCAGCGCCGCCTTGGCCCTCGGATCCCGCCTCGGTTGGAGTGCCGACTCTCCCGGTCCCCTTGCCGATGGCGCAATGCATCTGCTGGCAATCGGAGATTTCGGCACCACCGGCAAAGAGCAGCTCGAAGTGGCTGCGGCAATGCAGCGCTACATCAGTGAGCGCGGCATCGAGCCACAGCACCTTCTTTTGCTGGGCGACAATTTCTACTCCAACGACAAGGCCGGGTTCTCCGTGGAGTCCGAACTGTGGAAAAAAACCTTCGAGGATGTCTATCCGAGTGCTGCATTCCCTGGCCCCTGCCATGCGGTGCTCGGCAATCACGACTACCACAACAATCCCGGTGGAGAAAAGGTCCAGCTCGCCTACTCCGCCAAGCAACGGTCCCGCTTCACGATCCCCGCAAAATGGTATCGCCTCGATCTTGGCTCCCCCACCCCACTCCTGACGGTGATCGCGCTCGACAGCAATCTCCCGAGTGTCAGCGGAGGCAAGAAGAACGACCAGTCATGCCTGACCGAATCTGAGGCGAACGAACAACAAGCCTGGCTCGAAGCCCAACTCGCCGGCGAACGCGCTCCGCTCACCCTGGTGATAGCCCACCATCCCATCTATTCCAACGGCGATCACGGCGACACCAGCGGTCTCCACAAGGCTGGCTGGGGGGATCTGTTCGAGAAGCATCGTGTCCATGCGTATCTCTGCGGCCACGATCACGACCTCCAGCACCTCGAACTTGAGGGACTTTCCACTTCGTTCGTTCTGTCCGGTGGGGGCGGAGCGAATACCCGGAAGCTGGAGCAAACGAAGCGATCCATTCCCTTCGGGCAAGACGTTTACGGTTTCACCCATCTCCAGGTTTCGCCCGACCGCCTGATCTTCTCGCATCATGACCGAGCGACCGCCCAGTTGCATCGGTTCACCAAACACGCGGACGGGCGAGTCGAAATCGGCTAAGCCCCAGGCCATCTCCGGGAATCCGCAATCACGTAACACGATCTGATTGCCCATTGTCCATAGGCCTCTATAGAGTCCTATACGAATGGCTGACAATCACTCCCAACGCGCCTACCGCCACCTTCGCCAGAAGCTGCTCGATGGCTCCGTCCCCCCGGGGTCGCGGCTTTCCTATGGCTTGATCGGCAAGGAAATCGGAGTCAGCGCAACGCCGGTCCGCGAAGCTGTGGGCCAGCTAGCCAGCGAGGGCTTCGTCGAACTTGTCCCCCAGCTCGGCGCGATCGTTCGGGAGCTGACTCGCGAGGAAGCGGTCGAACTCTACGAACTTCGCGAAGCGCTCGAGTCGTTCGCCGCCCGGCGTGCCGCCGAGCGGATCAGTGACCGACTGCTCTCTGAACTCGACCGGAATCTGATCTCCTCGGCAGAGATCGTGTCAAAGGTCCGCCTTTCGGGAAAAGAGTCAGCCGACCGGGCCATTGCGAACCAGTTTCACACCCTCGACCTTGCCTTTCACATGACCATCATCGAGGCGTCGCGGAATCGGCGCATGCTCAAGGTGGTCGGCGACTCCCACATCCTCACCCGCATCTTTCAGGCCGATCGCCATGCCTTCCGCCTCGACATCCTCGAGACGACCCAGACCGAACACGAAGCCATCGCGGACGCGATCCGCAACCACTCCGGCGACCTCGCTCACGAAGCGATGCAGCGCCACATCCGCAACAGTCTCGACCTCACTCTCACCGAAGCCGACAACGAACCGTCCGACCGCTGGTGGGCGGAGTGAGCAGCCTACCCCGAATGACGATCCAGAATCCCCCGCACCACCGGCAGTGCCCGAGCAAAAGCGTCGTGCAGTTCGACCACGTCGGGCATGCGCACATTCGCGAAAGCGGGCTCCATCTGTTCTCGGGTGATGCCATCGTGACGGACGAGGAAGTCCACATCATCCATGTCCTGCGGATCCTCGCCCCGCATCATTTTCGTGAGGATGAGGTCAATCGTGTGAGGTCGGTAGAGTCTCAGCCAGCGCGTTTCCGGTCGCAAGACCGGGACGAT
>Ga0105044_10015711_pt1 | contig 10227 bp, 8 predicted proteins | sample MAT01_FD_78092 | JGI IMG/M metagenome (GOLD analysis project Ga0105044, IMG submission 78092) | Freshwater microbial communities from Lake Fryxell liftoff mats and glacier meltwater in Antarctica - MAT-01 | ecosystem: Environmental > Aquatic > Freshwater > Ice > Liftoff microbial mat | place...
CAGCCGGCTGATCGGGGTGCTTGGGGCCGCTCAGGCTGCGCATCTGCTGGCGGTCCTTGGCATAGGCCACGGCATTTTGATAGGCCACCTCGGTCAGGCCCAGCGACTGGTTGCCCACGCCCAGGCGCGCGGCGTTCATCATCACGAACATCGCCGACAAACCTTTGTGCGGCGCGCCCACCAGGCTGCCCACGGCGCCGTCCAGATTGATCTGACACGTGGCGTTGCCGTGGATGCCCATCTTGTGCTCGAGCGCGCCGCAGAAGATCGGGTTGCGGTCCCCCAGCGTGCCGTCAGCCTTGACCACGAACTTGGGCACCACGAACAGGCTGATGCCCTTGCTGCCGGTTGGCGCATCGGGCAACCTGCCCAAGACCAGATGCACGATGTTGGACGCCAGATCGTGTTCGCCGGCACTGATGAAAATCTTCTGGCCGCTGAGCTTGTATTTCCCATCCGGCATGGGCTCGGCCTTGGTACGCAACAGGCCCAGATCGGTGCCGCAATGCGGCTCGGTCAGGCACATCGTGCCGGTCCATTCGCCACTGGTCAGCTTGGGCAGGTAGGTCGTCTTCAGTTCTTCGGTGCCGTGCGCCCGGAGGCATTCGTAAGCGCCGTGCGACAGGCCCGGGTACATTGCCCAGGCTTGGTTGGCCGAGTTGAGCATCTCGTAAAAGCACTGGTTGACCACCAGCGGCAAGCCCTGGCCACCAAAAGCCGGGTCGCAACTCAATGCTGGCCAGCCGCCTTTGACGTATTGCGCGTAAGCTTCCTTGAAGCCCGCAGGTGCGGTGACTTCGTGGGTCTCCTTGTCCAGCGTACAGCCCTGCTGGTCACCACTGATGTTCAGCGGAAAGATCACCTCGGACGCGAACTTGCCGCCTTCTTCGAGCACCGCGTTGATCGTGTCTTCGTCGATGTCCGCGTGGCGCGGCAGCTTCTTGAACTCGTCTGTGACCTTGAACAGTTCATGCATCACAAACTGCATGTCGCGCAAAGGTGGGGTGTATTGAGGCATGGAACTACTCCGGTTGGGGTCTCTGAAAGGGTTTGGTCGTGATGTATCGCGGCGGCGGGTCGATCCAGGGCGCCAGCACTCTCTCGAGCCCAGCCCGCGTGCGTTGCACAGCACTGGGGGTGCGCAAAAAGCGGGCATCGTGGTGCAGCGCCAGGATCAGACCGTGCAGCTCAAACAGCACCTGGTCGGCATCGGTGTCGGGGTGTAGATGGTCTTGCTCAATGGCTTGCAGGATCGCGCGGTGCATCGCGGCGTGCCAGGCCAGCACCATTTCGGCCAAAGCGTCGCGCACGGGGCCCGGGCGATCATCGAACTCGACCGCGCCGCTGATGTAGATGCAGCCGGAATCCAGTTCGACCGCCACGCGGCGCAACCAGCGGTCGAACAAGGCGCGCACACGCGGCAGGCCGCGCGGCTCGCGGATGGCGGGGAAGAAGACTTCTTCTTCAAAGCGTGCGTGGTATTCACGGATGACCGAGATCTGCAACTCTTCACGCGAGCCGAAGTGTGCAAAGACGCCGGACTTGCTCATCTGCATCAGCTCGGCCAAGGCGCCGATCGACAAGCCTTCCAGACCCATCTGCGAGGCCAGACCCAACGCCGCGTCCAGGATCGCGGCGCGTGTCTGCTGGCCCTTGATCTGCGACTTGAGGGCGGGCCTGAGGGGATGAACGGAAGAATTCAAAGTCAAAACAATCTGAAAGGTAGGCTATTGCTGCATCAGCGTTGCCGAGGCCGCGCGCCGAGCGGACGCACAAATCCGGCAAAACGCAAAAAAGAACGACCGTGCTATTTTGCAGGCAAGCATCGCCCAGTGCCGACTCTTGGCGTGACTTTTTCTAGAGTCCGGGGACTAAAAGCGAGGCGTCCGGCGAGCAAAGGACAGCGCACCCAACGCGCCACGCAGGACCGAGTACCGAGTACCGGGTACCGAGTACCAAGAACCGAGGCCGAACGACAAACCGCCTGGCGACGAGTTGAACCACGACGCAACTCGCCAGCAGACTTTTGTGACCACCGGATGGCGCAAGGCCAGCAAGGCATTTCGCCAATCGGATACGCTACGGGTATGGACGTGCTTCAGCTCGACATTTCTGGTCGGCCGCAGGCGTGGATCAGCCCGCGCGAAGCGGCTGTTCTGTACGCCTGCGACGCTGTGGCCTGGACCTTGGGCGACACCTTCCACACATTGCGCGGCGGCACCCAGCGTAACACCGGGCTGCAAAGCCGTATCGAACTGCACCCCATCGTCGCGGTCAAAGGTGCCATGCCATCGCGGGCCTGGCGCCAGGCACCCGCGCTGTCCAACCCCAAGCTGTTTGCGCGTGACCGCTATCTGTGCGCCTATTGCGGACATCGGTTTCACAGCGACGCGCTGACACGCGAGCACATCGTGCCGGTGTCGCGGGGTGGCGCCGACACGTGGATGAACTGCATCTCCGCATGCCGCAGCTGCAACGGCCACAAGGGCAACCGGCTGCCCGAAGAGGCGCGCATGAACCCGCTGTATCTGCCCTACGTACCGAGCCTGCACGAGGACATGATCTTGCGCGGGCGCCGCATCCTGGTCGATCAGATGGAGTTTCTGATGGCCAGCGTGCCCCGCACCTCGCGTCTGCTGGTCTGAGAGGCTGAGAGGCTGGGAGTCTGTCTCGCGACCTCGGGCTCAGCGCCCGAACAGCTTGCCCAGCGCGTTTTCGATGACCTTGTCCACCGTCCTGTCGGTGGCTGCATCGGCTTCCTGCTCGACTTTGGCCTCCACCCGCCCCTGTTGCCGCTCCGCCTTCTGCCCCAGGATGGCGGCCAGGCCGCCTGCGCCCAAGCCGGGAATATTGGGCATCGCGGTTGGCTCGGCGGGCAACTTGAAGTTGGCCTCGGCCGGCATGCTGGAGCTGACCCTGATTGCCTTGAGCTCCGTGCCAAAGCGCAACAGGCCCAGGTTGCGGGTGTCGATTTCACCTTGCAGTTTGCGGCTGCCAGCTGGCTCTTGCATGCCCATCGCAGCCAGCATGGTCTTGCCGTAGCTGTTCATGGCGGCAGTCAGCTCACGCACTGCACGCTCATCACTCAACACCACTTCGACCTGCTTGCGCTCGCCCTCAGCCGGGCGATAGTCCAGCAAAAAGACCTTGCCGTTGACGCCCGCCACCGTCTCGTTGCGCCCCGTGGGCTTCAGGCTGTGGAACTCTTGCACGTCGTTGCCGGCAGTTGCAGTCTTGCTCATTTCCTTGACCATGCCACCCATCATCTTCATCATGCCCGACAGCTCCATCACCATGGGCTTGCCGTTCTGTACGTTGACGGAGTAGATCTTGCCGTCACGCAGCAGTTGCCAGGCCTGCATGCCAGCAGGCGCGCCTGCGGGCATTGCCATGTCCATGCGCACCGTACTGGCGTCGCGCCACTGCAGTGTCATGCGGGCGCGCTCCTTCCCGGAGTTGACCTCGTATTCCACTGTTCCTGCAGCCAGGCTGGCGCTGCTGAAGCTCAGGCTGCTGCCCGCCACCGCAGCGACGGCGCATGCAACAAGGGCTTTGGATTTGAAAGGTCGGGTGAAAAAGCTGCTCATGATGAAGACTCCAGTTCTGCTTGACGATGAAACGGATGGCGCCCACACGCATCCAGATGCGATCCTTTTGACAAACTTCTGCGGCACCGCAAGGTGCCGCATGCAGTGAGCGCCTGATGGATAGAACGCAGGCCATCGGTCAATCACATCACCGGCCGGACCCCTCATTCGCGGGGTGCGAGCGATGCAGGCTGCAGCCAGAGCAAAACGACGCCGGCTGATCTACGATGCTGCGACACGGATGACACCCAACGGGGAATGATCCTGTAGTTCACAGGCTGTCTTGCAACCCGGCCTGTGTTTTTGATGTACACCGGTCGCATCCCATGCCTACTCCTGCCGAAAAGCACACGCCAGCTGCAGACGAAGTCGAACAACTTCGGCTGCAGCAGACAGCCGCCCAACTTGTGCCGCTGCTCTACGCCGACTTGAAAAGGCTGGCCCGTTGGATGCGCTACGACAGCCGCGGATCCGAGACCCTGCAAACCACGGCGCTGATCCACGAAGCATTCTTGAAGCTGCAAAGCACGCCGGCCTGGAACGACCGCCAGCACTTCATGCGCGCCGCAGCGATGGCGATGCGCCAGGTGCTGGTCGACGATGTGCGATCCCGCTTGAGCCAAAAGCGTGGCCAGGGTGTGGTGCTGGAGCCGCTGGAACACGCCGAGCATGTTGCCGCCCAAGAGGCTGATGAGCGGGTCCTGGCCATCGACAGCGCAGTCGTCAGATTGGCCGAACTCAGCCCGCGCCTGAGCCAGGTGGTCGAGTGCCGCTACTTCGCCGGCTACACAGAGAACGAAACCGCCGAGGTTCTGGGCGTTTCGGTGCCCACCGTGCAGCGCGATTGGGCCAAGGCGCGGGCCTGGCTGCATCGAGAGTTGCAAAACACGCTCTGACTTTCAGCCAGTCCCCTGTGCAGGGTGCGGCTTTTGCGCGTCTGCGCTGAATTCAGCGCAGCGTTTTCATCAACACTTCAGGGCGACGGCCAGGTGGCACGCAACGCCTCGACCTGCGCCAGAAACGGCGCCATCGGGACACCCCCCTGTTGCCATGCGGACTCAGCGTCATCGGCGCTGACCCGAGCTTGGGGCCAATCCTGCTGCGCCGCGTGCCAGCGCGCCTGCGCCAAGTGCCCCATGCCCGACAAAGGGTGCGCTTTGGGCAGATGTTGACGGATGCGCCGTTGCGCTTCGTCCAAGGACTGGCGCGCCGGCCCGAACTGGGCCAAGGCGATCTGCGCTTCGCCCAGACCCAGCATGGCTGAGAGCGTGTGTTGGCTGTTGGCGCCAGCAAATTTTTCGCCCAGGGCCACAGCCTCGCCAAGCAAGGGCAGCGCTTGCCCGGCCGCGCCGCGCCTGAGCTTGATCTTGCCCAGGTTGTTCAACAAGGCCGCCAAGGCCGCAGAAGGCGGCAAGTGGGCGCGTCGCAGCTCCAGGGCCTGGCTGAACAAGCGCTCGGCCTGCTCGAGCTGGCCCTCGCGCAGCTCCAGCGCGGCCCAGTTGTTCAGCGTGTTCAGGCCATCGTTGCTGGCCTCGCTGCCCAGTTGCTGCCACAGCCGCCAAGCCTGCTCGAAGTCCTGCCGGGCAGGGCCCAGTTGGCCCGCGTGGAATTTCGTCAGACCCAGGTTGTTGAGGTGGGTGGCGGTCTCGACATGCAACTCGCCGGACAAGGCGATGCGCTCGGGCAAGGCGTCTTGCAGGATGCGCACGGCTTCTTCGGCCTGGCCGCCGGCACGCGCCGACTGCGCTTGCAGCAACCGGCTCTCCAGCAACTTGCTGCGCCAGCGTGCGGGATCGGTCCGCCAGAAAGCTTGCGACTGCGCCAGGAGACCCTCTACCCGCTGGCTCCGGCCTGAGCGCAACAGGCACTGCGCCAGATCCAGCCGCACCTGGGCCACGGTGTCTGGGGACAAGTCGGCGGCGCGCTCCAGCAAACGCTCGAACAACGGCGCGGCGCCCACGTAGTCATTGAGCTGAAAGTACAACTGCGCCAGCGCCAGCAAGGTGGGCGCGGCAGTGGCCGGGTCGGCATCCAGATCGCGGCTCAAGCGCTGGGCCGAGTCGGCCAGCAGTTGGCGGGCCGTGACGTCCTGGCCAGCAGCGCTTTGTTCGCCTGCCACCCTGAACATCGTCAGCAAGTAGTCGCGCACCGCCTTGTTGCTGGTGGCTTCGGCACGCGCCATGTCACGCTCCAGCCCCGCTTCTCGGGCTTGCCAGGCCACGCCAGCCAGCCCCAGCAGTAAGCTCAGCAACACCGCGCAGGCGGCTGCCACAGCGGTGCGGTGCCGGCGCACCATGCGGCCCAGAACATAAGTCGCTGCGTCACCCCGGGCCAGCACCGGCAGGCCCTGGCGCCAGCGCTGCAGATCCTGCAGCAGCGCCTGGGCGTTGGCGTAGCGGCGCTGTGGCTCGATGGCCAGGCAACGGCCGACGATGGCGTCCAGATCACCGCGCACCTGGCGCGACAGCGGCGCTTTGAGGTGGCTGCTGGGCGGCGCAGGCGGATCGAGCAAGCCCAGCCGCTGCACCGCTCTTTGCACCCCGCTGCCGTGCAGCTGCCAGGGTAACTGGCCGCTGAGCAGCTGGTACAGCACGACACCCAGGGCATAGACATCGGCCGTCGCGCCCAGCGGCCCGGCACGCAGTTGTTCTGGCGCGCAATAGGCCGGCGTCAAGCGCAAAGCCAGCGTGGTGTGGGCGGTGTCAGCGTCAGCAGCCGGGCCCTCGACGATCTTGGCGATGCCGAAGTCCAGCAGTTGCACCTGCCCCCGGCTGTCGACCAGCACGTTGGCGGGCTTCAAGTCGCGGTGCACCACCCATTGCCCGTGGGCGTAGGCCACAGCCACCACCACTTGCTCAAAGACCGCCACCTTCTGTGCCAGCGGCAGGTCTTGCGCGTACTGGTCCAGCGGCACCCCCTGCACCAGCTCAAGCACCGCGAACAGGCGGCCGCCATGCGCGCCACCGTCGATCAGGCGTGCGATGGCCGGGTGCTGCAAACGCGCCAGCAAACGGCGCTCGGCGTCGAAGCGCTGCAACTCTTCGGGGTCATCGGGTGTGCGCAGCAGCTTGAGCGCCGCCAGTTGCTCGAAGGTACCGTCATCGCGCTGCACCCGGTAAACCTCACCCGAGCCACCCCGGCCGATCAGCGCTTGCACACGCCACACGCCCACCAGATCGCCTTCGGCCAGCGCGGGCCCGGCCACGGTGGACTGCTGCGAATCCGACCGAGCTGCGGATGGTGTGCCAGCGTCGGCGTACGGGGCAGTGCTCAACAGCTCGCGGCTGTCTTCTTCGGCCTTCAGCAGCTCTGCAATTTCGGAGCGCAAAGCTGCATCCGGCAGCTGCCCCTGCAACCAGGCAGAACGTTGCGACGGCGGCTGCTGCAGCGCCCGATCCAGCCACGCTTCAACCGTTTGCCAGTGCGCGCGGGCATCCACGGGGTGGGCAACTTGCGCGGTTTGGGCCGCATCGGCCGCATGGGCCGCATGGGCCGCTTCTGAATCAGCCACGGATGGCGATGGCGATGGCGATGGCGATGGCGGGGGCGATGGCGGTGGCGAAGTCACCTGCCGGGCTCCGGCAAGTCCGGGTAACGCACCTGGTCAACCATTTCAACGCAATCCGGTGGCGGTGCCGGCGTCAACAAGCTGACCACCACCACCACTGCGAAGCCCAGCGGCACCCCGAAGACAGCCGCCGAGATCGGCTGAATGCCCCACCACAACTGCAACGGGCCCTGGATACCAAAGAGCTCGCGCAGCCAGGGTTGAGTGGTCACCATGTAATAGCAGGTCATGCTCAGGCCGCTGAGCATACCGGCCACCGCGCCCCATTGGTTGGCGCGCTTCCAGAAAATCCCCAGCACCAAGGCCGGGAAGAATGCCGAGCCTGCAAAAGAGAAAGCCGCCGAGACCAGAAACAAGATGTCAGCAGGCTTTTGTGCCGCCACCAGCGCGGCCGCCAAGGCCACCAACAGCAGCAGCATCTTGGACATCGTCACACGCCGCACCGCAGGTGCCTGCGGGTTGATCATCTTGTAGTAAATGTCGTGCGACAGGGCGTTGGAAATCGTCAGCAGCAGGCCGTCGGCCGTAGACAGCGCAGCAGCCAGACCCCCGGCCGCGACCATGCCTGAGACCACGTAGGGCAGCCCTGCGATCTCTGGCGTGGCCAACAAGATGATGTCGCCGTCGATGCGCATCTCTCCCAGCTGGAAGATGCCATCCTGGTTGATGTCGGCCACCGACAGCAGGTTCGAATCGACCTTGGACCAAGCCGCAATCCAGCCCGGCAGCTTGTCAAAGGGCGTGCCCACCAGCACGTTGAAGATCTCGTACTTGACCAGCACCGCCAGCGCGGGCGCCGTCAAGTACAGCAAACAGATGAACAGCAACGACCAGCTCACCGAGGCCCGCGCGTCTTGCACCGTGGGCGTGGTGTAGTAGCGCATCAGGATATGCGGCAGCCCGGCAGTGCCCACCATCAGGCAGAAGACCAGCGCCAGGAAATTGCGCCTGGACTCGCTGAACAGTTGTTGCTCGGCAGGCGTGCCGTCGGGGTCGCCGGCGTACTGCGCGGCGTGTCTGGGCATGCCGGCCAACGGCAAAGTCCTGGCATCTGCTGCGGCTTTGGCTGCGGTCCAGTTTGCGGTGGCTTCTTCAGCGCTTTTGGGCAGGCGGGCCAGTGTGCGCTCTGCAGCCTGCACCTCGGCCAGGGGTGCCAACGGTGTGCGCAGGCTGCTCAGACGCTGGGTCGCCGCCTCGCGGTCAGCGGCCATGGCAGCCGGCACGTCGGCGAGCTTGGCGGCCAGCGCGTCAGACCTTCGCTGGAAGACGGCGATCACCGCCAGCTCGCCGGGGTCGGTCATCAGCGCCTCTTCTTTGGCGGTGACCTTTTCCAACTGATAGCCAAAGACCGCCGGCGGGATCGGCAAGCCGGTCTGTTTGACGGACAGCCAAACGACCGGCACCAGATAGGCAATGATCAGCACGATGTATTGCGCCACCTGCGTCCAGGTCACCGCGCGCATGCCGCCCAGAAACGAGCACACCAGCACACCCCCCAGGCCCACGAACACGCCGATCTCAAAGGCCAGGCCCGACAGGCGGGTGGTGATCAAGCCCACGCCGTAAATCTGCGCCACGACGTAGGTGAAGGAGCACAGGATGGCTGCCAGCGCCCCCACCAGCCGGGTCAGGTTGCCCCCGTAGCGCACGCCCAGAAAATCGGGGATCGTGAACTGGCCGAACTTGCGCAGGTAGGGTGCGAGAAAAAACGCCACCAGGCAATAGCCCCCCGTCCAGCCCATCACGAAAGCCAAGCCACTGTAGCCGCTGAGGTACAGCGTGCCGGCCAGCCCGATGAACGAAGCAGCGCTCATCCAGTCAGCACCCGTGGCCATGCCGTTGTAGACAGCCGGCACGCGGCGGCCCGCCACGTAGTACTCGGTGGGGTCGCTGGTGCGGCTGAGGATGCCTATGCCGGCATACAAGGCCACCGTCGACAGCAAAAAGACCATGCCGATGGCGGGCCGCGACATGCCCAACTGCTCGGCCAGCGCCAGCAGCCCCACGAAGAGCACAAAGCCCAGCGTGTACCAGCCGTACACCTTGTGCAGCCCACGCTTGAAGGCCGCGCCGCTGCGCGATGTGCCGGTGGCGCCTGCAGAGTCGAACATCACGTCTGTAGCGCCGCCGGCGACGAACCGGTCATTCGGGCTCGACCGCGACAAATGCGCGGTCCAGCCTGCGCATTGCCCAAGCGTAGAACACGACGATCAGCCCATAGACGACCAGCGCGCCTTGCGCAGCCACCCAAAAGCTGAAAGGCCAGCCAAAGAATCTGAAATTCAGCTCGCGGGCAAAGAAGGCCACACCAAAGGTCACCACAAACCAGACCAGCGTCAACCCGCCGGTCAGCCGCAAGTTCTTGCGCCAGTACACAGCGCGGCGCTGTTGCAGGTTCATCGGCGCCCCGCCTGCCCCACCCACTGCGTGGCCACACACAGACTGGCGCGCTCCAGGGTCACCACCGCGTAGCGCACCAGCAGCAGCAGCAGCAGCAGCAAAGACATGACGAGAGGCACCCGGGCATCTGAAACTTGCGCCGACGTGACTGTGCGCACCCCGGCCGTGAAGGGCTTGCCCAGCAACTGCAGCAGGCCGCGGAAGGAGTTCTGTTGCCGACGCAGGCCGGCCAGTAGATAACACGAACCCTGCCCCAACAGGGCCGGCAAGGCGATGTAGCGCACCAGTTGCATGGCGTTCAGGACCGTAAGAGTTGACACGACAACAGGCAAACTGCCGGCTGGCAACGCACTATAGGCGTCAATCCGGCATCACAAGTGGGGCTGTCCACTGTTGGCCGCAGTGCTTACGACTGTCTGACGCAGACGTTGCAAAACAGCGCGCGGCGCCTAGGCATTTCCCTAGGGCGACACTGAACAAGTCCCCGCGAGTGTCCGCGCCCTGGTTTGGGATGGGATGCAAGGAAAGGCCTGGCCGGGGAGCGCACCCGGACCACGCTGGAGCGCAGGGGTGTCGGGCGACTCAGGCCTTGGCAGCCGAACCCGCTGCAGACAAGCGCTGCAACACTTGTTGGCCACTTTGGGCCACGGTCTGCATCGTGCCCTCCAGCAG
>Ga0105044_10015719_pt1 | contig 10225 bp, 8 predicted proteins | sample MAT01_FD_78092 | JGI IMG/M metagenome (GOLD analysis project Ga0105044, IMG submission 78092) | Freshwater microbial communities from Lake Fryxell liftoff mats and glacier meltwater in Antarctica - MAT-01 | ecosystem: Environmental > Aquatic > Freshwater > Ice > Liftoff microbial mat | place...
CCCAATTTCAAGAGCTACAACAAAGGGCTGATGATGTTCACCCGTGACAGTAAGATCACGCCCGAGGAAGAGGCCCGGATTAGAAAGATGCTACCGCCCTCCTCTGGGGCACTATTGAAGTAGCCGTGCTTCCGTGGTGCACCACGTTGTAAAACGTCTGCCGGTCGTGCGTCAGCACCTTCGCGGCGGTGCCGAATGGCCCGGTCGGATGGGGCGATTCGGCGTACCAGACTTCGCCGAGGTGGGACGCCTTCCCGCCGATCTGCCCAGCCAACAACACCCAGCATTTGCGGTACTTGTTCCAGCGCACCGAGCCGCTGTGCAGCGCGATCCGCTCGGCCGGTGCCGACGCATCGGCTGGGAAGAACCGGGCCGACTCGGGTTTCAGTTTCTTCTCCTTCACCCACTTTTGCTAGGTCTTCGAGTCGGTCGGTGCCCGTTCCTTCTGCCAACGCCACCGGGGCTCACCCTTCTCCCATTCGCAAGTGAAGGCTTCGTACTGCGACGGATCGAGGACGGCTTTCAGAGTTGCCGGCACGCGCACGTTCGGGGTCGGGCTGCCGAAGAGGAGCCATTTTTTGCCGTCCTCTTCGAAGGCAATCGGGTGGCCGTGGGGGCGCCGCCAGTTTTCTTTCAACGGCAGTTCTTTCACCGGCTCGAAGATGGCTTTCTCGTCGTTGAAGACGGCGATCCCCTGTTCGTATTCGGTGTCTAACCCCTTGCGGCGCGAGAAGTGGCCGACGAGTTTTTCAGCTCCTTTTTCATCCCCGACGACGAACAGACCGACGATCCAGATGACACCCTCGGGCCGTTCGATCAACGGCATCATGGCGCGGGCGAACTCGGTTTTCTTGCCCGTGAAGTAGTCGAAGGCGATGCCCGCGGCCGGGTTGGACTTCGGATCCTTCGGGTCGGGAATGGCGGTCGTCGCCCCGGCCGTGCAGAACAGGCCCAGTGGATAATCCATGCGGGAAGTATCGCCCCAGAGCCAGTAGACCTTGCCCTTGTAGATGGCCGCTTGAACCGAATCTTGCCCGGCGACGCGGCCCGGCCGGGTGACGGGCGGCTGGAATCCGAGCAGTTCGCTATCGCGATAGAGGCCATCGCCGGTCAGCCGACACAAGCGCTCGGCGACGATCTTCCGTTCGATTTTGATTTCGACCGGTCGGCCGAGCTTCGGCGTGATTTTGACGCCCCGGAAGCCGAAGCCGTCCTTGGGCACTTCGTAGCCGTGGCTGCGGATGCTGAAGTAGAGTTCGCGATCCATCAGCCCCGGTTCTTGGAACGCGATCCGCCCCGCGTTGTCGGTCACGAACTTCAGGCCGTTCACGGTTTCGAGTTCGACGAGGGGCACGCCCCGGCCGCCGGCGGAATCGACGACGCGGATCTCGGCGAAGGCGGAAGGCGCGGCGCGGGGCGATTCGGCGGCGCTGCCCAGGACGAACCAGACGGGAATAGCGAATAGGGCGGGGGCGAATTTCACGTGGGTGGCCCGATGGGGAGCGGTTGGCTACAGATGAAGATACTCTCGCAAGCCCGTCGACTACACCGGCGGATCGGCCTAGATTAGCGAAACAGGCACGCCGGGATCCGCGACTATGCACGACGACGACGAACCGATCGACCCGCACGAAGTGCGTTACATCCTCCGGCGCGTGGCGGCGTACCGGGAAGTCTGCGAGCGCGTTCGCAAGGGCAGCACCGGGGCGCTCATCTTCGGCGCCATCATGCTCGCCATCTGGTACTTCTTGGTCGATCCGAAGCAGGAGTTCAAATGGATGAGCATCATCTATCTGAGCCTCGCCTGCCTAGAGTTCGGCAGCGGCCTGCTGAACCGGATCGTCCCCTCGGCCGAGGGAGTGCTGTTGGCTGCGCTCGTGCTCTTGAGCTTCGGCGGCTGGACGGTCGCGCGGCAAGTGCTGTACTGGCAACAAATCATCCCCGGCCGAGTGGAGCCGATCTTCGCCGTGCTGGGCGTGATGTGGCTCGTCCAAGGATTCCGCCAAGCCCAAGGTTATCTGCAGTTGCGCAAGGAGTTCGCGGATCGGCCGACGCGGGCGCAAATCCGCTGGTTCGCCGACTTGCTCCGCGAGGTCAAATTCTCCGATCCGAAACTCGATGCGCAATCCGTCTTCTTCGACACGCAACCGGCGCTCACCGGCAAGCTCCTCGGCGACACGGCATTCTTCGTGGATCAAGCGGACGAGACGATCATCGTCTCGAGGCGCGAAGTCGATTTGGAACGGGAAGAATCGGGCGGCGACCGACCGGCCCGCGGCTACCTGAGCATCTCCGGCATCAACTTCCGTCCCTTCCAGCTCGGCACGAAGACGTGGGAAAACTACGTGGCCTGGAAGCGCGAAGGGGGCCAAGAACCGCCGCCACCGGTTGTGAAACCCACCCGCCGCCCTCGGGATGACGACGAACAAGAGTAATCACTCGGCCGATTCCGACAGCCGCAATCGCAGGGCATTCAACGCCATCTTTGCGGTGCGGCTCTGCACTTCCGTGCGAGTGCCGAACCAGTTGAACGGATAGACCTCGCAGCCGCCGGCATCCGCCAACGCGACGAATACTCGGCCCACCGATTCCCCCGTCGGCCCGGCGTAGCCCGTGGTGGCCACACCGAAGTCGGTGCCGAATTTCTTTCGCACGCCTTCGGCCATCGCTTGCGCCACCTCGGCACTGACAGCCGTATGTCGCTCGATCCGTTCCGCCGGCACGCCGAGTTCGCGGATCTGCACTGCGTTGGTGTAGGCCACGACGCCTCCGAGCAAATGTGCACTGGCACCGGGAACGCGGGCCAGCAGGCTCGCCACCTGCCCGGCCGTGATGCTCTCCGCCGTGGCCACCGTCTTGCGGCGCTCCATCAGTAATTGCATCGTCGCGTCGTGGAGTTCGACCGCGTCGGTGCCGAAGACCAGCTTCCCGAGCCGCTCCCGGATGATGCGCTCCGTCGGGGCGACCATCGCCTCCGCCGCGGCGATGTTCGCGGCCTTCGCCAGTATCCGCAAGGAAATGACGGCGTCGCTGGCGGTGATGCCGACTTCGGGCACGGCCCCACGCTTCGTCACGTCGCCGAGCATCTGCTCGATTTGCGATTCCCCGGCCCCGAAGGTGTTGATCTTTCGTTCGAGGAACACCCCGCCGCCGCCGAAACCGAGGCTCGCCAAGCGCGGCTTCACCTGCTCGGTAAACATCTTGAACATTTCGGACGGCACCCCCGGCATGGCCGCGACGACCTTGTTGCCGAAGGGCATCCAAATGCCGGGGGCCGTGCCGATGGGGTTGGAAATCGGCTCGCTGCCGACGGGGAACTGCGACTGAACCCGGTTGCGGTCGGGCATCACCCGGCCGCGTTTGGCGAACATCCCTTGCACTTGGGTCAGGCTCGGCTCGTTTTCGTAAAGGCCGACGCCGGCGACCTTCGCCAGCACTTCGCGCGTGAGGTCGTCGAGCGTCGGACCCAAGCCGCCGGTGCTCAGGACGAGATCAGCGCGCGCGAGCGCTTGCCGGAAGACGAGGACGTTGTCGTCGAAGTCGTCGGCGACGGTGGTGTGGAACCCGACGGGGATGCCCATCTCGGCGAGCCGCCGCGACAGCCACTGGCCGTTGGTGTCGAGGTTCTGGCCGGAGGTGATCTCCGTGCCGATGGAAATGATTTCCGCTTTCATAGTGGTGCAATTGTAGGGGGCGGGCGGTACAATTTTACCGTCGCGATGGAACGGACGCGCCGTGGAGTGACTGATCATGCCGATTCACGATTGGACCCGCGTACCGTCCGGGCTGTTCCACGACTTCCATCAGAGCTGGTCGATCCGCATCAAGGACGCCCTGAATTCCGGGCGTTTGCCCAAGGGCACTTCCGCGCTCGTCGAACAGCGATCCGGGCCGAGGGAGTCGGACGTGCTGGCGGTCGAATCGCGACCGCGGCGTCCGAAGGGCCATTTCAACGGCAGTGCGGGAGGCGTGGCGACCAAGCCGAAGCCGGTGACGACGTTCGTGCGGCAGACGACGCGCGAGTTTCATACGACGCGCGCCAATCGCATCGTCGTCCAGCACCACCTCGGGCGGACGATCGCCGTCATCGAGATCGTGCCGCCGGGCAACAAAGACGGCAAAAGCGCGCTCCGCGAGTTCGTCGAGAAGACCGCCGATTTCCTCCGCGCCGGCATCCACGTGCTGATCGTCGATCTTTTCCCGCCGACGGCGCGCGATCCATTCGGGATGCACAAAGTGATTTGGGATGAGATCATCGAAGAGGACTTCGCGGCGCCGGCGGGGCGGGATCGCGTGCTCGCGTCCTACGAAGTCGGCGATGTGCGGATCGCCTACGTCGAACCGGTCGGCCTCGGCGAAGCGCTCCCGGACATGCCGCTGTTTTTGTCGAACGAGTTCCATGTGATGGTCCCGCTCGAAGCGACGTACTGTGCCACTTGGGACGCCGCGCCGGAGGAATTCCGCATCGCGGTGGAAACCGGCTTGATTCCCGGCGATGATGACGAGTGAAAACGGCACGGGTCGTCGTATTCTGGTTGCAGGGGCGATTCCCGGAGAGGGGTAAGATGCGTGCGCGGTTGATACCCAGCGACGGGGGTTCCCCGGTGGAACTCGTCAAAGACCTCACGGTCATCGGGCGCGGCGAAGACTGCGACCTCCGACTCGATCATAAAAGCGTGTCGAAACGCCATTGCGTGCTCGTGAAGACCGACGGCCTCGTGCTGATCCGCGATCTCGGCAGCACCAACGGTACGCGCGTCAACGGCCAGCGCGTGCGGCGCGGCTCGCTCTTGCCGAACGACAACCTCTCGGTGGCGAACTTCCGCTTCGCCCTGAAATTCGGCGACGGCCCGATCACCGTACCGGTCAACGGTTCCGCGGATGCCGGAGCTCACAGCGAAGATAGCTCCGACACGGAACAAGAGCCGCTGCCCAAACCGACGGCCCCGCCGGTGCTGCGGAACGCACTGCCGGACGAGTATCCGTGAGTCGGGCCGCGGTGAATTGCGTCACTTCTTCCGCAATGCCTTGTCGGCAATGTCGCTCCGGTAGTGGGCACCGGAGAACGAAATCAACTTCACCGCTTCGTAGGCTTTCGATTTCGCTTCAGCCAGCGTCGCGAAGAGGGCCGTGACGCCGAGCACCCGGCCACCGTCGGTTTCAATTCGCTCCCGAGCGAACTTGGTGCCCGCGTGGAAAACCTTCACGTCGGCCAGTTTCGCGGCAGTGTCCAACCCCGAGATCGGCTTGCCGGTTTCGAGCTTGCCGGGGTAGCCCGCCGAGCACATCACGACGCACACCGCCGGCCGCGGATCCCACACCACCGCGTCGTCCGGCAGTTCACCGAGGCGCTCTTGGGCCACCGCCAGCAGTAGTTCCAACAGGTCGGACTGCAACCGCATCAAAATGACCTGCGTTTCCGGGTCGCCGAAGCGGCAGTTGTATTCCAGCACCTTTGTCCCTTGCTTCGTCAGCATCAGCCCCGCGAAGAGCACGCCGCTGAACGGGTTCCGAGCCCGTTTCATCGCGTGGACGATCGGCACGAAGACGCTCTCTTCCGATTCCTTCACCAGCTCCGGCGTGCCGATGGGGGCTGGGCAGTACGTCCCCATGCCACCGGTGTTCGGCCCGGTGTCGCCGTCGAATACAGCCTTGTGATCCTGCGTCGGCGGCAGCGTCAGAATCGACCGGCCCGACACCAACGCGAGCATCGACACCTCGTCGCCGTCGAGCTTCTTTTCGACGATGATTTGCTTGCCCGCCGTGCGGCCGAACTCGTCGGCGATCATGATGCGCTCAACCGCCTTCAACCCTTCCAAGATGTCCTTGCAGACGATCACGCCTTTGCCCGCCGCGAGGCCGTCGGCCTTCACCACCACCGGATAATCCCGGCTGGCGACGTACGCTTGGGCGGCGCTCGGGTGGTCGAACACGCGGAAGTCGGCCGTCGGCACGTCGGCGTGCCGCATGAGGTTTTTGGAGAAGACCTTGCTCGATTCGATCTTCGCGGCCTCTTTGGTTGGCCCGAAGACGGTGATGCCGCGCTCGCGGAGGTAGTCCGACAAGCCGAGGGCCAGCAGATCCTCCGGCCCGATGACGACGAGGCCTACGTTCTCTTTGATGCAGAAGCGGGCGAGCCGTTCGAAGTCGGTACCGTCGAACGGCAGGTTCACGCCGTCTTTGGCGGTCCCGGCGTTGCCGGGGCAGCAGTACACGGTGCCCGCTTGCGGACTCTGGGCCAGCTTCCAAACGAGGGCGTGTTCCCGCCCCCCCTTGCCGACGACGACGACGTTGATTTTCATCGGGGCATCTTAGCGGAATCGACGGCTGGCGTAGGCAAGGGAGCATCGAACCCTGAGCAGGGTTGACCGATGCAAACAGCTGAACTGCTTGAATACTCCTCTGGTTCACTTCGACTTTCCGACTTCGCAAACGCGATACAAGTTTTTCGTTCGCAATTCCAATCTGCGATCACACCTCCAGCAGCATCCGATCGGGACTTTCGACGCAATCCTTGATGCGCACCAAGAATTTCACGGCGTCTTTGCCGTCGATCAGGCGGTGGTCGTAGCTCAGGGCCAAATACATCATCGGGCGGGTAGACTATAGACCACACTTGCAGCCAGATGTATTCAATACCGCGTGACGCTGGCGTGCAAATTCAGCAGCGTACGGGTCAGGCTCGTCCACGCGGCGAGTTCGTTCGGGTTTAGAGTCGCATCCGGCTTGCGTGCGCCGACACTCAGCAATTCCTTCGCGCTCGCCGGGGCCTTGATGAAGTCGGCGAGGTGCTTGGCGAGCATTTCGGTGAGGGCGTCACGCTCGGCCGGTTTCGCCGGGCGCGAGAGCGCTTTGCGGAAGGCGTAGTCCAAGCGCGTGTCGGTGGTCGCCCCGCCAGTTTTCAAAATATCCTCGGCGAAGACGCGGGCCGCTTCGACGAACTCCGGGGCGTTCAACAGCACCAGCGATTGCAGCGGCGTGTTGCTGCGGACGCGGTCGGCGGTGCATTCCTCCCGGCTCGGGGCGTCGAACGCCAGCAGAGTCGGGTGGAGGTACTGGCGCTGCCAGTGGGTGTACAGCCCGCGCCGGTAGAGGCTGTCGCCGGTGTCGTCCTGCCATTCGCGGCTCGGGAAGTTGAGGAAGCTCCAGTAGCCGCGCGGTTGGTACGGCTTGCTGCTCGGCCCGCCGCGTTTGGTCGAAAGCAATCCGCTCACGGCGAGAGCGTTGTCGCGCACCATCTCGGCGTCGAGGCGGAAGCGGCTCTGCCGGGCGAGCAGGCGGTTGAAGGGATCGCGTTCCCGCTGCTCCGCCGACGCTAATGAGGATTGCGCGTAGGCCTCCGAGGTCACGAGGAACTTCACGAAGGCTTTGATGTCCCATTCGGAATCGATCAGTTTACCCGCGAGGTAGTCGAGCAATTCCGGGTGCGTCGGCGGCTCCCCCTGCGAACCGAGGTCGTCGAGTTTGCGCGACAGCCCGGCGCCGAACATCAGCTTCCACAGGCGATTGGCCAGCACCCGGCTCGGCAACGGGTTGTCCTTCGCCATCAGCCAATCGGCGAGATCGAGCCGGTTCAAACGGCCTTTCTTCTCAGCCGGTTTCGGCAGTGTCGAAAGCGTCCCCGGTTCGACGAGTTCGCCCTTGTCGTCCATCCAGTTGCCGCGGGCGAGCACCCGGATCGGGCGCGGCGCCACGGCGACGGTGACTAAGGTCGTCGGCATCGAGTTGATCAACGCCGCGCGTTCGATTTCGAGCTTCTTCCATTCGACTTCGCTCGGCGGCGCCAACGCGGCCCCGATGGCGGCCTTCAACGGTAGCGCCGGGATCTTCGCGCTCAGCGCCTTCGCTTTCGCGATGCCGATATCGAGCAAATCGAGCTTGGCTTTCTGCACGTCCGTTGGAAGTTGCATCTTGCTGCCGAAATCGCTGCCGTTGTACAGCCCTTGCTCTTGGATGTCGGCGAAGAACGCTTCCATCTTGTAGAAGTCTTTCTCCGAGATCGGGTCGAACTTGTGGTCGTGGCACTCGGCGCAGCCGGTGGTCAGTCCGAGCCAACCGCCGCTGACGGCCCGCACCCGCTCGGACGCGTACTTCGCCAAGTATTCCTTCGGTTGCACGCCGCCCTCGGCGCTCATCATCCCCAAGCGGTTGTAGCCGCTCGCGACTTTCTGCTCGGTCGTGGCGTTCGGCAGTAGGTCGCCACCGAGTTGCTCGCGGGTGAACTGGTCGAAGGGTTTGTTGTCGTTGAAGCTCTTGATGACGTAATCGCGGAAGGGCCAGACGGTCATCACTTGGTCGCCGTGATAGCCGACGCTGTCGGCATAGCGGGCTACATCGAGCCACCACATCGCCATGCGCTCGCCGTACTGACTGGACTTCAACAGGCGCGTCACAAGTTTGTCGTAAGCATCGGGTTCGGCGTCGTTCACGAAGCCATCGACTTCGGCGGGCGTCGGCGGCAATCCGGTGAGGTCGAAGGTCACCCGGCGGATGAGCGTGACGCGGTCGGCCATCGGCGACAGCTTCAATCCGTTCTCGGTGAGCTTCTCGACGACGAACCGGTCGATGGGATTCTTGAGGAAGACGCTCCCCTTCACCGCGGGCGGCGCGGGCCGCTTGATCGGCGTCAGCGACCAGTGATCTTCCCACTTGGCCCCCTGTTCGATCCACGTCGTCAACGTGGCGATCTGCTTCGCCGTCAGCTTTTTACCCGTCTCGGCCGGGGGCATGTGGGCGTCGCCGGTCGCATTCAGTCGGACGAGCATCTCGCTCGCTTTCGTGTCTCCCGGCACAATCGGTGTCGCACCGGACGACGCCTTGCCCTTCGCCGACTTCTCGAGGTCGAAGCGAAACTTCGCTTCGACCTTGCGGGCGTCCGGGCCGTGGCAGGCGAAGCAATTCTCTGACAGGATCGGCCGGACGTCGCGGTTGAACTCGATCGGCTTCTCTGCGGCGAAGGCCGGCAGCGCGACGAATAAACCGGCGAGGGTGGAAGCGACACGCATGGTGAACTCGGCGAGGGAGAGCATCGGCAGTGAAGGTAGTTTAACCGGGGAGGGGGAGAACCGCAATTGCCGATAGATTTTTGAGAATCAGCGGTGGCCACTTCCTTCCTGCGGCGGGTTCCGAAGACTCCACCCGCCCTACGAAGAACATTTAGTGACCCTCGCTAAATCCTTTCTAAAATCACCGCATGGCCTTTGTCGCCGGAGTTCACCATGCTGGCCAAACTGCGGACGTTCGCCCTCCTCGGCATCGACGCCGTGCCCGTCGAAGTCGAGGTCGATGCGAACCCCGGCACGGCCAAGATCATCCTCGTCGGCCTGCCCGAAATGTCCGTCCGCGAGAGTATCCACCGCATCGAGCGCGCCCTCGCCAATCTCGGTTACGCCCGGCCGACCGGGCGGACGATCATCAACTTGGCGCCGGCCGACCTGCGCAAAGATGCAGGTGGTTTCGATCTGCCCATCGCACTGGGTATCCTCGTTTCCACCCGGCAACTCACCCCGGAGCAACTGAAGGACTTCGCCAGCATCGGCGAGCTCAGCCTCGATGGCCAAGTGCGCCCCGTGAAAGGGGCGCTCTCCACGGCGATGGCGGCCCGCGATCTCGGCGTGAAAAAGCTGATCGTGCCGATGATCAACGCCCGCGAAGCGGCCGTCGTCTCCGAGGTTGAAGTGTACGGTGTCACGTCGCTGGCCGAGGCCGTCGGCATCATCTCCGGGGCGCTCGAAGTCGATCCCGTGTCCCCACCGCTCGACGACATCGTCGCGCGGATGAATCGTTACGACGTCGATTTCGCCGACGTGCGCGGTCAGGAGTTCGCCAAGCGTGCCCTCGTCGTCGCCGCGGCCGGTGGGCACAACGTACTCATGCTCGGTTCGCCCGGCTCCGGGGAGACGATGCTTGCCCGGCGCTTGCCGACGATCTTGCCGCCGCTGTCGCCGAACGAGAGTTTGGAAACGACGCGAATTTACTCCGCCGTAGGCCGGTTATCGCCGGGCGATGCGCTGATGACGACGCGCCCGTTTCGCAGCCCGCACCACACGATTTCCGACGCTGGCATGGTCGGCGGTGGCAGCATCCCGACGCCGGGAGAAATCAGCCTCGCCCACTTCGGCGTTCTCTTTTTGGACGAATTGCCCGAGTTCAACCGCCGCAGTCTGGAGTGCCTCCGCCAACCGCTCGAAGAGGGCCGCGTGACGATCAGCCGGGCCGCGCGGCA
>Ga0105044_10015721_pt1 | contig 10224 bp, 5 predicted proteins | sample MAT01_FD_78092 | JGI IMG/M metagenome (GOLD analysis project Ga0105044, IMG submission 78092) | Freshwater microbial communities from Lake Fryxell liftoff mats and glacier meltwater in Antarctica - MAT-01 | ecosystem: Environmental > Aquatic > Freshwater > Ice > Liftoff microbial mat | place...
ATGTCGTTCACCAGCGTGCTCTTTCCCGACCCTGACACGACAGTTACCACCGTCATCGCGCCGAGCGGGAAACGCACGTCCACTTTGTTGACGTTGTTCGCGCTGGCGCCCTTCAGATCGAGCCAGCGTGGCCCGACGGCCCGCCGCTTGGCTGGCAATGGAATGGTGCGTGCCCCCGTGAGATACTGGCCGGTGAGCGGACTGTTCGCGATCTCGGCGATCGGCCCCGCGAACACCACCTCACCGCCACGTTCACCGGCGTGCGGGCCCAACTCCACCATGTAGTCGGCGATGCGCATGGCCTCCAGATCGTGCTCCACCATGATCACGGTATTACCGTGGTCGCGTAGACGCACGAGCAGCGCCAGCAGCTTGTCGAGGTCACGCGCGTGCAACCCGATACTGGGTTCGTCCAGCACATACGTGGCATCCACCAGCGCCGCGCCCAGTGCATTCGACAGCGTGATACGCTGCGCCTCGCCACCCGACAGCGTGCGCGTGGCGCGATCGAGCGTGAGATACGTGAGTCCGACATCGGCCAGAAAGCGCGTGCGGCTGCGCGCTTCACGCAATACCGCCTCGGCGATCTGCGTTTCGCCAGGTGACAGCGCGAGGGTGTCGAGCCACGTTCGCAGATCGCGGATGGGCATCTGCGTCACATCGGCGATCGTACGATCCTGAATGCGCACCGCCATCGCATCGGGCTGCAGTTTGCTGCCTCCACAGTCCCGACAGGAGCGCGCACTCTGATACTTGCGGAGAAAAATGCGGATGTACTGCTTGTACCGCTTCTCTTCGAGCGCTTCGAGAAACGGAAAGATGCCGGTGTACGCGCGCGACTTGGAGCGCAGCAACTGTTCGCGCGCCTTGGCCGGCAGTGTCTTCCAGGCGGCATCGGGCGACACGCCGAGCGACCGCGCGAACTCCACGACCGTGCGACGCTGCTTTTCGTAGCGCGGCGCGGTCCACGGGTCGATCGCCCCGTCACGCACCGAGCGCTCCTGGTTCGGCACGATCAACGCCTCGTCGTAGTCGAGCGTGGCGCCGAAGCCGTTGCAGGTGGGGCAGGCGCCGCGCGGATTGTTGAACGAGAACAGCTGTGGCGACGGCGTGGGCGCGCGCGTGCCGTCGTTGGGGCACTCGAACCGCTCGGTGAACGCCAGTCGCGATACCGGTCTGTTGCCCGTGCTCGCCCGCAGCGCCTCGGGAGGCAGCACCGGCTCCGGGAACAGCAGTACCGTATCCCCGTCGCCTTCGTTGAACGATGTCTGCACGGCGTCGGCAATGCGACCGCGGGCCGATGCCTCCACGCGCAGCCGATCGATCACGATCTGCACATCGCCCGCCGCGGCGAGGTCGATCCCTTCCGCATCGACGTCGTCGAGATGCACGATGCGCTCACCGAGTGCCACGCGCACCAAGCCGCGCGCCCGCAGGTTTTCCGCGATCACCGCGTGTGTGACTTCGCTGGAGCGGATCAACGGACAGGCCACCATGAAGCGCGTGCCCTCGGGCAGCGCCATCACCGCATCGGTCACCGACTGCACGGTGTCGGGACGCAACTCGCGACCACATACGCGGCAGAACGTGTGCCCCACACGCGCCCAGAGTAACCGCAGATAGTCGTAGATCTCGGTGGCCGTGCCCACGGTAGACCGCGACGTGCGCGTGGGGTTCTTCTGCTCGATGGCGACCGCCGGGGACAGCCCCTCGATCGAGTCGACCGCCGGCTTCTCCATCCGCTCCAGAAACTGCCGCGCGTAGGCCGACAGCGATTCCACATAGCGCCGCTGGCCTTCAGCATAGATCGTGTCGAAGGCGAGCGACGATTTGCCCGACCCCGACACGCCGGTCACGACCGTAATGGCCCGACGTGGAATGTCGAGATCGAATCCCTTCAGGTTGTGCTGACGGGCACCACGGATACGAATGCGATCCTTCATGCCATGAAAACTATCTGGGCGGCCAGCTAGATTCCGTATTTCATGGCTGCTCCAGCAAAAACCACGACCTCCACCGACGACGACGCCCTCGGCAAAGCCTACGACGCGCGTCTCGTGCGGCGACTGCTGGCGTACGTGCGCCCGTATCGCGCCCTGGTCGTCGTCGCGCTGGCATGCATCGTCGTGCAGTCCGGGATGCAGCTGGTCGGGCCGCTGCTCACCCGTTGGGTGATCGACCGCGCGCTCCCGTCAGGGGATACCGGACTCGTGGTGCAGGTCGCGCTCATGTACGCGGCGCTGCTCGTGGCCCAGTTCGGGGCGGCCTTCGGCGAGACCATATTCACGTCGCTCCTGGGTCAGCGCGTGATGCGTGACCTGCGGCGTGAGCTGTTCGAACGGTTGCAGCGGCTCCCGGTCGCGTATTTCGATCGCAATCCAGTGGGTCGACTGGTCACCCGCGTGACCAGCGACGTCGAAGCGCTCAACGAGCTCTTCACCTCCGGAGTCGTGGCCGGCGTAGGCGACCTCTTTACGCTGCTTGCCATCGGCGTGGTGATGCTTGCGGTGGACTGGCAGCTGGCGATGGCCGCTTTCGTGGTTATTCCGCTCGTCCTGATTGCCTCGCGGGTCTTCCAGAATTCGGTGCGTTCGGCGTACCGCGACGTGCGCACCCGTCTGGCACGCCTGAACGCCTTCATCGGAGAACGGATCGGTGGCATGCGTATCGTGCAACTGTTCGGTCGTGAAGCGCATGAGCTCCGTCGCTTCGATACGCTCAACCAGTCGCATCTCGACGCCCATCTCAAGTCGATCACGGTCTACGCGCTGTATTTCCCGTTGATCGAGTTCCTCACCACGTTCGCGCTGGCCAGCCTGCTGGTCACCGCCGGCTTCCGGGTGGGCAGCAACGCCATCACGGTGGGAACGGTGGCCGCCTTCCTGCAGCTCGTGCGACGATTTTTTCAGCCGCTGCAGGATCTCTCTGAGAAGTACAACATCCTGCAGGCGGCGATGGCCGCGTCTGAGCGCATCTTCAGCCTGCTCGACACCCCGGTCGCCGCCGGCGTCGCTGGTACGCCAGATCGCGACGCCCGCGTGGCTGCCCTGCGGTCGACCGGCGTGACCGTCGTGTTCGAGGATGTCTGGTTCGCCTACGATCGGGAGCAAGGGGTGTCCGAGGATCACACGCCTGCTGCGCGAGGTGCCGCCGAAGCGCCCGTCGCGGCGAACACCGCAAGCTCGCCGGACGAGAGCCGCTGGGTGCTCAAGGGCGTCAGCTTCCGGGTCGCGCCGGGACAAGAAATCGCGCTGGTCGGCCATACGGGCGCCGGCAAGACGACCATCGTCAACCTCCTGCTGCGCTTCTACGAGCCGCAGCGTGGCCGCATTCTGGTGAACGGCGTCGACATCCGCGAACTCCCCGTGGACGTGCTCCGTTCGGTCATTGGGTACGTGCAGCAGGACATCTTTCTCTTCGCGGGGGACGTGGCCGGGAATCTGCGCCTCGACGCCGTCATCGACGACGCGACCCTCGCCGCGTCCGCCGCCCGGGTCGGCGCTGACCGGGTCATTGCCCGACTTCCCGGTGGCTGGCACCACGAACTGGCGGAACGCGGGGGAGGCGTGAGCGTGGGCGAGCGGCAGCTGCTGGCCTTCGCGCGCGCCGTGGCCGCTGATCCGGCGCTGCTCATCCTCGATGAAGCCACCAGCGCCGTGGACTCGCAGATCGAGGCGGAGATTCAGCGGGCCGTGTCGGAGCTCATGCGCGGCCGTACCACGATCGCGATTGCCCATCGACTCAGCACCATCGTCGACGCCGACGAGATCCTCGTGCTGCATCACGGTGAGGTCGTCGAACGGGGCACCCATCGCGAGCTGCTGGCCCGCGAGGGGCTGTACGATCGGCTCTTTCGCCTCCAGGTCGGGGAGCCGGAACGACCCGAATCCGGCGACTACGGCTCATTGCCGGCCATGCCCGTCCCCCCCACAAAGGACACGGATCTCTCGGCGAGCTCGGCGTCGCGCTTGCCAACCGACGCCGCTGTCGGGTAGCTTCGCTTCTCCGCTTCACGTCCCATTCGTCATTCTCGGTCAGACCTCTTCCTATCCACGTGCAGCTATCCGTCGCCGCCGGCACAGATGTCGGGCGCATTCGGGCAGGCAACGAAGACAGCCTTTATGCGGACGCCGATCAGGAGCGAGGGCTCTTCATCGTTGCGGATGGCATGGGCGGTCACGCCGCAGGTGAAGTGGCCAGTGAGATGGCGGTGCAGATCGTTGCGCGCGACCTCACTGACGTCCGCGACCTGACGGGCAACTCGCCACTCTCCCGTATGGGGGAGGCGCTCATCGCCGCCAATCGGGCCATCTACGAGCGCACCATTCAGGAAGCCGACAAGCAGGGCATGGGCACCACGGCCTCCTGCATCATGATCGGGCAGGGACGATGGATCATCGGTCACATCGGTGATTCGCGCGTCTATCTCCTGCGTGACGGCACCTTGCGCCAGCTCACCAAAGACCACTCCTACGTCCAGGAACAGGTCGATGCCGGCTTCCTGACCCCTGAACAGGCGCGCTACCACCCCTACAGCAACGTGATCACCCGTTGCGTAGGCGCCAACGCGGCGGTCGAGGCTGATGTGCTCACCGGGGAAATCCAGAACGGCGATCTCTATCTGGTCGCGTCCGACGGCCTGACCGGCATGGTCGAGGATCCGCAGCTCAAGAAAATCCTCGAGTCGCGCCAGACCCCCGGACGCATGGTCGACGCTATGATCACCGAGGCGAATCGCCGCGGCGGGCTCGATAACATCACCGCCATCGTCGTCCAGGTCCTCCAGGTGCATGGCTCCGGCAGCACGGGCACGACCGGCGAGCAGGCTGCCATTTCGCATGCCTGAGGAATCGGTCGGGGAGGTTGCCGAGCTCTACCTTGGCAACGTCCTCTATGCGATCGAGCGGTGCGCGCTGTCACTGGACGACGAAGAGAAGCCGCTCGATGCAGCGTTTTACCGTGGTATCGGCCGCAAGCTGGCCGATGCACACGGGCGTACGAAGCCCCGATCACCGGCCCCTCGCTCACCGGACCGTCCCTGATGCCCTACACACGTCTTCGCGCCGGTCTCGTCGCCGGCCTCTCAGCGGCCTTCTTCGCCTTCGCCCCCACGCCGGCTCTGGCGGCGGAGCATGCGGCCGCCGCTCGTGCGCCGGGGTGCGTGGTCGCTCAAGACAGCACCTTGATGGCGCTGTTCGGCAGTGGTCAGATCTTCCCTGATTTTCTGGCGGCTGCCAAGGCGCGACGCGAAGGCTGGCTCAAGATGGCCGACAGTGCCCGGGTAAGCGACGCGCTCGTAGCTCGCGCCAAGGCGGTGGGGGGGACCTGGCACCTGCTGGTGATCGCCATCGATGCCTGCGGGGACTCCATGAACAACGTCCCGTACTTGGCCAGGCTTTCCGAGATGGTGCCCGGGCTCGATCTTCGCATCGTGCTGCCGGTCAACGGCCGACCGGTGCAGGACAGTCACCGCTCACTTGACGGTCGTACGGCTACGCCGACCTTCGTGCTCCTCGACAGCCAGGGGAACGACGTCGGGTGCATCGTGGAGCTGCCGCGCGAAATCCGCGACTGGGCGCACGGTGTGCGCGGGGCTGTGAGCAGCGATTCGTTGCACGCCGGCATTCGCACCTTCTACGCCGCCAACCGCGGCGTCGCCATCACCACCGAAGCGGTGGAGATGCTGGAAGCGGCGAAGGCTGGAGCACCGCGCTGTGCGCGCGGCACCCGGCCTTAATCGTTACCCAAGCAGGGCTGTCCCCGCATCGAGTCGCGCCCGCACGACATCCGCGTCCTGGCGCAGCGCCGCCAGCACCCGCTCTTCCGGAACCGGCGCGCGATCGGTGGTGAACACGCGTAGCCGACGCGCGCTGCGATAGAGTTCGTCGCTCAGTCGCGGCAGGTTGATCGCGCCCTCCCATCCGGCTGCCGTGAGCTGCTCCACGCGGCCATCGCGACGCTGCACCGGAATATCGAGCCCCAACATCTGCGTCTTGGCCGGGTAGTCGAGCAGCACAGCGCCGGCCGGTAAGCCCAGTTCTCGCGCGAAGGCATCCTCGACGCGACGGGTGAGATGAAAATCACTGGCGATCCACTCGCCCACGTCGTCGCCGAGGGTGGCCGCGGGGCATTCGTAGGCGCGCTTGTGCAGCCGTCGGAAGCGCAAGCCGTTCAACATCACGCGCGCCTCGGCCGGTAGCGTTGGCACATCGAGATGCACGAGCAGCCCTTCGTCGGTGAAGTGCGCGACGTTGTCGGATGCCACATGTCCCGAGTCGAGGGCCACGGCGACCAGTCGCTTGTACATCGCCGTCGCGCTGCGTACCGCGTGATGCCAGTACACATTCCGGTACATCTGATATTTTGCGAAAAGCAACGATTCGAGCGCCGACAGCCCCTTCTCGTGGACCCCCACCATGCGCGTGGCACGCTCCGGGGTCTGTACGATCACGAGGGAGTTGAGCAGCCGATCCACATCGATCTCGCCGTACGGCACGCCGCACATGGTCGCGTCGCGCTTGAGATACTCGATCTTGTCGAGATCGAGCGAGCCCGAGATCAGCCCCTGCAAGGCGTCGGTGCTGCGGCCCGTGATCAGCGCGAAGACCTCGTCGGGTGCGGAATCCCCCAGCGCGCTGCGAAGTACCGTAGCGACGGGCCCAGACGTGATCAGCGGATGCGCCACCTGCTCGTGATGGGTCACGCCGATCTCCTCGAGTGCGTGCGAGAACGGATAGTGCCCCACGTCGTGCAGCAGCGCGGCCGCTCGCACGATCTGCTGTGAACGGGCATCGATGCCCTCGAGTGCGCCACGTTCTTCGAGCAAGCGCAAGGCGACGCCGGCGAGGTGCCAAGCCCCCAACGCGTGCTCGAATCGGGAGTGCGTCGCTCCCGGATACACCAGAAAGGCGAGGCCCAGTTGGCGCACGTAGCGCAGGCGCTGCACCACCGGCGTTTCCAGTAGCGCCAGCGCCAGCGGGTCGAGACGAATGTTGTTCCAGAGCGGATCGCGAAGAATCTCCATACCGAAAGATATGGAGTGGAGTCGTCAGCCGGGCGTCAGCGGGCGGGCGGTCAGGGACAAAGCGCTGTGGTCGCCGCGACTCGTGGCATTCGTCAACGAAATCACCGGGCCCCGTGTAATGGGCATAGTCCGTCCGGCGTCGGCGTGCGCTGTTGCACGACGTCCCACATCCGCTCTTAACGCGGATGCCGTTTCCTCGTCTCCATTGTTGTGAACTATACGTCTCCTTTGCTCAGGCGGTTCGTCGGCGCCATCGGATTGCTCCTCGTGTGCAGTCTGGACTTGGCCGCGCAGGCCGTCGATATCATCCGTGGCCGTGTGCTCGGTACCGACGCGCAGCCGATTCCCAACGTGCTCGTCACCGCGACGACGCTTGGCGGCAACGTCAGTCGCTCGTCACGCACCGACAAGAATGGTCGCTACACGATTTCCTTTCCCGGCGGGGAAGGCGACTACTGGGTGACTTTTGCGGCCGTCGGTCTTGCGCCGCGACGCTACCAGGTGATGCGGACGGCCGACCAGGAAATCCTGATCGCCGACGCACGCATGTCGCCCGCGACGATCACGCTCGATGCCGTGCAGGTCTCGGGGCGGGCGGTCGCATCGCGTACCGATACGGTCTCCGATGTGTCGGGCACGGAAAAGACGCTTGACGATGCCACCGCCGGATTCCTCAACGTCGACCAATTGGGCGATCTGGCCGCGATGGCGTCGGCGATTCCCGGGGTGCAGCTGCTCATGGGTGCCGACGGCGGCGCCGATGCCTTCTCGGTGTTCGGCTTGGGCGGCGACCAGAACAATACGCAGCTCAACGGACTCAACTTCGGTGATGCCGCGTTGCCGCGTGACGCCAACGTCATGACATCGCTGTCGACGTCGTCGTACGACGTATCGCGCGGTGGCTTCTCCGGTGGTCAGCTGCAGGTCCGCACGAGCTCGGGCTCCAACTTCATCCGCCGCGGTCTCAGCGGAAATCTGATTACGCCGCAGATGCAGTGGCTCGACCAGACGGGTATCGCCACGGGTCAGCAGTTCACGAACATGTCGCTTGGCGGGTCGGCGTCGGGACCGATCAAGGCGGATCGCGCCTTCTTCAACTCATCGTTCCAGTTCGATCGTCGCTTGCAGGATCTGCAGACGTTGCTGAGCCAAAGTTCGCTGGGCTTCGAGACCGCCGGTGTGGCGGCTGACTCGGTGGCGCGCCTGCTCAACATCCTCGGGGCTGGTAACGTGCCGATTACGGTGGGAGGCTACTCACCGGAGCGCATCATCAATCGCGCCACGACGCTGAACAGCTTCGATTACGTGCAGCTGAATTCGAATCGCGGCAACACGTTCGCGATCACGCTGTCGGGAAACTATTCCGGTACGGCCCCGGTGGGCGGCGGCGGCGGTGGTGGTGGTGGTGGTGGGTTCGGCGGCTTCGGCGGCGGCTCGGCCGGCCTGTTCACGCCCACGCGTGACGGCACGCGCGACAACTACGGCGGCGCCTTGCAGGCGCGTCACAGCGGTCTGCTTGGTTTCAAGGGCATCTTCACGGAAAGCACGATCGGCTACAGCATGAGCCGCAACGAATCCGATCCGTTCGCTATTCTCCCCGCGGGTTCGGTGCGGGTGAATTCGCAGCTGGTCGATGGGTCGGCGGCGGTCAGCAACCTGCTGTTCGGTGGCTCGCCCAGCCTGAACACGGTGGCCACCAACTCGTCGTTGGCGGCGAACAACACGATGTCGTGGTTCTCCAACGACAACCGGCACCGCGTCAAGCTCACCAGCGAGCTGCGCCGCGACGATTTCTCGCAGAACGTCACGTTCAATCAGTTCGGCTCGTTCAACTACAACTCGCTGACCGACCTGCAAGCCAACCGACCGGTCTCGTTCACCCGCACGCTGTCGCCCCGCATGCGGTCCGGCAGCCAGATCGTCGGGGCGATGTCCCTTGGCGACGCTTGGCGCCCCACGAGCAACGTGCAGGTGCAGTTCGGTGTGCGCGTCGACGGGAATCACTTCTCGAGGGGCCCCCAGTCGAATCCGGCGCTGCTTTCCGCCTTCGGCCTCGACAACGCGGAAACGCCGAACCGCCTGTACGTGAGTCCGCGCGTCGGTTTCTCGTGGACGGTAGGACAGGCCGACCAGATGACGCTGCTCCCGGGCATGGTCCGCGCCCCGCGCGCCGTGATTCGCGGCGGCGTCGGCGTGTTTCAAAACACGCCGGGCACGCAGCTCATCTCGAACGCCATCGACAACACCGGCCTCCCTTCGGCGCTTCAGCAGCTCACCTGCTTCGGTGCCGCCACACCGACTCCGAACTGGACGGCATACGCGGTAAGCGAGGCGAACATTCCGCGCGCCTGCGCCGACGGCACCAGCGGCACGGTGTTCGCGAACAGCTCACCCAATATCACACTGTTCGTGCCCGACTTCCTCGCCCAGCGCTCTATTCGCGGTAACCTGCAATGGGCCGGTGCGGTGCTCAAGAACCGGTTCCTGCTCTCGGTGGACGCCACCTACTCGCGTAATCAGCGCCAGCAGGGCGCTGTCGATCTGAATTTCCCGGGTATCCAGCGATTCACGCTGGCCAACGAACTGAATCGCCCCATCTACGTGACGCCGTCGGCGATCGTGCCGACGACCGGCGTGGTGGCGTGGCGCAATGCACGTGTGGTCGACGCCTTCGGTCGCGTGACCGGTCAGACCTCGACGCTCGATGCCGAAAGCAAACAAGTCAACGTCAGCTTGCGTCCTGCGGTCTTCAACTCTCGCTACAACTGGAGTATGGCCTACGTCCTGGCCGATGTGCGCGAACAGTTCCTCGGCTTCAACAGCACCGTCGGTTCGCCAAGTGGTACCGAATGGTCGAGGGGCGCCTTCTTCTCGCGTCACCAAATCCAGTATTCCGTGAGCTACAACGCCTGGGACGCCGTGCGCATCTCGTGGAACGGTAACGTCCGATCGGGTGTGAATTACACGCCGACCATCAATCAGGACGTGAACGGTGACAGCTACGGAAATGACCGGGCGTTCGTCTACGATCCAGCCGCCGTCACCGATCCGGCGCTCAAGGCCGGACTCGAGAATTTGCTGGCGACCGGCACGAGGGAAGCCGTCACGTGCCTCCGAAGCCAGCTGGGGCAGTTCGCCGCCCGTAACTCCTGCACGAGCCCGTGGACGATGCAGGGTAACCTGAACATCTCGTTCAATTC
>Ga0105044_10015723_pt1 | contig 10223 bp, 5 predicted proteins | sample MAT01_FD_78092 | JGI IMG/M metagenome (GOLD analysis project Ga0105044, IMG submission 78092) | Freshwater microbial communities from Lake Fryxell liftoff mats and glacier meltwater in Antarctica - MAT-01 | ecosystem: Environmental > Aquatic > Freshwater > Ice > Liftoff microbial mat | place...
CGCCAGAAGCCGAAGGACAGCGGCTACTTCATGATGCGCCTGCGCCTGCCCGGCGGGCAGATCACCGCGGCGCAGGCGGCGAAGCTCTCGGAAGTGGCGGACCGTTTCGGCCACGGCTTCTGCGACATCACCACGCGCATGACCATCCAGTACCACTGGCTGCGCATCGAGGACATCCCCACCATTTTCTCCGAACTTGCCAGCGTCGGCATCGCCACCAGCGGAGCGTGCGGCGACATCGCGCGCAACGTCGTCGCCTGCCCCGTCGCCGGGCTCGACCCGAATGAGATCATCGACGCCACGCCGCAGATGCTCGAAGTCAACGCCGCGCTGGAAAACAACCGCGACTTTTCCAACCTCCCGCGCAAATACAAAATCAGCGTCTCCGGCTGCTGCATTCACTGCGCGCAGCCGGACATCAATTGCGTCGGCCTCTTTGGCCTAAAGCGCACGGTCAACGGCGCCGAGGAACGCGGCTTTGGCATCAAGATCGGCGGCGGCCTTTCGTCCTCGCCCAAGCTGGCGAAGCTGCTGCCGGTCTTCATCAAGCCCGAGCAGGTCTGGCCCGTGGTTCGCGCCGTCAGCACCATCTACCGCGATGACGGCTACCGGCATCAGCGGCAGCGGGCGCGGCTGAAATTTCTCATCGAGGACTGGTGGTCGCTCGGTGGAAAGGAGAACGGCGGCGGCGAATATCTCGCGGAGAAAGTCGAGGAGCATCTCGATTTCAAATTGGAGCGGCACACCGACTTCCCCGTCATCAAGGACCAGGAGACCGATCACCTCGGCATCCACAAGCAGAAGCAGGGTGACCTTTACTGGGTCGGCATCTGCTTCCCCGGCGGACGCATCCGCAATGGAACCCTCGGAAAAGTCGGCGCACTCGCCGCGAAATACTGCGGCGCCGGGCAGGATCAGATCCGCCTGACGAACAAGCAGAACCTCATCATCACGAACATCCCCGAGGCGCAACTCCCCGCGCTCAAAGCCGATCTCGACGCGCTCGGCCTCGACTACCAGCCCACCAATTTCCGCAAAGGCTGCGTGAGCTGCACGGGCATCGAGTTCTGCAACCTCGCCGTCGCCGAGACGAAGAACCGGATGCTGGAAATGATCGGCCAGCTCGAGACGACCTCCGGCTGGTACAAGGACAAGATCCGCATCCACTTCAGCGGCTGCCCCAGCTCCTGCGGCCAGCACCAGATCGCCGACATCGGCTTCCGGGGCGCGCGGACAAAGGTGAACGGCGAGATGGTCGATGCCTTCGACGCCTTCATCGGCGGACGGTTGGGAAAAAACCGCCGCTTCAACGATCTGCTCAAAGGTAAGATCATCGCCAAAGACGTCCATCTCTTCATCGACAAACTGCTCCACGTCTATGACGCCGGGAAGCAGGGCGACGAGACTTTCGCCGACTACACCGACCGCGTGAAAAAAGACGAGATCCTCGCCGCGCTGGACTGGAAGTAGCCTCGCGCTGTGGGCGCGGAATTACGCGAGGATGCCCTTCACGATTTTTCCCTCATTCGTCGGGCCGATGAGTCGCTGATTCAGCCCTTGGTAGCGGTAATGGAACCGATACGGATCGAAGCCCATGAGATGCAGGATGGTCGCCTGCAAATCGCGCACGGTCACTTTGTCCTGCGTAATCCGGTAACCAAAATCGTCCGTCGCTCCAAAAACGATTCCCGGCTTCACGCCGCCGCCCGCCATCCAGATCGAGAAGGCGTGCGGGTGATGGTCTCGTCCGAGAAACTTCGAGCCGTCGCGCGCCTCGTTCATCGGCGTGCGGCCAAACTCGCCGCCCCACACCACCAGCGTTGAGTCGAGCAGCCCCCGCTGCTTCAAGTCCCGCACGAGCGCCGCCGCCGCCTTGTCCACCTGGCGGCATTTGTTTGGCAGGCTGGTCATCAGGTCATCGACTGCACCCGTCCCGTGCATGTCCCAGCCCCAGTCATAGAGCTGCACAAAGCGCACGCCTTTTTCCACCAGCCGCCTCGCGAGCAGGCAGTTGTTGGCAAAAGACGCCTCGCCCGGTTTCGCGCCATACATTTCGCGGATCGCCTCCGGCTCTTTCTTGATGTCCATCACGTCCGGCACCGCGAGCTGCATGCGGTAGGCGAGTTCGTACTGCTGGATCCGCGTAAGTGTCTCCGGATCGCCGAAGGTTTGGGCCTCCGCCTCGTTCAGCGTCTTCAGCGCATCGAGCGAGCGGCGGCGCGACTCGCGGCTCATCCCCGCGGGGTTATTGGCGAAAAGGATCGGCTCGCCCGCAGCGCGGCATTGCACGCCCTGATAGACGCTCGGCAGAAAGCCCGAGCCCCACAGCGACTTGCCGCCCGTCGGGTCGGTGCCGCCGCTGAGCATGACCACGAAGCCCGGCAGATCCTGATTCTCCGAGCCGAGCCCGTAGGTCAGCCACGAGCCCATCGACGCCGAGCCGCTGAGCATGTTGCCGGTGTAAAGGAAGAGTTCCGCCGGTGCATGGTTGAACTGGTCCGTGTTCATCGAGCGGATCAGCGCCACGTCATCCACGATCTCCGGGAAGTGCGGCAGCAGCTCGCTGACCCACGCACCGTCCCTGCCGTGCTGCGCGAACTTATACGGCGACCCGAGCAGCTTCGGCCGACCTTTGATGAAGGCAAAGGTCTGCCCCTTCGTCAGCTCATCCGGGCAGTCCTCCATGTGGTGCTTCACCAGCTCCGGCTTCCAATCGAAAAGATCGTGCTGCGGCGGAGCGCCACTCATCGCGAGGTAAATGACCGCCTTCACCTTGCTCGGCAGCGGCGGCGCTTTCGGCACGAGCGGGTTCGGAGAATCAGCGGCGAAGCCTTTGCCCATCAGACTTTGCAAGGCGATGGCGCCGAGTGAAAATTTGCCGCTGGCGGCGAGAAATTCGCGCCGGGTTTGCGCGCGAGCGTGAGTGAAGCGGAGGTTCATGGGTGGGTGACGGGAGAAAAAAACAACCCGTCATTCTGAATGCAGCCGTTGGCGGCTTTGCGACAATGGCGGAGTGAAGAATCGCTGACTCTAAATGGGCGGAGGCGGCGGGAGTGAACGCGCGCCATCACTCCCGCCGCCTCCGCCCGCGGTAGAGTCAGCGATCCTTCACTGCGTTTCGCCCCCGCCTGCGCCCTCGGCGAAACTCCGTTCAGGATGACCCTGGTTGGATCCGCCGTTTCCATGATTCAGCCTTTGGTCAAAACTGCGTCGAGGTTGAGAAGGACGTTGGCCACCACCGTCCACGCGGCCATCTCGGCGGGATCGGCGTTCGCGGGCAGGGGGCCGAGTGGTTTGGTGGCGAGTTCCGTCGCCGCGCCCTTGTCCGCGCGATAGGCGGTCAGTTCACTTTCATACAAAGCCGCGAGCGCCTTGACCTGTGCATCGCCCGGCGGGCGCACGGTGCAAAGCTGGAGCGCAAACTTCAGTCGCGAATCCACCGATCCCCCACCCTCGCGGACGATCCGCCGCGCCAGGGCCTGCGCGCACTCGACAAAGGCCGGATCGTTCATCGTCACGAACGCCTGCAGCGGCGTATTCGTTGGCAAGCGGCGGACGGTGCAGGCTTCGCGGCTCGGCGCGTCAAAAGTGGTCATGCTCGGATTCGGCATCGTGCGCCGCCAGAACGTATAGAGCCCGCGACGATGCCGGTCTTCGCCCCGGGAGGTCGGATACGCATTCTGCCCCCCATTAAACGCCACCTTCCACAGTCCCTCCGGCTGCGGCGGATACACACTCGGCCCGCCCATCTTCGACGACAGCAGCCCGCTCAGCGCGAGCGCCTGATCCCGCACCGACTCCGCATCGAGTCGCCGCCGCGCCGCATGCGCGAGCAGCCGGTTGCGCGGGTCTTTCTCCAGCATCTCGGGCGTCACCCGCGACGTCTGGCGATAGGTCGCACTCGTGACCATGAGCTTCAGCAAAGCTTTGGCGTCCCAACCGAGCCCCGGCTGCGCGGAATCGCCGGACTTCGGCGACGCAAAGGTCACCGCCAGCCAGTCGAGCAATTCAGGATGACTCGGAAGCGCTCCCTGCGTGCCGAAATCCTCTTCGCTCTCGACGAGGCCCGCACCGAAAAGCTGCGACCAAAAGCGGTTCACAGCGACGCGTGCGGTCAACGGGTTTTCTGGGTTCACGATCCAGCGCGCGGCGGCCAGCCGGTCGATTTTCGGCGTCGCCGGAACGAAGGTGGAAAACGCTGAGAGCAATTGCGGCTCCACCTTTTCATTCGGCGTGAGGTAGTTGCCCTTGTTGAGCACATGCGTCTCGCGGCGCTTGCCAGCGGCCAGTTCTCGCAGCACGGGAAGTTTCACCGGCTTGATCGAAGCCAGCTCGGCGCGCTTCGCGCCGAGCTGCTGATGGAGCGGGGCCAAGACTTTCGAAAGAGGGCGGAAATACGCTGCAAGCTCCTCGCGTTGCTTCGGTTCACGTTCGCTCGGCTCCAGCGCGACAATCTTTCTGACAACCTCAAACGCGGTCAAAGGCGGCCCCACAAATCCGTGCTGCTGCGCGACGCTCGCCTCCCACTCGTGCTGCTCGGCCTCCACCTCCGGCGACGCCGCACTCAGCTTCAGTTCGAGCGCGGCAATTTCATTTTTTAGCGCATCCATCCGCGCCTGCTGCTCCGGCGTGGTCAGCGGCATCGTGGGCGCCTCGTCCTCGCGGTCGCTGTCCTCGGTCTGATTAAAGACGCCGTAAAAGCTATAGTAATCCTTGTGCGAAATCGGGTCGAACTTGTGCGTGTGGCACTGCGCGCAACCCACCGTCAGCCCCATCCAAACCTGTCCAGTGGTGGCGATGCGATCCTTGACCGCCGCCACGCGATACTCCTCATCGATCGTCCCTCCTTCCACGTTGGTCATGGTGTTGCGGTGAAACGCGGTGGCGACAAGCTGTTCGCGCGTCGGCTCTGGCAAAAGATCTCCCGCGAGTTGCTCAATGGTGAACTGGTCGTACGGCAGGTTACGATTAAAGGCGGCGACGACCCAGTCGCGATAAGGCCAGATGTTCAGGCGAAACTTGTCCGATCCGTAGCCCGTCGAGTCCGCGTAGCGCGCCAGATCGAGCCACATCTTCGCCCACCGCTCACCAAATGCGGGCGACGCGAGCAGGCGATCGACGACCTTCTCGTCGGCGTCCGCGCTTTGATCATTCACAAATGCCTCCACCTCGACCGGCGTCGGCGGCAAGCCAGCGAGGTCGAACGTAAGCCGGCGGATCAGAGTGTAACGATCAGCCTCGGGCGAGTGCTTGAGCCCCGCGGCTCCCAGCCGCGCGAGAATGAACGCGTCGATGGGATTCCTGACCCCTGACGCGTGCGTTGCGAACTGAGGCATCGCCGGTCGCTCGGGCTTTTGGAACGACCAGTGCGGCTTGTACTCCGCTCCCTGCGCGATCCACTTTTTCAAAAGCCCGATCTCCTCCGCGGTCAGCGCGTGATCCTCTTTCGGCGGCGGCATCACTTCGTCGCGATCTGTGGACGTGATGCGCGCGATCAGCGTGCTGGCTTTCAAGTCACCCGGCACGATCGGCCGCCCGTCCTCGTGCTCCTTCACCGCCTCCTCGCGCAGGTCGAGGCGCAGCTTGGCCTTACGGGATTTTTCGTCCGGCCCGTGGCAGTGAAAACACTTCGCCGAAATGATCGGCCGGATGTCATCGTTGAAATCCACCTTGTCGGCGGCTCGGCCGGACAGGGAGCCGGCAGCGAGCAGGACAAGCAGCATCTGGAGGGAGGATTTCATGAGTGGTCGGACGTTCGCAGATGACTCGGGAGTTTCAATGCCGGTCAACCCGCAACCCCGCTCCGGCTTAGCGGGAGAACCCTACGCGAGGATGCCTTTCACGACCTGCCCATGCACGTCGGTCAGCCGGAAATCGCGGCCCTGGAACCGATAGGTCAGCCGCTCGTGATCAAAGCCGAGTTGATGGAGCAGCGTCGCGTGCAGGTCGTGGACGTGGACGGGATCGCGCACCACTCCAAAGCCCAACTCATCCGTCTCGCCGAAGATCAATCCCGGCCTCACGCCGCCGCCCGCGAGCCACATGGTGAACGCATCGACGTGGTGATCGCGCCCGATCGTCGCGCGGTTTTCGCCCATCGGCGTGCGGCCAAACTCGCCGCCCCAAATGACCAGCGTGTCGTCCAGCAGTCCGCGCTGTTTTAAGTCGAGCACCAGCGCGGCGCTCGCCTGATCGACCTGCGCGCAGACCTTCTCAAAGTCCGCGTTCAGGTTCTCGCCCGGCCCGCCGTGGCTGTCCCAGTTCGTGTGGTAGAGCTGGATGAAGCGCACATCGCGCTCCGCCAGCCGCCGCGCGAGCAGGCAGTTCGCCGCGAAGCTCGGCTCACCCGGTCGATCACCGACTCGACGCGGAACTGCTCCGGCTTCGATCCGCCCTCTTCGTTGATCAGCGTGTTGCGGTGGAAGGCGGTCGCGATGATCTGGCTCTTCGTCGGCGCGGGCAGTAGGTCTCCGGCCAGTTGCTCGATGGTGAAGCGGTCGGATGGCAGGTCGTCGTTCAGCGCCTTGATGACCCAATCGCGATACGGCCACATCGCGCGCGGGCCGAGATGCCACTTGCCGAAAATGCCCGTCGCAGAGCCTGCGCCCTTGAGCACCTGCGCGAGCGTCGTCGCTTGCCGCGCCAGCGGTCGCTGCGCGCGGCATGGCCGAGGAGCGGGCCATTTTCCTTCGGGCTGCGAGGATCCACCTGGAAGGACGCGCTCCTAGCCCTGGCGGCGGGCGCGGCGAGCAGCGGGACGAGGCTCCCGCCTTGCAGATGCGCGGGCTTTTCCAAACCGGCGAGCTCGCAGAGCGAGGGATAGATGTCCACGAACCCGACCAGCGCGGGCGTGCGCTGGCCGGCCTTCCTGGCGCGCGTTTGCGGAAATTCGTCGGGAGATCGTAAATGGCGGCCGAAAGGCGCCGATCAGCAGCAGCGGTTGATGCCTTTGAACCGGTGCTCGGTGGCCGTGAGGAAGACGTTCCTGCGAGGGCTGGGTTTCATGTCCGGCGAGGGCGCGCATTCGCAGGCCTGGAGCTGCGTGCGTTCGCGGTCGATGGCGGCCTCGCCGGAGAGTTCCTTGAGCAGCGTGAAACTGAGCGCGGCGATCCCGGCGATGGGAAGGGGTCGCGACGACACGAGCGCCTCGGCGGGCAGCCAGACGGGCTCCGTCTCGTGGAGCACCGGCGGTTTCGCGCCGAGGATCAGCCGCGCCCATTCCCAGACGCTGATGCAGACGATGCAGACGACGAGCGCCAGAAAGACGGCGGTAACCATGGCGTCGAGATATTGATTTTGAAGCTGTTTGACGGTGGCGACGACGGCCTTCACGCCGTCATCGCTCTTCTTTTGGGCGAGCGCGGCGGCTTCTTTCGCCGGGGCGAGCGAGACGGCGTCCGCGCCGAGTTTGATCAGTTCATTCTCCGTGCGCACCGCCGCGAGCGCAGCCGCGCTGGCCGCATCGGCGGCGCGTTCCGCAGCGGGGATCGCGTGCTCTTTGAGCTGCTCCGCCTTGGCGAGAAAGCCGATGCCGGGGTTGGGATGATAGATTTTCTGAAGACCCGCCGTGCCAGTGACGGAGAGCAGCCAGACGAGCGGGAGGAGCGTGACGAGGGCCAGCGCCGGGTGGCGTTTGTCGCGGAGCTGCGTTTTCAAAATGATGGTCGTGGCCAGGCAGAGCGCGATGCTGGCGAGGAGCTGATTGGCGATGCCGAAGATCGGCCAGAGCGCCTTGATGCCGCCGTCCGGGTCATGCACGGCAGCGATGAGAAAGTAGCCCCACATCCCGGCGATCGCGGCGCTCGCCACGATCCCGGCGAGAAGATTGCGTGTATCGCCGAGCGGCTTCCAGACATGACCGAGCGCGTCTTGCAGCAAATAGCGACCGACGCGGGTGCCGGCGTCGAGCGTGGTGAGGATGAAGAGCGCCTCAAACATCACCGCGAAGTGGTACCACACGCCCATCCAGCTCCCGCCGAGCAGCCGGGCGAAAAGCGCGGCCATGCCGACGGCGAGCGTGGCGCCGCCGCCGGTGCGCCCGAAGAGCGTGTCCTCATGCACCTGCGCGGCGAGATCGGTCATCTGCGCACCCGTGACCACGAAGCCGAGCGCGTTCACTTTCTCGACCACGGCGGCGGGGTCGCCCTTGATATTGATGGCGAGATAAACGCCGGGATCGAGCGTGCAGGCGGCGATCATGGCCATGATGGCGACGAGCGATTCGAGGCACATCGCGCCGTAGCCCACGGGCCGCGCGGCGCTTTCGCGGGTGATGATCTTCGGGGTGACGCCGCTGGCGATGAGGGTGTGAAAACCGCTGATCGCCCCGCAGGCGATGGTGATGAAGCAGAACGGAAAGAGCTTCCCCGGCACGACCGGACCGGAGCCGTCGATGAATGGAGTGAGCGCGGGCATTTTCAAAACCGGCAGCACGAGCAGCGTGCCGAGCGCGAGCGCGAAGATGGTTCCGAGCTTCATGAAGGTGCTCAGATAATCTCGCGGCGCGAGGAGCAGCCAGACCGGCAGCACGCTGGCGGCGAAGCCATAGAGGACGATCGCCCACGCGAGAAACCCCGCGTCCTTTTTGAAGATGGCGCGCAATGTTTCGTGCTCGGAAACCCACTGCCCGCCCCACACGGCCAGCAGCAGCAGGACGACCCCGAAGACCGAGGCCTCGAGCACTTTTCCGACCCGGACAAAGCGCAGGTAGCCGCCCATCAGGCACGCGATCGGAATCGTCGCGGCGACGGTGAAAACGCCCCACGGACTCTCGGCGAGCACGTTCACCACGACGAGCGCGAGCACGGCGAGGAGGATGATCATGATCGAGAGAATCGCGATCGTGCCGATGAAACCGGCGGTCGAATTCAGCTCGTCGCGCACCATCTGCGCGAGCGATTTTCCATCGCGCCGCATGGATGCAAAGAGGATGACGAAATCCTGCACGGCCCCGCCGAGCACCACGCCAATCAAGATCCAGAGCGTGCCCGGCAGATAGCCAAACTGCGCCGCGAGCACCGGCCCGACGAGCGGCCCAGGCCCGCTGATCGCCGCGAAGTGGTGCCCGAAGACGATCCACTTGTTGGTCTTCACGTAATCCTTGCCGTCCTCATGGACTTCGCAGGGCGTCGCGCGCCGGTCGTCCAGCGCGAGCACGCGGGCGGCGATCCATTTTGCATAGAAGCGGTAGCCGATGGCGTAGGTGCAGAGCGCCGCGATGAGGATGTAGGCGGAGTTGAGCGGTTCACCGCGCTGGGTGGCGATGGTGAGATAGGCGAAAGCGCCGAGGATGGCGACCGCGAGCCAGATGAGAACGGAGAGGGATTTTTTCACGGGGGTGCGGAAGTCATCTCGCGAACACCGGGCGGAAGCAACCCCGCGCTGCATCACGGCTGGGAAAGACGGCCGATTCTCAGCTTGCCGCCGATTGGTCACTGTGGTCCAACGATCACCAAACCCATGAAAACTCCCCGTCTCTCCGCGCCTCTCCGCCATTCCTTCGCCGTCGCTGCGCTGCTCGCGCTCACTCATGCCGCGGTGCTTGCCCAGGCTCCCGCCGCACCCGGGGCACCGGCGACCACTCCTCCCGCCGGCGCGACTGCGGAAAAGCCGAAGCAGTTGTCCATGCCCGACAAGAAATTTGTGAAGGACACGGCCAAGTCCTTCTACTTTGAGCTTCAGCTCTCGTCGGCTGCAAAGAGCGGCGCCACCAGCGAGGCCACGAAGAAATATGCCGAACTGGTCAACAAGGAGCTGAACAAGGGCTGGGAACCGCTGGGAGAGATCGCCAAATCGCACGGTGAGACGCTCACGACGGAACTCGCAGGGGGCGACAAGAGCGCCCTGGAACGTTTGAAAAAGAACAAGGGAGACGGCTTCGACAAACTCTTTTTACGCGAGATTCTCAAGGAAGCGAAGGGGGTGGAGCGTGACTTCGAGACCGCGGCGAAGTCTGCGACCGATCCCGCGATCAAGGCCTTCGCGACAAACTATCTCGCGATTGTGAAGGGGCATGTGACCGAGGGTGAAAAAGCGGAAAAGGAATCGTCCAAGAAGTAACCGGGCGCCCGCGCCTCGCGAGGCGCAGCATTTTCGCCCGGACGCAGCTTTGGCTGCGTCCGGGCTTTTTTCTGCGGAGGAATGCGGGCGGTTTTCGCCGCGAAATTTGCGGGCTGGCGCGCATCGCGTATCGTCGGAAAACTTCCGCAACGATGGACGACGAC
>Ga0105044_10015725_pt1 | contig 10222 bp, 9 predicted proteins | sample MAT01_FD_78092 | JGI IMG/M metagenome (GOLD analysis project Ga0105044, IMG submission 78092) | Freshwater microbial communities from Lake Fryxell liftoff mats and glacier meltwater in Antarctica - MAT-01 | ecosystem: Environmental > Aquatic > Freshwater > Ice > Liftoff microbial mat | place...
GGTGATGTAGCGGTTCGACAGGGTGGCGGCGGCGACGATGGCGCTGTCGGAAATGCGCACGCCGTGGTGGACCTCGTATTTTTCCTTCAGTCCACGGAGGATCGACACCGTGTCCTCTACCGAGGGCTCGTCGATGAACACCGACTGGAAGCGGCGGGCCAGGGCCGCGTCCTTCTCGATGTGTTTGCGGTACTCATCCAGGGTGGTGGCGCCGACGCAGTGCAGCTCGCCGCGCGCCAGGGCGGGCTTGAGCAGATTGGAGGCGTCCATGGCCCCCTCGCCCTTGCCGGCACCGACAAGGGTGTGCATCTCGTCGATGAACAGGATGATGCCGCCCTCGGCCGCGGTGACCTCGGCCAGCACGGCCTTGAGCCGCTCCTCGAACTCGCCACGGTATTTTGCGCCGGCGATCAGCGAGCCCATGTCGAGCGACATGACGACCTTGTCGCGCAGGGATTCCGGCACGTCGCCGTTGACGATGCGCAGCGCCAGGCCTTCGACGATGGCGGTCTTGCCGACGCCGGGCTCGCCGATCAGGACGGGGTTGTTCTTGGTGCGACGGGCCAGGACCTGAATGGTGCGGCGGATCTCCTCGTCGCGGCCGATGACCGGGTCGATCTTGCCGTCGCGGGCGGCCAGGGTCAGGTCGCGGGCGTAGCGTTTCAGGGCGTCATAGGCGTCTTCGGCCCCGGCGCTGTCGGCGGTCTTGCCCTTGCGCACCTCGGCGATGGCGGCGTCGAGCTTGTCGGGCGTGGCGCCGACCGATTTCAGCACTTCGGCCGCCACGCCGCCTTCGCGCGCGATGGCCGAGAGCAGGCGTTCGGTGGTGACGAAGGCGTCGCCGGCCTTTTTCGAGGCTGCTTCGGCGGTCGAGAAGACCCGGGCGGTGTCGCCGTCCAGATAGATCTGGCCGGTGCCGCCCGAGACCTGGGCGCGCTTTTTCAGGGCGGTCTCGGTGGCGGTCTCGGCCCTGGCGGCGTCGCCGCCGGCGGCGGTGATCAGGTTGCGGGCCAGGCCGTCGCGCTCTTCCAGCAACACCTTGAGCAGATGTTCGGGAGCGAACTGCTGATGGCGGCGGGCGAGCGCCAGCGACTGGGCTGATTGCACGGCCTGTTTGGCGCGGTCGGAATAGAGGTCGAGGTTCAAGGCGGTCCCCTGTCAGGCGGATAGAACCACAGGCGACCTTTCCCGAAGCGACGCCTTGATCTGTCGCAAACGTGGGTGTGGCGGACGGGGCCCACAAGGGGTGTCGGGTCGCGCCGGCCATGGCTAGAGTGCGCCCCCGAGGAGTCGTCCGTGTTCCCCCATTCCGCATGGCCGGTCGATCCTGGCGTCATCGTCCCGTTTCTCGTGGCCGTGGCGCTGATCGAACTGACGCCCGGCCCGAACATGGGCTGGCTGGCGCTCGTCTCCCTTGCGCGGGGGCGGCTGGCGGGGTTCGTGGCGGTGGCGGGGGTGACGGTCGGTCTGACGGCGTGGATGCTGGCCGCCGCCTTCGGCCTGACCGAGGTGCTGCTGATCTGGCCGCCGCTGTACCAGTTGATCCGTTGGGCGGGGGTGATCTTCCTGCTGTGGCTGGCATGGGAGGCGTGGCGCGGAGACAGCGACCCGGCCGCCGCTGACGGCGACGACGCGAGGACGCTGCGCGGTCTGTTCCTGCGCGGGATGACGGGCAATCTGCTGAATCCGAAGGCGGCCGTCTTCTATGTCGCCCTGCTGCCGACCTTCATGCGCCCGGATCACGGATCGCCGCTGGCGCAGGCACTGACCCTTGGCGGGCTTCACCTGATGGTGGCGGTGGCGGTTCACTCGCTGATCGTTCTGGGCGCGGCAGGAGTCAGCGGCGCGCTTCTGGCGCGAGCCCGGGGGCCGGTGCTGCGCGCCGTGATGGCCGGCGGTATCGCCGTCGTGGCGCTGTGGATGGCGTGGGAAACGCGGGGCTGAAGGCTTCTGGCTCTTGTCGGGCGCACGAACCGGTCGTGACGGGTGACAGGGGCGGGCACCACGGGCTAGCCTCCGCCGGCAGTCCAGGAGCGTCCCCATGTCCATTCGCCTCACGCGTCGCGCGGCGCTGGTTTCGTCCCTGGCCGGAGCGGCCGCACTGCCCTCGACCGGCTGGGCCCAGGCGGGGCCGGGGGCGGTGGCCGACGACAGCGCCTCTCTGGCGGATCAGATCGACGCCTATGTGAAGCGGGCCATGGCGGGTTTCCCCGACCAGCCGGCGGTGTCGGTGGCGGTGGTCAAGGACGGGCGGGCGGTGCTGACGAAGGGCTACGGCGTGCGGGCAATCGGCGGGGCGGCGGTGGACGAGCACACATTGTTCGCCATCGCCTCGAACACCAAGGCGGTGACCTGCGCCGCCCTGGCCATTCTGATCGACGAGGGCAAGGTCAAGTGGGACGCGCCGGTGCGGACGTATCTGCCCGCCTTCAGCCTGTCGAAGCCCGAACTGAATGACATGGTGACGGTGCGCGATCTGGTCAGTCACCGGATCGGTTTCGGCCTCGGGGCCGGGGACCTGCTGTTCTGGCCCAACAGCGACCGGACGCGGGCCGAGATCATGGCCGCCGTGCCGCATGTGCCGATCGAGGACAGTTTCCGGACCACCTACCACTACTGCAATCTGATGTTCGTGGTGGCGGGCGAGGTGGTGGCGGCCGCCTCGGGCATGCCGTGGGAGGATTTCGTCCAGACCCGCATCCTCGACCGGCTGGGCATGACCGAGACCCTGCCGCTGATGATCAATGCCGACCCGGCGAAGTCGGCCCTTCCGCACGGCCGGGTCGGACCACCGCTGCGTTATCAGGGCGAGATGCAGACCATCGGCCAGTCGATCCAGGAGGTGTGGAACTGGTCGTCGGCGGGGGCGGCGGGTGGCTTCGTCACCACGCCGGTGGACTGGGCCAAATGGATCGCGGTTCAGCTCGCCCGCGGCGAACTGCCGGACGGAACGCGGCTGTATTCCGAGGCGCGCGCCAATGAGATGTGGCGGCCCAATATCATCATCTCCAGTTCGGCCGGGCCGACCGAAACCCTGCCCGGACGGGCCATCGCCTCGACCTATGCCACCGGCTGGCAGGTGCAGGATTATCGCGGCGAGCGGATGGTCACCCACGGTGGCGGGGCCCCCGGCTATGTTTCGGGCACGGTTTTGATCCCCGGGCGGAACGCCGGCTTCTCGTATTTCACCAACGCCGAGGAGAGTTTCCTGACCCGGGCCCTGCGCGGCGGTATCACCGACATCGTCATGGGCAAGGCGGGCTTCGACTGGGTCGCGGACGGGGTCCGGCTGAAGACCGAGGGCGACGCCAAGTCGGTCGCGGCGGCGGTGGAGATCGACGCCAAACAGGCGGCGGGGGTCCCGCCGTCCCTGCCGCTGGCGGCCTATGCCGGGACCTGGCGCGACCCCTGGTACGGCGACATCGTCATTCAGGCCCGGGACCTTCAGCTGTGGCTGGGCTTCAGCCGCACCCCCGCCTTGCAGGGGCCGGTCGAGGCCTATGACGGCGATACCCTGCGGACCCGGTTTACCGACCGACGCGAAGAGGATCTCTTCATCAGTTTCAAGCTCGAGAACGGACGGCCGGTGTCGGCGACGATGAAGGCGGTCAGCCCGGATGCGGACTTTTCGTACGACTATCACGACCTGAGACTGACGAAGGTTTGAGCGGATGATCGAACTCGCATTCGTCCTGGCGCTCACCGTCGGCTCTCCGCAGGTGCAGGAGGTTCCTACCCCGCCCGCCTGCCGGGGGGCGTTCGAAACCATCGACTGGCAGGCCTGCGCCGAGGCCTCCGGCCAAGGCACGCCCGGCTATTCCCTCGCCATGATCAACCTGGGCACCCAGGCCTATCTGCAGGGCGACTACAGCTCGGCGCTGCGGTATTACGACAAGGCGGAGACACCGGGCCATACCCTGTTCTCGGACGTGATCTTCCATACTTTCCGGGGCGACAGCTACCAGCATGCCGGCCGTGAGACGGAGGCCCGGGCGGACGCTCGTCTCGCGTGGCTGATGTTGATCGGCGACCCCTCGATGGCGGGAGACCCCCGCGATCGTCGGCCTATCGACGACGAGCTTCGCTTCTTTGTACTGATCCGCATCCTGCCGATCCTGAAGGATGGCAGCGCCGAAACCTTTGAGGCCGCACGCGCGATGTTCGTCGCCCTGCCCGTCGAAGGCTGGGAGTCCCTGAGCAACCGGGCCGGTACCTTGGAGCAGATCGGCGAATACGACGCGGCTGTCATCGACAGCAAGCGCGCCGTCGATCTGCAGCCGGACGATGCCGGCTCGCTGAACAACCACTGCTACATCCTGAGCCAGGCCGGGCGGGCGGAACAGAGTTTGCCCTATTGCGAACGGGCGGTTGCGCTGGCGCCGGAGATCGCGCCCATAAGGCATTCGTATGCGGCGACGCTGGCGGCGCTCGGCCAGTGCGTTCAGGCCGAACGGCAGTTGGCTGAGGCAAGGCGGCTGGACCCCGGCGCGGCGCTGTACGGCGAACCGTTGAGTTGTAGGCCGAAGTCGTGAAGGCGTTCGGCCCCTACTCGCCCTGACGCCGCGACACCCGGCCGGCCTCGAGCAGGGGCATGGCCGCCTCGGTGGGGATGTAGATGGTCTCGCGGCCTGCCTTGCCTGCGGTTTCCCTGAGCATGTCGATATAGGCCCAACGCAGGTAGTTGTCGGGGCCGCCGAGGCTTTCGGCCATGATCCGGTTGGCCTCGTTGGTGCCGCGGGCGCGGGCGACCTCGGCCTGGGCGGTCAGCTGGGCCGAGTCGAGCGCGGCCTGGGCTTCCAGCACCCGGATGCGGCGGTTCTGGACCGCCTCTTCGTAGGCGGCCTTGCCCTGCATCTGCTTGGCATAGACGTTGTAGGTCGGCATGCCGACCAGCGCGATCGCGCCGATGATGGCGATCAGGATGATCGAGCCGATGGTGACGCTGAAACCGCGCATGTTGCTTTCCTGACAGGGCGGGGTCGGTCCGCGCTCCCAGACTCGCTGCGCGGTGGCCGGGGGTCAAGGGTGGTCGCGCGGATCCAGCAAAAGACCCGACACCGTCGCGGCCAACAGGCGTGGGGCCAGCGGCAGGCGTGAGACCTTGCCGAGGATGTGGTCTCGTATCCACGGTCTCACCAGACCGTCGGCCTGGTAAAAGGGGGTGAAGCCGAGGCTGAGCGCCTGATACAGGCGCAGGTGCCAACGGCGGACGCGGGCATACTGGTTCAGCGCCCGGTCCGGATCGGTTCCGGCGGACAGGGCGTCGCACAGGGCGCGGGCGTCCAGCAGGCCCATGTTTACCCCCTGCCCCAACTGCGGACTGGTCGAATGGGCGGCGTCGCCGATGATGGCCAGCCGCTCGGCGACCGGGCGCGGCAGGGTGTGATGACCGTAGCGGGCGAGCGTCAGGGCGTCGGGATCGTTGAGGCCGGCGAGGATCGGCTCCGTCTCGGGCCACAGGGTCAGGACCTCGGCCTTCCAGGCGTCTAGGCCCGCCGCGCGCCAGCGCTCATGGTCCGCGACCTTCAGACTCCAGAAGAAGGTCGCCAGTCGGTCGGGCGAGCCGGGCCGGGCGCCGACCGGCAGCACGCCGACCATCTTCGACGCACCGCGATAGACCTGTTGCAACGCGCCCTCGTCGAAGGGCGGGCCGGGCCAGGGAACCGTGCCCCACAGGGCACCGAAGGCCAGCGGCCGGGGGCGGGCGCCGAGGGCGGCGGCGATGCGCGACCGGGCCCCCGAGGCGTCGACGATCAGGTCGAAGGCAGGCGTGGTTCGACCGGCGGCATCGGTCAGCCGTCCGGCGTCGGCGGCGACGATCTCGCGCCCGGTCTCGAAGACGACGCCCTCGGCCAGGGCGGTGCCTTGCAGCACCTCGAACAGGGCGGCGCGGTGGACGCCGAGGGCCTGACGCGGGCGTTTCAGGTCGCTGTAGCGGACGTCGAGGACCACGCGGCCGCGCCGGGCCTCGCGGCCGAAGATGTGGTCGATGGGCTGGGCCAAGGCCTCGATGGCCGGGGTCAGGCCGAGATCGTCCAGCACCGACAGACCGGTCGGCTGCAGCATGAAACCGGCCCCGACCGGCCCGGCCTGCGGGAAGCGTTCGAACACGGTGACGTGCCGTCCCTGCCGCGCCAGCAGGATCGCGGCGGCCAGCCCCGACGGGCCGGCCCCGACGATGGCGGTATTCTGGTTTGGCCGCGATCGTCGGCCCTTCGGGACCTCCCGATCCGACGCGGCCTGGGTCAGGCCGGAACCAGTTCAATCAGGTCGAGGTTGGATTCGGCCTGGGGCCAGGGGATGACCAGACGCCAGCGGCGCTCGCCGATCCGCTCCAGCACGGCGATCAGGTCCCGGTCGGGACGCTGGCCATAGGAGTTGGCGGCGGGCTCGGACGCCAGCGCGAGCGAGCCGAGCAGCACCATCTGGCGGTCGCCCTCGGGGAAAAGCAGGCCGGCGGGGCGCTGCGAGCCGGTCACCTTGGTGAATTTCAGACCGTTGGGGGTACGCTCAATCCGGCACAGGAACCAGTCGTAGACGACAAAGCCCAGGCCTTCCTCGCCGCCCTGGGAGCCCAGTTTGACGGTGCGGCAGCGGTAGTCGCCGGGCGGCGGGGCGACCGGGGCGCGGGTGCTGCCGGGGGCGATCAGGGCACCGAGACTTGTCAGGTCGCCGGAGCCGGGCTGACGCCGCGCCTGTTGCAGGGCCAGCGACCAGGCGGCGTCGCGCCGGACATAGCGGTCGCGGTCAGCGGCGGTAACGATGCCGCGCCAGTCGCGCAGGGCGGCGGTCTCGCCCGCTGGCGGGGGTGGCGGTGGCGGGGTCGAGGCGCAGCCGGCCAGGACGAGGCCGCACAGGGCGATCAGAAGGGACGGCCGGACGGCAGGCGAAGGCATGGGAGGCTCCCGGAGGCGACGGCCTCCATGGGCCAGCCCCGGGCTGGCGCGTCAAGCGCCCTCGCGTCGCTGACGACTGAAAGGCCCGGTCAGCCCTCTTCGACGGCGACCTTGGGCTTGCGGGGGGCGCGGGGTTTGGGGGTCGGCTTTTCGGCGGCGGCTTCGACCGGAGCGGCCGGGACGGGCGCGGGGGTGCGCGTCAGGAAGCCGGGCAGGGCAGACGGACCGTCATCGCTCGCGGCAGCCTTCTCGCGACGGGGGCGGCGTTCGGGACGATCGGCGCGGTCCGGACGTTCGGGAGCGGCGGCCGGGGGTGCGTCGTCGTCGCGTTCCGCAGCCATGTCGGGGCCGGTCTGATCGTCGGCCATCTCGCCGCCCTCGCCGTCGAAGCGTTTGCTACGTTCGTTCTGGCGACGCTCCCAGCGTTCGCGGCGGCTCTCGCGCCGGCCGCCGTCGCCAGCGGCCGAGGCTTCGCCCTCGGGGCGGGGCTCACGCGGCTCGCGGGGTTCGCGCGGCGCCTCGTCGCGGTCGCGCCATTCGCGGCGCGGCTGTTCGGCCTGACGGTCGTTGGGTCGATCGTTCGGGCGTTCGGCACTACGGTCGGGCGCGCGTTCGAAGGGTCGGTCGATCTGTCGATCGCTCTGGCGGTCCTCGGTATCGCGCTGGCGGGCCTCGATCTGGGCGACTCGGTCTGCCTCCACCTTTTCGGCGGCCATGATCGCGGCGGCCTGGGCCCCGGTCTCGTCCTCGAAATCGATGTCGAAGCCTTGGCCGGCCAGTTCGCGCTGGGCGATCTCGGAGACGGGCCGCGAGGGCTGCAGGGCGCGCAGGACCCGGAAATAGTGTTCGGCGTGCTGGGTATAGTTCTCGGCCAGCACGCGGTCGCCGGCGGCCGAGGCGTCGCGCGCCAGCTGCATATAGCGCTCATAGACGGTCTGGGCATTGCCTCGGACCTTGATGTTCTCGGGGCCCTGGGAGTCCCACGACCGGTTCGGATTGGTTGCATTGGCGTTGTTATTGCCGCCGCCGCCGCTACTGCCGGGCTTTCTGTTGCGTCCTCGTTGACGCTTCATGCCCTTGAAATCTCTCATCGGACGCTACCGTGCTTTGTATGAGGGACGGTCCCGGGCGATGGGCCTCGGGCGCTGTCCGTTGGGTCGTTCCGCTTCGTTCCGGGGCCAATCCCCGCTGACGATGTGATCGGAAATCCGTTGCCGCCCCGGACCATTGGAATCAATGGTCCGTGTGACGTTGGGTCGGAAATCTGAGTTTGGATGCGAGAGCATCCAAACCGATTTCGTTCCCGGTCTGCCCGGCCGATCTGGCCAGACCTTCACATGCCCTGAGCGCGCGTGGATGGGCCAGAAGCGGACCAAGGCGTGCGTTTTGGGTGGGAGACAGACGAAGACTTAGCGCGGGCGGCGGCGGTTTCCAAGGGGATTGTTTGGCGCGCCTACATCTTCGGAATGGGGTTCATCCTCGGATCTGGGCCATTCGTCACCACGCGGTCGCGGTCGGACAGGTCCTTGACGACGATGACGTCAGCGAAACCCGCTGCCTCGAACAGGGCCTTGACCTGCGGGCCCTGGTCCCAGCCGATCTCGACGGCGAAGATACCGTCGGGCCGTAGAATGCGACGGATCTCGGGGGCCAGTTCTCGATAGGCGGTCAGGCCGTCGGGGCCGCCGTCCAGCGCCAGCAGCGGATCGTGCTCGCGCACCTCGGGGTCGAGGCCGGGGATGTCGCCCGAAGGGATGTAGGGCGGGTTGGACACCACCAGGTCGAAGCTGGCGTCGCCGAAGCCGGCGGCCCATTCGGTGCGCAGGAAGGTGGCGCGGTTGTCGAGTTCGAGATTGGTCGCGTTCTCTTTCGCCACCGCGAGGGCCTCGAACGAGATGTCGGTGCCGACACCGCGCGCGCCGGCCCGCTCGGCCAATGTGGCCAGCAGGATGGCCCCCGAACCGGTGCCGAGGTCGATCATCTCGAAGGCCTGATGCGGCGGGAAGGCCAGCATGACGACGTCGAGGATGGCCTCGGTGTCCGGGCGCGGGCTGAGCACGTCGGGGGTGACGTTCAGCATGATCTTCCAGAAGCCCTTCTTGCCGAGGATGCGCGACACCGGCTCGCGGCGCAGGCGGCGCTCGACATAGCCGTCCAGCTGGGCCTGCTGCTCGGCGGTGACGACGCGGTAGGGGTCGGCGAGGATGTCGGTGCGGCTGGCACCGGTGGCGACCTCGAGCAGCAGGCGGGCGTCGATCGAGGGGCTGTCGATACGCCCGGCCTTCAGCGTCGCGGTCGCGGTCTTCCAGGCGGTGACCAGGGTCTGGGTATCGGGAGCTTGGCTCATGTCAGTTCCACGCGGTCGCCGACCCGGACCGCTCCGCCGTTGGCGATCGTCGCATACAGGCCGCACCAGCGGTGGCCATACTGGTCGAACAGGGCCGGGACCAGATCGAAATCGCGCTCCGCCGTGTCGGGGTCCACATGGGTGGCGGCGCAGCGGACGATGGGCTTGACCCCTGTCAGGCGCGCGTCGCCGAGCGCCAGGGGCCTGTCGGCGGCGGTGTTTTCGATCCAGGCGGGCCAGCCATCGACCCAGACGTTGGCACGGAACCGGCGCGGGTCGACCGGGCGACCGACGCGGGCCTCGAAATCGCGCACGCTGGCGAGATTGAGCAGCGATATCCGGCCGCGCGGGTCGTCCATGAAGCGGTGGTCGAGACCCTCGGCCGAGATCAGGCGCAAGGGGCCGGTGACCGCCTCGCCGAGGATCGGGGTCAGCCAGATCCCGAAGCCCGCGCGGCTATCGGGGTCGTCGACCGCGACGGCCAGCGTCCCGTGTCCGTCGGCCGCGACGTGCAGGACCCGCTCGGAGTCCTCCCATCGGGTGCGGACGGCGGCGACCCCGGCGATCCGCATCAGGACGGTGAAATGTCCCTTGGACCGATGTTCCGGCGCGGCGCGGTCGAAGCCCGAGGGGCCGTTCTCGACGGCGAACATCCGGTCGCCGGGGAACCAGCCGCCGGCCGGCAGGGTCACGGCGCCCAGCGGCTCGGGCGTAAAGCCCTTGACCGGATGCCGCCACAGGGCGGTGACGACTCCGTCGGCGCAAGGATGCAGGGTCTCGAGCATGGCGTTTGGTGCCGGACCGTGGCCCCCTGCGCAAGCGGCGGAACACAGCCGCCAGCGGAGCCGTTACGGGCGGGATGCAGGGACAGTCGAAAAAGGGCGGCGGGCCCGGCTTGTGGGGCGTCGTCGGCGCGGTCGTGGGCGGGCTGGCGGCCGGGGTCGGGGCGGTACATCTGATCTATACGCGCGGGCACAAA
>Ga0105044_10015728_pt1 | contig 10221 bp, 11 predicted proteins | sample MAT01_FD_78092 | JGI IMG/M metagenome (GOLD analysis project Ga0105044, IMG submission 78092) | Freshwater microbial communities from Lake Fryxell liftoff mats and glacier meltwater in Antarctica - MAT-01 | ecosystem: Environmental > Aquatic > Freshwater > Ice > Liftoff microbial mat | place...
GCCGTTCGCGCACCGCTTCAAGCAATTTACTGCGCGGCCCGTCCTGGTCGAACAAGGTGTGGTAGCGCGTCGTGATCGCGAGTTTCTTGCTGAATTACAAGCCTTGCTCTGCCAAGATGCCATTGAGATAGGTCGACGAGCCGGGCAAGGTCTCGGCCGAGGATGGCATCGTCCATCTGGATGGCCCCGACGCGGTCGATGTCCAGCTGACCATCGATGCGGCCGAGGAGAGCTTCGACCGCTTGCTCAACGGCGCCCTCAAGGCACGGGGGCAGATCTTTTTCGCCAACAAGCAACGCCTCCGCGACTAGCGCGGCTGGTTGCCGCCCGACAATGCCGCTGTGACAACAGTGGCGGGTGTTGCAAGCAAGCTGTAAACCTGCCCCGCAGCGAACACCGAAGCGGCCGCCGCCAACGCTGCCGCGAAGCCATATTCCATGACTCGGCCCTGCCATCGACTGCGTTCGTGCGCCGCCAACTGTAGCCGCTTGGCCAGTCGCCGCTCGCCGCCCCCTACGTCCCCGCGTGCCAGCGGCGCGGCGGTGTTGGCAACGATCGCGTCGATCGACAGCACGTCCTGCGTCTTGACCCCGAATCGGTGAGTCTTGGCCCACATCACCCGGGCGACGATGACTTGAGGCCCGCGGCGGATTTCGAGATAGGATCCGCGCACGGGCGGGTCCGCCGCTTGCAACAACATGCCGCGCGACGAGATGTTGAGGATGCAGGTTTCGTGCCACCCTGCGCCGGCCTTCATCCGCGCCCGGACCAGCACTTTATGGCGAGGTTCGCGCGGTTTCATGTTGCGCAGGGTGCTGCCGTCCCTCCAACCAAACGCTTAAGGTAACCGCCATAACGGAGCGGATTTGCTGCTTGTCCTGCGCCGGTCTAGGCATCGGCCAAATGCACGGAGACTTCACATGAAAACCCTGCTCCTGATCCTCGGAATCGCCGCCTTTCTGATGGGCTTGCTGTGGATCGGGCAGGGCACCGGAATTATCATGTGGCCCAAGTCCGGCTTCATGCTCGACCAGCGCCCGTGGGCGACCCGTGGCGCGATCCTTGCCGTGATCGGGATCGGGCTGATCCTGTTTTCGCGGCGGGGCTGAAAACGCTTCCAATGTAGGATTTCGCCTGCCACGCTCGACCGATGGCGCCGGTCCGACTCGACACTGCTACCCGCTCGACCATGTAGTTTCCCGATCCCGGCGCGAAGTGGTCGTCGACTCAGTGACTTTAGGGGCTTTAGGGGCTTTAGGGACTTTACCACGACCGGCCCCACGGGCCATGGCGGGGCCCGGAGAAACGATCCCATGAAGACCGCCCAGCTGCTCAACTATGCCCGAGACCAGTGGCTGCCGGGCGCCGAATCCAGCCTCGCCGACATCAATAGCGCGGTCGACGGCAGCCTCGTCGCGCGCACCGGATCGGGCGGAATCGATTTCGCCTCGATGCTGGCCCACGCGCGCACCGTCGGTGGCCCGGCGTTGCGCGCGCTCACCTTCCACCAGCGCGCCCGGATCATCAAAGGCCTCGGCCTCGCCATCCTCGCGGCCAAGGAGGAACTCTACCAGCTCAACGTCGCCACCGGCGCGACCCGCAAGGACGGCTGGATCGATATCGAGGGCGGCGCTGGGACTTTGCTCTCTTTCTCCTCCAAGGGTCGCCGCGAATTGCCCGACGCGCGCGTCCTGCTAGACGGCGCGCTCGAACCGCTGTCGAAGCACGGCACCTTTGTCGGCCAGCATATCTACACCCCGCTGCAGGGCGCGGCGGTGCATATCAACGCCTTCAATTTCCCGGTGTGGGGAATGCTCGAAAAGCTCGCGCCGAGTCTCCTCGCCGGCATGCCCGCGATCGTCAAACCGGCCTCCTCCACTGCGTACCTGTGCGAAGCCGCGTTCCGGATCATGATCGACACCGGCCTCCTCCCCGACGGCGCGGTGCAGTTGATCGTCGGCGGGGTCGGCGATTTGTTCGACCATTTGACCGGGCAGGACGTGGTCAGCTTCACCGGTTCGGCTACCACCGCGCTGAAGCTTAAGTCGCATCCCGTGGTCCTGCGCGAGAGCGTCAAGTTCGTCGCCGAGCAGGACAGTTTGAACGCGAGCCTGCTCGGCCCCGACGCCGCGCCGGGAACCCCCGAATTCGACCTGTTCGTCACCGAAGTCGTAACCGAGATGACCGTCAAGGCCGGGCAGAAATGCACCGCCATCCGCCGCGCCATGGCCCCCGCCGAGCATCTCGACGCGCTCGAGACGGCGATCAGCGCCAAGCTCGCGTCGGTCGCTGACGACATGGGCGCATTGGTGTCGACCGCCCAGCGCGACGATGTCCGCGGCCAGGTCGCCAAGCTCGTCGCCGCCGGCGCACGGATCGTGTCGGGCGACCCCGCCGCGCACGTCGGCCCCGACGGCGGCGCCTATATGCAGCCGATCCTGCTCCGCGCCGACGATCCGTGGGCCGCCGAAGCGGTCCATGACGTCGAGGCGTTCGGCCCGGTGTCGACGATCATGCCGTACCGCGACCTCGCCGACGCCATTGCGCTCGCCAATCGCGGGATGGGCAGCCTGGCTTTGTCACTATTCACCCATTCGCCCGACGCCGCGGGCGACTTCATCCAGGGTGCCGCCGCCTTCCACGGCCGGATGCTGGTGATCAACCGCGACAATGCCGCCGAATCGACCGGTCACGGCTCACCACTGCCCGTCCTGGTCCACGGCGGCCCCGGCCGCGCCGGTGGATCGGAGGAGATGGGCGGGGTGCGCGGGGTCAAGCATTACATGCAACGCACCGCGATCCAGTCGACCCCGGCGATGATCGCCGCGATCAGCGCCCAGTACATCCCCGGTGGGCCCAAGCGCTTCGTCGACGGCCATCCGTTCCGCAAGCAGATGCGCGACCTCCACGTCGGCGATACCTTGCGCACCGCCGCCCGAACCGTCTCGATTGAAGATATCGAGCATTTCGCGGGCTTCACCGGCGACAATTTTTACGCCCATATGGACGAGGAAGCGGCCAAGGCGTCACCGATCTTCGAGGGCCGCGTCGCCCACGGCTATCTCATCCTGAGCTTCGCAGCCGGCCTGTTCGTCGATCCCGATCCGGGGCCCGTGCTGGCCAACACCGGGCTCGAGAATTTGCGCTTCCTGACCCCGCTGTATCCCGGCGATTCGATGCGGGTCGAACTCACCGTGCGCTCGAAGGCGCTCAAGACCGACGAGACCGGGGTGGTCCGCTGGGCGGTCGAGATTTTCAACCAGAAGGAAGATCTGGTCGCGACCTACGACCTGCTGACCGAAAACACGCCCTGACCGGCCCCTGACACTTCCAAGGGAACGTCGCTTCATCGCCGCTCGTTGTCCTTGGAGAACTTCATCAAGGGAAAGAGTAATGGCCATCATTCGCGACCTTATGACGAGCACGCTCGAAACCGTCGGCCCCGATCACACCGCCAAGGACGCTGCGGCGTTCATGCTGTCGGCCGACACCGGCTCGATCCCGGTCTGTGATGGCGAGAAAGTCATCGGCATGATCACCGACCGCGACATTGCGGTGCGCGGAGTCGCCGCGGGCAAGGGCCCCGAGTGCAGCGTGCGTGACTTGATGACTAGCGACGTGGTTTTCGCCCGCGACACCGATGATCCGCACGCCGTCGCCCGGCAGATGAGCACCTCGCAAGTCCGCCGTCTGCCCGTGCTCGACGCCAATGACAAATTGGTCGGGATGGTCAGCCTCGGCGACCTCAGCCGCGAAGCCGACGAGGCTGTCGCCAGTGAAGCGCTCGAAGGCGTCAGCGCTAAATCATAGGTGACGTTCCCCGGCGGAGGCCGGGGTTCAGTCCTTCTACAGCCCAGCGATCGCCTGATCGACCAGCTTGGCGTCGCTCGCTGCGTCGTTGCGCTCGGCGATCAGCTTTGCCGCGGCGGCAGTCGCGGCGCGCGCGGTCGTAGCCCGCAGCTCGCTGATCGCACTGCGTTCTTCGGCGGCGATTTTGGCTTCGGCCATCACCTGGCGCCGTGCGATAAGCGCTTCGGCATCGGCTCCGGCCTTGGCGATAATCCCCTGCGCTTCGGCATGCGCGCGCTCGACCATTGCCGCGGCGTCGGCATCGGCGGCCCTGGCCTTGGCTTCATATTCGGCCTTGAGCGCCTCGGCTTCGTCGCGCAGCGCCTTGGCCTCGTCGAGCTGGGCGCGGATCGCGGCTATCTTGGCGTCTAAGCTCTTGCCGATCGCGGACGGCACCTTCTTCCACAGCAGGATAAAGATCACCACGACCATGGCGATCGCTACGATCACCGACGCATTGAATATCCCAAGGACCGCTGGCTCGACATGCGCCTCCCCCCCGCCGACCACTTCGGTGTGTGCAATTGGCTCAGCCATCGACCAGTTCCTTCGCAACCGCGCTGCGCACCATCGCAGGATCGATCGCCAGCCCCGACACGCGGCTTACCAATTGCCCGGTCGCCTCGGCGGCGACAGTTTCAATCTCGGTCAGCGCGGCAGTGCGCGCCGCGCCGATGCGGACCATCGCTGCATCAAGGCGAGCCCCGATCGCTTCGTCCGCGGTGGCCACCGATTGCTCGGTCGCCTTGGCGGCCTTGGCCTTGGCTTCGGCGGCGAGCCGCGCGGCTTCGGCACGGCTCTTGTCCATCTCGGCGCGATAACCTTCTTCAAGGCTGTCGGCGGCATGACGCGCCCCGCGAGCGGCCTCGAGGTCGGTCGCGATCTTCGCGTCGCGAGCATCGACCGTCGACTGGATCTTGGGAAGCATCCCAAGCCCGATGACGACGAAGATCGCGCCGAAAAAGATCGCCAGCCAGAATAGCTGCGATGCGTAGATTTCGCCGATCTGGGCGATCTGCGGCATGGCCGACCCCTAAGCTTGCCTCAGTTGGTTAAGCGACGAACAACAGGATCATCGCGACGACGAACGCCAGCAGGCCGAGCAGCTCGGCAGCGGCGAAGCCGATGAACAGGCGGCCCTGCTGGCTTTCGGCCGCGGCGGGGTTGCGCAGCGCGCTCTCGAGGAACGAGCCGAACACGTTGCCCACGCCCAGCGCGGCGATGCCAACGCCGATTGCGGCCAGACCGGCACCGAGCAGCTTTGCGGCTTCTGCGTCCATGATAATACTCCCTTTAAAAATACGGTGTTAGTGAAGGTTGATCGCGTCGTTGAGGTACAGCGACGTGAGCAAAGCGAAAACATAAGCCTGAATCGCGCACACCAGCAGTTCGAGCACGGTGATGCCGATCATCAGGATGAAGCTCGGGATCGCGACCACGGGGGCGACCCACAGCGCCTCGGCGTTGATCCCGTTGATGACGAAGCCGGCGAGCACCTTCATCAGGATATGGCCCGCGGTCATCGCCACGAACAGTCGCAGCGCCAAGCTGAACGGGCGCATCAAAAAGCTGATCAGTTCGATCGGGAACAGCACCACCGCCATGACGCCCTTGACGCCGTGCGGCACGAACAAACTGAAAAAGTGGAAGCCATGCTTGGCGAAACCGATGACCAGCACCATCGAAAAGCTCAGGATCGCCAGCACCCCGGTGATCGTCAGGTGGCTGGTGACGGTGAACGGATAAACCCCGATCAGCGCGACGGGCAGCATGCCGAGCAGGTTCGCGGCGAGGATGAACATGAACAAAGAGAAGACATAAGGGACGTACTTGCGTCCCGCGGGGCCGACGTTCTGGTCCATCATCGAGGTGATGAAGCCGGTGAAGCCTTCGACCGCCACCTGCCAGCGCCCGGGGACGAGCTCGCGCTTCATCCCGCCCAGCATGAACGCCCACAGCACGAGCAGCGCCGCGCCCATCCACATCGCCGAATTGGTGAACGCGATTGACTCGCCCGCAATCGCCCAGTCGCGCCCGAAAATGGGCTCGACCAGGAACTGGTGCATCGGATCGATCTTGCCCGATTGTTCGGCCACGCGTGTCGTTCCTTCTAGTCCGATTGACCCGCCGCCTATGGGCGCCGGGTCGACATCTTGATGATGCTCCAGAAGCCGGCGACGGTGCCAAGCACCATCATCACGACCAGAAGCAGGTGACCCGTATCGAACCAGCCGTCGAGCAGCCAGCCAATCAGGGCACCGCCGGCAATCCCGCCGATGAGGGTCGACAGGACGCGGTTGCCGAGTTGCTCATTGGCATCGGCCGCCGGCGCCCGGCCGATCCTCTTCGCCTCTGCAGTCTCGGCGCGGCTCAATCGCTGTTCGAGCGAATCGAGCCGGGCATCCTCCGGAAGCTTCGGGACCTGCCCGGGTTCGTCTTCCACCATATTCCCGTCTCCCGCAGCTCAGCGCCAACCGCTTGGAAAGGCGGGCGCGAAAGGCATGGAACATGGCGGCGAACGAGCCCGCCAAGGCGCCGTCCCTTTATGAAGCGCCGGGCAGTTCGTCAACCGTCGAGTCGGCAGGGCGAACCCTTATAGTCGGCAATAAGCCGGGCGCGGCAACGGTGATCCGGCCATTCGCGTGCGCCAGACATTGTCGCCGAACAGATAAGCCTCGCCGACCGCTACGCTACCGAGCAATTCGCAGCCCGCCGTGATCCCCACTTCCACCCGGCTCGCCCCGCGATTGGCCGCAAGGTCGCTGTACAAGGCGCGGCGCCTGATATTGACCGATTCGACTTGAGCGCGAAGTCGAGCATTTGGCACCGCAGCATAGCCGAGGTAACCGTCATAGCGCTCGCCGACCTGCCCCGCCGCGCGCGCCGCGACGATGACCGGTGAGGATTGCGCCGCCACCGGCTCGGCGGCGATTGCCAGCGTCGCCACCAGCAGCCACAACCACTTCATCACCGGCTCCCCTGCGGCCGAGGCGGCGGCGTCGTCGGGAAGACGTCGGGATTCGTTCGAATCAGCTGATCGACATCGCGCTGAAGCCGGACCAGCACTTCCTGCTCGATCTTGACGTTCAAATTGATCTCGATCGGCTTGTCGGGTGGCCGAACCGTGACGCAGCTTGCGGTCAGTGGAAGCAGTATCAGTGCGCTCGCGGCGATCTTCAGGCGGGGGAATATGGTCATTGGCGTCTCTCGTCGTTGGTCGGGGGTTGGGTGGTGACCTCGATCTTCTGGTTGACCGGGGTCTGCTGCATAGCTTGGCTTTCCTCGCGCTGCCGGACCTCGGTGACGACCCCGGGGATCTGATCGATCGGCACCGGCAGAACGTCGCGGATCACATTGCGCGGATCCTGCATGCTCTTGGCAGTCGCGATCAGCGAACGGAACGGGCCGATGATCGTGACATTGAACTTGAACGGTACTTTGCGAACCGCTGACCGAAGCAGGCGCTGGACGCTGGTGGCCTGGCCGAGCGCGACTTGGTCGATCGTCAGCCGGGTGGCGAATTCGCCAGCCAGATCGCCGTCGAGCCGGACGATCATGCTGCGGAATCGAAGCGAGCGAAGCGCGTCGAACGCCAGCCCGCCGAAGAAGCCGAGATTGGCCTTGTTGATCGCACCTTCGTAGGACAGCGTCCCGCCGCCCTCTCGGCTGTCGAGTCGGCCGCCGACGATCCGTCCGCCATTGTCGTCGAAGATCATCGGCAGCACCCCATCGAAGATCCCGGTCGCCTGGAGATCCTTGAAGCCGAGCCGACCGACGAATTCATTGGCGTCGAGCCCGACTACTTCGAAGGTTAGCCGCTTGGGCGACGAGCGGGCGAGGTTGATGATCGTTTCCTGGAGGATCAGCCGCCCGCCCATGAATGGCCACTCGCCGCGCTCGATCTTGACCATCTGTCCAGGCAGGATCTGGTAGCGGATTTCGCCATTTTCGACCAGGATTCCGGGATTAATGCTGCCCACCGACAGGCTTTGTCCGGGCGCGGTTTCGAGCCCGAGCAAATTGGTAAAGCGGATCGTGCCCTTCAGTCCGGTCACCGGGCCGAACGACGCGGCGAGATCGGTGCCGTCAGTGGTAAATTCACCGGACGAGGTGACCGTTCCGTCGCCGCGCCAGTTGATCCGGCCTTGCCCAGCGACCGTCCCGTTGACCAACGCAATAACGCCCTCGGCCAACCGGGTCAGCTGGTCGGGCTGGACATTGCTGCCGAAGCGGATTCCCGGGACATCGAGCAACCCCTCGCCGACCCCGGTCGACAGGCGGTGGGTAATCGTGACGTCGGTGACCTTGGTCCCGCTCGCCGGGTGACGCAGCGATCCGGTAGCGCGGATTACATCATTGGCCAGCCGGAACTGGAGGTCGTTGCTGGCGAGCGGATAGAAGCGGGGCAATGCGGCGAGGTCGGATATTGTCGACGCCCCATTGATCGCCAGCGCCCCGCCGCGGAAATCGAAGCTGCCCGTCGCCTCGCTGAGCTTAAGCGGCACCTTGCCGATCAGCGCGGTCGCGCCGCCAAACCGACCAGTCGCGCCGCCCTTGACCAGTCGGCCGCTGAGGTCAGCGGCGGTGATCCTGACCGGCGCACTCGGACGCCCCAGCTGCAGGCCCAGCCCAGTCGCGGCAAAGCGGTCGCTGCCGGTCAGCCGTGCCTGCGCCGCCGCGAGGCTGAACGGCGATTTGCCAAGCTGCCCGCCAAGCCGCAAGTTGCGGGTCACTGCGCCGATCTGCACCGGCCCCTGTCCGTTCTTAAAGACCAACGCCCGCCCGGTCGCGCACAACGGCAGCCGCGCCGCGCCGAGCCTGAGCGACCCCGCGGTCAGCGACTGGAAGCGCGCATCGATGCAGCCGCGCCCGAAGGCGAAGCCGCGGCCCGGCCCGCCGATCGTCCCGCTAATCGGGATCCTGAGGCCGCGCACGAACCCGCCCGAGAACGGTCCGTCGAGCAAAGCGATGGTATCGACCGCGGTCGAGCCGTCGCGAGCGGCGCGGAACGTGACTGGCGCCAAGGCCAGTCGCGACCCGCTTGCACTATAGGGCGCGATCCGCGCCTCGCCGCTCATCGGCCCGCCTTGGCTCGGCTGGCGAAGCGCAATGTCGGCGCGCGGCAGCCCACCTCCGCCGGTGGCGATAGTGCCGTCGATCCGCAGTCGGGCGTCGGGCCAGTAGTACGTCACACCGTCGCCGCCCGAGACCATCACCCGCGCTCCGCCCGGACCGCGCACGTCGGCAGTCTCGATCCGCACCCCGCCGCCGCCGCGCAAATTGACCATGCTCAAATGGCCGGTCGCATTGAAATTGCCCGCAGTGCGGCGGATCGCGGCGGCAATCGCCTGTCCGATCGGGCCGAGCGGCGTTCCCCTGGCCGACTCAAGCGGGGCCACCAGCGGCGCGACGGTCGCCGGCGCCAGGGTCGCGCTGTCGGCGCCATAATCGGCCGACAGCGCCAACTCGCCGCGCCCGGCCCACAGTCGATATTTGCCGTCGAGGCGTGTCGCGTCGGCATAGATCGATCCCAGCCGGCCACGCTGCGCTGACAATTTAATGGTTCCCCCGGCATCGCTCGCGCTGCCCTTGAAGCCGATCAGCGCGTTGAGGTTGGCGAGGCCGTTGTCGCCCGCAGCGAACGACGCGACGCTCAGCCGACCGTTGCCGTCGAACCGCTCGAACGCCTCGCTAAACCCGCTGTCGAGCTCGATCCGCGGCGCGACCATCGCCATGCGGCTCTTGGGGCAGACGAATTGCGCTGCGGCAATCGGACCCTTGATGTTGGGTCGCCGCGCCTCGACGCCAAGCGCGACATTGCCGCGCAGCCCTTCGAGCGCACAGGCACCGGTCACCAGCCGTGGTCCCGCCAAGGCCAGCCGGCCCCTGAACCCGCCGGTCAAATTGCCCGCCCCGGCCACCGCGAAACCGAGGTTGCCGTACGGCGTCCTTAGCGAGATTGCGCTATCGGCGAGGTCGACCGATATGTCGGGCAGGCGGAAGGGCTTGCCGCTCGGCGGTGGCAGCAATTTGTCGATCTCGCCCCAGCTGACCTTGCCGCCGGGCCGCAACTCGCCGCGCAGTCGCACCCCGCGCGCCACAATCCGGTAGACCTCGACGCTACCATTCCACTGGATCCGCATCTGGATCTTGGCGTAGCGCGCGGTAAGGTCGGGGCTCGCCGGGTCACCGATCGTGACGTCGCGAATGATTTGGTTGTGAAGCCCGATCGATTCGAGCGTGTAGGTCGCGCGCACCCCGCGCCGGGTCAATTCCTGCTTGATGAAATGCTCGGCGATCGGCCGCCGCGCAATCCATGCCGCAATCAGCACTGCGGTCAGCATGCCGAGGACGATCAGCGAAATCCAGAAC
>Ga0105044_10015730_pt1 | contig 10220 bp, 4 predicted proteins | sample MAT01_FD_78092 | JGI IMG/M metagenome (GOLD analysis project Ga0105044, IMG submission 78092) | Freshwater microbial communities from Lake Fryxell liftoff mats and glacier meltwater in Antarctica - MAT-01 | ecosystem: Environmental > Aquatic > Freshwater > Ice > Liftoff microbial mat | place...
CATCACAACCGTGCAATCGTTGAAGTCTATGCGGATGTGCTCGGTACCGAAATTGAGATTCACCCATCAACTCAAGGACCTGCCATCGGCGCTGCGGTTCTAGGCATGATTGCGGCAGGGCAGGAAGCGAGCGGTTTCCAAACCGTGATTGAAGCCGCAGCGGCGATGGCCAGTGTTCGTGATGGCAAGCAAGACATCGTCTACCCGCGATCGGACCGCACTCGCCTCTATGATTCCTTGTATCACAACTATCGCCGCCTCGCTGCGGTTACCGCTAGCCAAGCCAACCAGCCAGGAGACGCTAGAGCAACGAGTTGAGCAACTCAGCAACGATTTCGTGCCCGGCACGATTCGGATGATTGCCCTGGGCCATTAATGACTCTAGCGATTCACCATTTCGCACTTTGGTCCGAAACGCCTCGTGCGAATCGATCAGCAAAACGCCTAGCTCTGCCGCCAATTGCCGGATCTGCGCGGCGTGCTGAGCCACCGGCGCGTCATCGTTGAATAGGTCTTCATTGGCGTCTGGAGTCGGCGTTAGTAGCACCATAGGAACACTCGCATTTTTGCATGCCAAGATCATCGATCGCCAAGCCTCGGAAGCGGCCTTTAGTCCCATACCCCGATCATTCAGTCCGTAATCGATGAACACTAAATCGGGAGTTTGGCTCAGCACGTCCCGCTCAAAGCGTTTCGCACCTAGTACCGAATTCTCGCCTCCGATTGCCGTGACCGACACGTCAATCACAGCAGTCGGATAGCGATCGCAGAGACTGCGATGAAACAAGCTGGGGTATGCATCGAATGTCCGTACCGTAGGCGTCCGGAAATATCCTGCCGGCACCGAATGTCCGTGGAATACGATGCGAATCGAGCGATTTTTTGGCCACGTTTTCACAAGTTCGGCGCGCAAGTTAGCTAATAAATTCACGTCTTGTGCATGGACGCTTACTTGTGAAATGCAAACTCCTGTCAATGGAAACCCGCAGAAACAAATGAATGCGATCAGGGTAAGCAGTGGACTGGCTAGCAGGCTATTCATGGAGTGTTAAATAATTCAGGGAAATCGGAACTCAAGCAAAAAGATCGGTAACAACTTTACCATGCACGTCTGTCAGACGGAAATCACGGCCTGAGTAACGATAGGTCAATCGCGTGTGATCGATTCCCATCAAATGCAGAATCGTCGCGTGCAAATCATGAACATGAACGCGATCCTGCACCGCGTTCATTCCAAGTTCATCGGTTTGACCGTACGTCAGCCCGCCCTTCGTCCCGCCTCCGGCTAAGAACATCGAGAAACCTGTATGGTGGTGATCACGCCCAGGCTTGGCGTCGCCTTTGCTCTGGTTCAACTGTGAGTACGGAGTGCGACCAAACTCGCCACCCCAGATCACTAAAGTGTCCTCCAGCAAGCCCCGTGACTTCAGGTCGGTCAACAGTGCCGCTGTTGCACGATCGCTGTCCGCGCAGAGCTTCTCGTGCTGTGAATTGTTGTTTGAATGAGTATCCCAAGGTTGCTTGTTTTGCTTCGTCACATACTGAACTTGAACCATCCGAACGCCGCGCTCGACCAATCGCCGAGCAAGCAAACAGCTTTGTCCATACGGAGTCGTACCGTACATGTCACGGGTCTCTACCGACTCGCGGGACACATCGAATGCCTCGCTCGCCTGATCTTGCATTTGAAACGCCAACTCCATCGCGCGGATCTGTTCATCTAAGATCGAATCGTTTTGGCGCTGCTCCATGTGCCGTCGATTGATCGCTAACATCAGATCCAATTGCTCGCGTTGCTCGACACGTCCAAGCGTCGGATGGCGAATGTGAGCAAGCATTTTCTCAACGTCCAGGTCATTCGTATCGACCGCAGTTCCCTGAAACTGGCCAGGCAAAAAAGAATTGGACCACAACTGTGGCCCAACGACAGGCTTGCCGGGGCAGAGCACGACAAACGAAGGCAGGTTTGAATTCTCAGAACCAAGGCCATACACGGCCCAAGAGCCAAGGCTGGGCCGGATAGGCTGCAAATGCCCGCAGTTCATCATCAGCAAGCCAGGCTCATGGTTCGGAACGCTGGTGTGCATCGAACGGATCACGCACAGGTCGTCGGCGTGCTTCGCTAAGTTCGGCAGCAGTTCGCTCATCACAACACCGCTCTGCCCATGAGCAGCGAACTTGAACGGCGAAGGCATGAAGCCTGAACCCTTTGACTCGTTGTAGAGTTTGCCCGTCGGTTGGTCCCCTTCAAATTTCGCTAACATCGGCTTAGGGTCGAACGTATCGACATGCGATGGAGCACCGTTCATCAACAGAAAGATGACCCGCTTTGCTCGAGGGCGAAAATGCGGCAAGCCCTCCAGTCCAATCCCAAAACTCGACACCGCCGCAGATGCATCATTGGAGGCTATCGCGTTTGCTAAGCCAATCGCGCCAAAGCCTGCACCCATTTGCCGCAGCCAAGCACGGCGAGGCAAAGCTGGCCCGCAACGTTCATTCTTTATCGCCATAACATTCCTAAGAGGATCGAGCGATAAATAAGTGTCCGGTACCTTTTGTGCAAAGCACCCGAAGGGCGAGTTCCCCGCAAAAGGTACCGGACACTTATTCATCGCTCATTGCTAAATTTCTTCTAATCAACAATCAATAACTCGTTTGATGCCAGTAAGACCTGAGCGTACTTCGTCCACTGGCCCGAAGACGTGGAACGGTCACCGAAGTACGCCGCAGCCAATTCCACTTCGCGGTTGTCTGGCGAGCGAGAGAATACGATCTGATAAATCGAATCGATGCGCTCGCGAAACGAACGGTCGGGTTGATCGATCACGCGCGATGTTAGCCGCCGCGACTGTTCGACAATGAAATCACTATTGAGCGAAAAAAGTTTTTGTATCGGAGTTGTTGTTTCATTCCGACCTTCGCTGTGCGCGTTGGGATCAGGAAAATCCATCAGCGACAAGAATGGGTCGAGCTGAAAGCGACTGACGACACTGTAGATCGTTCGACGTGTTGAGTTAGGGTCACTTGGCACAACCGATGTGCCACCCACCGACCACTCGAGCGAACCACCGGCAGCCAGCATGCTGTCACGCCAAAGTTCGGCGCTCAATCGCTTTCGATTTGCTCGCGACAGCCATCGATTGGCAGGATCAACGGCGTACTGTTGAGAACTTGTGTGGCTCGATTGCTGGTAAGTTGAAGTACAGAGGATCTCACGAATCAACCATTTTAACGACCACTTATTGTCCATGAACCTCACAGCCAGATCGTCAAGCAACGCTTGGTGAGTCGGTTTGGTGCCGAGCGTACCAAAATTGCTCTGGGTCGAAACCAGAGGTTCTCCCAACAGTTCACCCCAGACTCGATTTACGATCACGCGCGCTGTTAACGGATTGCTTCGAGAAACGATGGCATTCGCCAATTCCAATCGACCGCTACCAGTAGCGAACGCCATTCGTTCGCCGCCGCCCAAGATGCTCAAGAAGCCCCTCGGTACTAACTCTCCTATGTTTGCAACATCGCCTCGAATCATAACGTGCAAATCGCGAGGCTTCGCGTCTCGAATGATGTGAATCGATCTCTCGGGTTCGTTGGATTCTTTCTTGTCCTTGGATTTATTGTCACCACCGTCACTCGTCTTTTCATCGGTTGGCTGTTCGACTGGCATCTTCACGGGACGATTGAACATGTCGGTGCTCGCAAAGACGCCGGCCATCGCATAATAGTCGTCCGTTGGAATTGGATCGTACTTGTGATCGTGGCACCGCGCACAAGCGACTGTCAAACCGAGCAAGCCTCGCGATACCGTATCGACGCGATCTTCCCACTCGTCTGCCATGACCTCCGGTGCACCGCGACGATAATACTTTGGCCCTAACCCAATCATCCCCAGCGCGACGTAATGGGTATCATCTTCGGGAGCGATGAGGTCTGCTGCCAATTGCAATCGGCAAAACTCGTCGTATGGCATATCTGCATTGAATGCATCGATCACCCAGTCGCGATAACGATATGCGTTGGGATAAAATAGCTCCTTGTTGTCCCCGACAATATGAGCTTGGTCTTCGGCATAGCGGACAATGTCCAGCCAGAGTCGTGCCCACTTTTCACCATATTGGACAGACCCAAGAAGTCGCTCCACAAGCCTTTTGAAAGCATCCGGTGCTTCGTCGGTGTGAAACTGTTCGGCATCCGCGAACGAAGGCGGTAACCCGATGATGTCAAATGACAGCCGACGAATCAATGTTCTTCGATCGGCTGGATCATTGGGTTCGAGACCCGCTTGCAACAGCCCTTCAAGCACGAATTCGTCGACGCGAGTCTTCGCCCATTCGGCGATCTTTGGAGACGGTGCTTTGAGATCGATTGGAAGCGAATCGCAGGGTATGCTTTGCGGTGGTTGGAATGCCCAATGTTTAGCTGCGTCGGCCCAGTTGATTTCTTTCTTCGTTACCGAAGTACCAAGCGTCACACTCGGTTCCTCACGCGGATCGGACGCACCCATTTCGATCCACTTCACGAAGTCCTCAATGATTCGATTGTCCAGCTTTCCATCAGGTGGCATCTCCGTGTTCTCGTAGCGGATTGCCGCGATCAACAAGCTACGTTCAATGTCGCCTGGCACAACCGCCGCCCCGCTCTCTCCTCCGGCACGCATCTGATCGCGGGTATCAAGTCGTAGCCCGCCCTTGGGAGAACTGGCTTCTGTTGAATGGCAAGAGTAACAGCGTTCGACAAGCACGGGTCGAATCTTGCTTTCAAAAAAATCATCGCCCGGCGAGCCAGCGACCGCCTGGAACGGTGCCAGCCAAATAAAAACGAGCCAAAACTCTCGAATTCCGATAGGTGACAGGGCAGACCGCATTGAAACGCGTCCGTACGGCAGGTAGGAGGGAAAACTGATCAAGGTAGGTTCAACAACTGTCCTTGATACCTGCTTTCGCGCCGCAAATCAAATCGATTTTACCTTTGTACACAAATTCGATTGTTAATGATCCGTTTCTCTAGCTCCAAGCCATGGCCGTTCCCATCGTAACGCCTGGGGCGGGTAGATTGCTTGAGCCCATCAAATAGCGATCGATGGCCCTCGCGGCACCTCTACCTTCGTTAATTGCCCAGACCACAAGGCTTTGGCCACGCCGACAGTCACCCGCAGCAAAGACGCCTGGGATGCTTGTCGTAAACTCACCATGTTTGGCTTCAAAGTTACTTCGCTGGTCAATTTTGAAACCAAGGCTTTCCGCTAGGTACGCTTCTGGTCCAAGGAAACCCATTGCCAATAGGATCAACTGCGCTGGCCATTCCCTCTCCGAGCCCGCAACTTCTTCCATTAACCAACCGCCCTTGTCCGTTTTCGTCCAGCGAACCTGTACCGACTTGACTCCACGCAGACGCCCCTGGTCATCGGCTAGGAACTCTTTTGACAGAAGTTGATACTCGCGTGGATCGTGACCGAATTTGGCTTCTGCTTCTTCATGACCATAATCGACACGGAAGACGCGCGGCCACTCAGGCCATGGATTATCTGGCGCACGATCAACGGGCGGCTTCGGCAAAAGTTCAAAATTCACCAGACTGCGACAACCGTGGCGGAGGCTCGTTCCAATGCAATCCGTTCCGGTGTCACCACCGCCGATAACAATCACGTCCTTGCCTTCGGCGCTGATGAACGAACCATTGAGCGAATCGCCATGAACGCTTTGCTTCGTATTGGACGTCAGAAAGTCCATCGCAAAATGAACGCCTTTCAATTCGCGTCCTGCCAGAGGCAGATCCCGTGGCTTGGTTGCACCGCAGGCAAGCAACAAAGCATCGTACTCGTCAATCAACTTCTTCGGCTCAATGTTCTTACCCACGTTCGCGTTGATGACAAACTTTACTCCCTCGGCCGTCATCTTATCGACGCGGCGTTGCACGGCAGCCTTGGCAAGTTTCATATTAGGAATGCCGTACTGTAGCAATCCTCCAATCCGATCCGCGCGCTCGTAAACGGTGACCGAGTGCCCAGCTTGGTTTAACTGGTCTGCTGCTGACAACCCAGCTGGCCCGCTGCCAACGATCGCAATCGTCTTACCGGTTCGCTCCGCCGGTGGTGTGGCAACAATCCAACCCTCAGCCCAGGCGCGGTCGACGATCGCATTCTCAATATTCTTGATTGTGACCGGTGGACTATTGATCCCGAGCACGCACGCGCCTTCGCAAGGTGCGGGACAAGTGCGCCCGGTGAACTCGGGAAAGTTATTGGTTTTGTGCAATCGCTCAATCGCTTCTTTCCAGCGATTGTTGTAAACCAAATCGTTCCACTCGGGGATCAGGTTATCGATCGGGCAACCCGTCGTTGACTGACAAAACGGAACGCCGCAATCCATACAGCGAGCACCTTGCTCCTTGAGCTGCTCGTAGCGTGGTTCGGTATAGATTTCGTCATAGTCATTGATCCGGACAACTGGCAAACGCCAAGGCACTTTCTTGCGGTCAAACTCTTTAAATCCGGTTGGACTTCCCATGGCTTTTCTCTCTACTGACTTCGCTGGGCTATCTTGAGGCTAATTCTTAATTCTGACGAGTACGACTTAAACAGTCGCTGGCACAGGCTTCGCTTGGTTTCGCTTGGCTTCTTCTAACACGGCTTTGTAGTCGATTGGCATTACTTTGACACATTTCTTCAAGAACACACTCCAATCGCTCAGCGCCCGCGCGGCCGGTTCGCTTCCTGTGAACGCTTGGTGACGCTGAATCATCTCTTTTACCATATGCTCCTCGACCCCTGCCGCAATCTTCTCAAGAACAACGGTGGCCAAGTTGCACTTCAAATTGAATTTTCCGTCCAAGTCCCAAACGTAGGCAATCCCGCCGGACATGCCAGCAGCGAAGTTGCGTCCTGTCTTGCCGAGAATCACAACGTGACCACCGGTCATGTATTCACATCCGTGGTCACCAACGCCCTCCACCACCGCGTTGGCTCCACTATTGCGAACACAGAACCGCTCTGCGGCGCGGCCTCGGAAATAGGCTTCACCGCTTGTTGCACCATACAGACATACGTTGCCAACGAGAATATTGTCTTCGGCGACGAAGCTACTTTCACGCGGTGGATAGACAATGACATGTCCACCGGAAAGCCCCTTGCCGACATAATCGTTGGCGTCGCCTTCAAGTTCAATCGTAATGCCGTGAGCCAAAAACGCACCTAAGCTTTGACCTGCGGACCCGGCAAGCCGAATGCGAATCGTGTCATCGGGCAAGCCCGCTTGTCCGTAACGTTTGGCAACGTTGTGCGACAAGATGGTCCCCACCGTTCGATTGATGTTGACGATCGGCGATTCGATCAGCACCGACTCGCCACGCATGAGCGCGGGTTCAGCTTCAGCGAGGATCTTTGTCATATCGAGCGATTTTTCAAGACCGTGATCCTGTTTCATCGACCAACGGGTTCCGACGTCTGGGTGAAGCTTTTTCGCCGGGGTAAGTACGTCGGTCAGGTCAAGCCCATCGCTCTTCCAATGCTTGATCGCAGCATCGGTGTGTAACACTTCGCTGCGCCCAACCATGTCATCAATAGTGCGGAAACCAAGCCTTGCCATGATGCGCCGCGCATCTTCAGCGACCATAAACAGGTAGTTGACAACATGCTCAGGCTTGCCTTCAAACTTCTTTCGAAGCTCTGGGTCTTGCGTCGCGATTCCGACCGGGCAGGTATTTAAGTGACACTTGCGCATCATGATGCATCCCAATGCAATCAGCGGCGCGGTGGCAAAACCAAATTCTTCGGCCCCTAACAACGCCGCGATCACGACGTCGCGACCAGTCTTCAAGCCACCATCCGTTTGCAGAACCACACGACTGCGAAGATTGTTCAACACCAAAACTTGGTGCGCTTCGGCGATCCCCATCTCCCATGGCAAGCCAGCATGCTTGATGCTCGTCAACGGCGAAGCCCCAGTGCCGCCGGTGTCACCTGCAATCAGAATATGATCCGCGTGGGCCTTCGCGACGCCCGCTGCGACCACTCCAACGCCAACTTCGCTGACGAGTTTAACGCTGATTCTGGCCTCAGGATTGCTGTTCTTAAGATCGTGGATCAATTGCGCCAAGTCTTCGATCGAATAGATATCGTGGTGCGGAGGCGGACTGATCAAACCAACGCCCGGCGTGCTATAACGAATCCGAGCGATATTCTTATCGACCTTTTTGCCTGGCAGTTCCCCGCCTTCGCCTGGCTTCGCACCCTGCGAGATCTTGATCTGCAACTCGTCTGCGTTGGTCAGATATTCAATCGTGACACCAAAGCGACCGGAAGCGACTTGTTTGATTGCCGAACGTTTGCTGTCGCCGTTTGGCATCGGCACAAACCGCACAGGATCTTCTCCGCCCTCGCCCGTATTGCTTTTGCCACCCAAGCGGTTCATCGCGATCGCCATCGTCTCATGCGACTCAGCGCTGATACTTCCAAAGCTCATTGCCCCGGTGCAGAAACGCTTGACGATCTCCTTGGCTGATTGAACTTCATCCAAATGGATCGATGGCCCAGCCACGCCCTCTTGGAAATCCAACAAGCCACGCAAACTGCAGCGGTTCTTGTTGTCTTCATTGATGGTCCGAGCGAATCGCCAATAGGCATCCTCGTTGTTATTGCGGGCGGCCAGTTGCAAATCAGAAATTGCCGCTGGTGACCAAGCGTGCTTTTCCCCTTCAGCTCGCCAATGAAACTCACCGAGATTCGGCAACTGTGAAAGGTGGTCGTCAATCCGGTCCGGGTATCCAAGCGAATGTCGACGCAATGCTTCTTCGGCCAAGATGTCAAAGCTGACGCCCTGGATGCGGCTTGCGGTACCGAAAAAACAAACATCAATGACTTCATCTCGCAAACCGAGCGCCTCGAAAATCTGGGCACCCTTGTAACTCTGCAACGTGCTGATGCCCATCTTGGCCATCACCTTTAGCATCCCCTTCGCGACACTCTTACGATAAGCCGCGACGACCTTATTGTCATCTTGGAAGCTATTGGATAACAAGCCATCGCGAAGCGCCTGCCACAAGGACTCGAACGCCAAGTAAGGATTGATCGCGTCAACACCATACCCAATCAAGAGGCAATGATGATGCACTTCACGCGCTTCGCCAGTTTCAAGAATCAGACCAACGCGGGTTCTCTTAGCCTTCTTTGTCAAGTGCTGATGGACTGCTCCGACCGCCAACAAAGAACTGACCGGAACCTTTGTCGCCGAACACGCCCGATCAGACAGGATTAGCAGCTCGATGCCCTCGTCCGCCGCAGCTTCCGCCTCGTCTGCGATTCGAAGCAGCGATTGCAATAACCCTGGCTTGCCGAGCGACTTATCAAACGTGATATCGATCACGCGGCTACGCCAACCTGCATGATTGATATGCTTCAGCGCCGCGATCTCTTCGTTACTGATGATTGGGTGATCAACAAGCAATCGGTGGCAGTTGGCTGGAACCGCTTCCAGTAAATTCTGCTCTGGCCCAATATAGCACTCCAACGACATGATCACCTCTTCGCGAATCGAATCGATCGCGGGATTGGTGACCTGAGCGAACAGTTGCTTAAAGTAGTCATAAATCATGCGCGGCTTATCGGACAAACAGGCCAGCGCACTATCATTGCCCATCGAGCCAACGGGATCGCGGACTTCCTCGATCATCGGGCGCAACATAAAGTTCATCGTCTCCGCGGTGTAGCCAAAGGCCTGCATTCGCGCGAGCAACGTATCGCTTTCAAAACCGTGCGGTTCCGAATCGGGATGCAGATCGCTCAAGCGAATCCGTTGGTCTCGTAACCATTGTCCATACGGCTTGCGTTTTGCAAAGCTGGACTTCAGCTCTTCATCAGGGATCAATCGACCTTCGGCAAAGTCGATCAGGAACATCCGACCGGGCTGCAGACGCCCTTTCTCCTTGACGACCGCCGGATCGACGGGAAGCACGCCGACCTCACTGGCCATGATGACGCGATCGTCGTGGGTGATGTAGTAACGACTTGGGCGCAGGCCATTGCGATCCAGTGTCGCACCAATGTAGTGCCCGTCAGTAAATACGATTGACGCTGGACCATCCCAGGGTTCCATCAAACACGAAAAATACTCGTAAAAAGCTCGCTTTTCTTCCGGCATGGACTCATGCATTTGCCACGCTTCGGGCACCATCATCATCATGGCTTCTTGCAGCGTCCGTCCGTTCATCAGCAAAAATTCAAGCAC
>Ga0105044_10015731_pt1 | contig 10219 bp, 9 predicted proteins | sample MAT01_FD_78092 | JGI IMG/M metagenome (GOLD analysis project Ga0105044, IMG submission 78092) | Freshwater microbial communities from Lake Fryxell liftoff mats and glacier meltwater in Antarctica - MAT-01 | ecosystem: Environmental > Aquatic > Freshwater > Ice > Liftoff microbial mat | place...
CGGCCAGAAGCGGGCGCTCCAGTCCGTCGGGTTCACGGCAGGCTGATCAGCGCTCCGACGCAGGGCGCCACGCCCGAAAGCACCGTGGGCACGCAGCCCTTCCTGAGACAGCCTGTGCTATTGGCTCGTAACGCACCGGGTGGGTGCAACGGTGCGAGGGTTTGGTGTATCAGCAGCCGCTGCCGCGAGTTCCCGTAATAGGGCAACGCACGTGACCTCAATGCGTTGGCTGCGGTCGATGACCCGACGCCGGGCAAGCGGGCGCCGTTGCGCCAGACCACCGCGAAACCCGATGCCGCCTTTCTCTCTCTTGCCCGAGGTTTAGCCCCATGGCGCAAGACGCGCCACCTCGGTCAAGAGCCTGATGGCCCAGGAGCGCGCTGCCTACGCGACGTCACCAACCGCGAAATCCGATCGTAGCTGACTGGCACATACTGGAACCGCGCGTATGCCGACCACCCAAATGAGGCCAGAGCGAGTGTCAGCAGCGGCTTCAGGCGGCCGTATGCGCATGGGCTCATCGCGAAGGTCCCGCGAGCCAGGCGCCGGCTGGTCGCCGCTTTCGTCAATGCACGCCATGCCTCGATAGCGCCTTTGTCCCAGATAGATGGACGCCTGCTTCACGGATTGCTTGGGCCGAAATCAGGCGGCTTCGTAAAGAGCACGCCCTTGATCTTTGCCCGAAGCTCGGGAGCCAACGCGTTCAAAGACAGCTCAAGCCCTGAGTGATCTGGGATCGCTAAACTGCGCTGATCACCGGGATGAAGCTGGCTTTGCCGTACACCGAAGTACCGCATGAAGAGTTCCGGGTGCGCCGTGATCGAGAAGCTTCCGGCAAAGTACAGTCCCGTGCTGAAGCCCGCAGCGCCGAGCGCGTTCTGCAACTCTTGGACGTCCAAATGCCCCTCGCTCGGCACGACCTGGGCCGAAAGTAGTGGTGGCGCATTCATCGTGGGCATGAACGACTCTTCCTAGGCACAAGACAATCAAGATTCCACTTCGCGCGCTGACACGGGGTTGAAACGGCAAACCCGTGAAGATCGATGAAGTTCGCAGTTTAGGGCAATGCTGAACAAGTCCCAAGCTGGCACGGTGAGTGCTCTGTCCTTTGCACAAAGCAATAGATTCTCACCATCTCTGTGGATAGGAACGCCGTGTTCGAGCGCTACCGCAGGCCGACACGCCTGCATCGGTGCCTGCTGACCAGCCCCGCAGCACCCGTGTCGCGCCACGCTTGCACCAGCGTCTTCACCTGTGTCACCGAAACCCCCAATCCGCTCGGCCGCCGCTGCCTGCCGCAGCCGGCCCTCGCCGACCGCACGGTTCACCGCTACTTGTTCTTGGTCCTTGCCGCTCATCGCAGGCAGCGCATTGGCGAGGAGGGCTGCGAGTGGCCGATGGAGCGCAACATCAGAGCAGCGATGTCGGCCGGCGCGGTGGAGTGCAAGAGCCTGGCCTGGGTGATCGTAGACACCGCGATGCAGGCAAAGGCAAATTGCCTACCCCACGTATCGCCGGCTGATCAACCGCGGCCGTGAACACTTGGTCGCCGGGCGCACGATGCCGGCGCCGAGCTGCACCAGCGCTAGGCTTCGCGCAAAGTAGGTCGCCGACGCCCAGGCCAGCGGTGGCGCCGTATTGCGGCGCGAGGTCCACCGGCTGCGTACTCGGTTGGCCGTGTGATCCGCGATGTGCAGCGCAAGGCCGACGAGATCACGTGGGCGCCAAACTCCCGCATCGAGACAGCGCAGCGCCCGCACGAACAGCGGTGCGACTCCAAGAACAAGCTGCACACGCTGCACGCCCCCAAGGTCCAGTGAATAGCCTCGGGGCTTGTAGCAGGGCCCCGTACGAGTTCGGCGTGACGATCTCACTGGCTGTGATAGCCAGGGAAGTGATGGTGATCGGCATACCTTCCTTGCTGGGCGCGCTGTACGACGGGCGATAGCTGCAAAGCCGGCTCGAGCGGGCGAAGATCCTCGGCGGTGCGAAGCCCAGCCTGGCATTGGCTGATTGGGGCTACCGCCTGTGTGCAGCCGCGTGAATGAACGCGGCCGCCGCTGAGCCATACGCGCGGCCTTCCCAAGACGCTTAAGAAACAGCTCAAACGCCGCCGAGCTATCGAGCCGACATCAGACACGTGAAGTCCGAAGGGCTGCTGGTGTGCAACTGACTGATAACCCGCAGCCGGGACAACGATGTATCGACGTGGAGGTGGCTGTTGTAAGCGGCGTCGAGTAGCTAACGGATTGCTTCAAGGCCGACCCGAGAAGCCTACCGTCGGCAGCAAATAGAACTGTCCGGTTTGGTAGCAGGTAGGTTGTCCGCTTTCTTGGTCTGATTGTGCGCGGGCTGCGAAGTCGTGAAGGGCGTAGCCCGAAGCGGCTTTGCGGCCCGCGCGCGCGGTTGATCATGGGCAGCTCAGGCGGCCGCTCGCTGCACCTCCTTCGTTGGGCTCTGGACGCCCTTGGCGTCGTACGCGGCCAGCTTGCGCGGCCCGTGAAAGACACTCAGCGTGTCGTCGACGTAGCGGTGCACCCGCACACGGGTTCGAACGTAGTGGTGACGCAGCTCATCGCTGGGCAGTTGCAGGCTCATGCCCTCGAAGCTCACACAGTTGTCGTTGCCCGCAGTGCGCTCGTGCTGCTCGCACAGGATGTCGGGCAAGCTGCCGCTGAGGAACGGCACGTACGCCGTGCCGGCCAGCGTGCTGGGCACGCCGAACTCCCGGTTGTGGCTGTGGCGGTAAATCTGCTCCAGATACCGGTTGGCGCTGCCCATGTCGGTGATCCCCGCGCGAGCCAGCTCCTGCGGCAGCCGGCCCTGGTGGGTCTGGAACGCCCGCTCGCTGCGCCCGCGCGCCTCGGGCGAGTACGCCGCGATGTGCTCGATGCCCAGTTGGCGCAGCGCACGGCCGACCTCGGTCAAGTTCAACTTGTCCACCTTCTCGCCGGCCTTGGGCGTGTGGAAGTAGTGGCTGCCGCGATCGCTGTACAGGCTGGCGAACAGCCCGTAGCGCGCCACGGTCTGGCCGATGCCATGAAAGCTCGACGCCGTGCCCTCCTGGTCGCAGACGAACATGCTGGTGTGCTCGCCCGTGGCGTCGTCCATCGTGACCACCAGGTCCCACACCTCGTCGGGCACCCAGCGGTGTGTGCTGGCGTCTTGGTGCACCATCATTCCGGGCAGCGGCGCGCGCTCGCGCTTGATACGGTGCTTGCCCCGGGCCTTGGCCTTGCGGGCCAGCCCGGCGCCTTGCAGCACGGTCTTGACCCAGCTGTAGCTGCGCGTGCCTTTGAACTCGCTGCGGTACTTGCTGTGAAAGTGCGCCACGTTCCAGCCAGTAAAGCCGCTCTTGTAGGTCTGCACCACCTGGTCGAGCTCCCCCTGGGCCGCCCGGCGCTTGGAGATCTGGCTCAGCCGCTTGTCCAGCAACCCGTCCAGTCCGTCGGCCCTGTAGCGCTCGACGTGGCGGCGAAAACTGCGCTCGCACTGCACCAGCGGCATCGCCGCCTCGGCCTGGGTCAGCCGCCCAGCCGTCCATCCTTGCAAAGCTTCTTCGAATCTCATCTTCCGGTTCTCCTGCACGTAGCGGGTCCGGCTTATGGGAGCTTGCATCGCACTCCCTAAGCCGGACAGACTACTTGCTAAAAACCGGACAACTCATTTACTCTCGACAGACCCGAGAAGCCTACTTGCACGGCCAGGACGTCGGGGATACACTTAAATCGGCGGTTGACACTGGGTGAAGAACGTAATATGACTATCCCGTCAAGAATCTTTGCGCAAGCCTCGCCGCTGTCTGTTGGCGGGCGATCGCTGTTCGATGCCAAGCCCACGGACTTGCGCACCGCCTCTGTCTGGGGTTTCGCGTCGAGTTGGGGTGTCGTCAGCGCTGCCACCGCTCGGCTGCTCAATGCCGGATTTGAGGTACTGCACGCTTCTTCAGTTTCGATCAACATCGCTGGTCCTCCTGAGGCCTACGAGAAGGCGTTTAGGACCAAGCTTATCGAGCGTGAAATGGAGCAGGTTCGAGGGCCGACATCGACCTTTCTGGACTGCCCTGATACGGAGATGCTTGGTCTCTTGTCGACCAAGGGCACGCCGCTCGGCGACATCATCGAAGGCGTGGCGCTGGAGGTGCCCAGACGGTTCATGCAGGTTTCGCCGATACCGCCTCAGGTGGATTATGCGCATCTTGTAGTTCCCGCAGACATCGCACGCGCCAGTAATGCGACTCCGCTGCATGAGTTATTCATCAATGGAGCAGGCGTCAAGGTGGCAATGGTCGACTCGGGCCATTACGCGCACCCCTTCTTTGCGGCAAATGGTTACAGCCTCGCACCGGTCGTGCTCGGTCCCGGCGCGAGCGCGCCCGAGTCCGACGAATCGGGTCATGGCACGGGCGAGTCGGCAAACATCTTCGCCATCGCGCCAGGGTGCACGGTGTTCCCAGTCAAAGCCAACTTCGTCAATACCATCGGCGCATTCAACGCCGCCGTCGCGCTCGGGCCGGACATCATCACTTGCAGTTGGGGATCGCATGTACCCTTCGAATTGAGCGCCGCTGATCTCGTCCTCGCGGCTTCGGTGTCTGCCGCCGTGCAGAGCGGAATCACAGTGATCTTCTCGGCCGGCAATGGTCACGCCGGATTTCCGGGCCAGCACCCCGATGTCATCAGCGCCGGCGGTGCCTTTTTGGACGTGGATGGCACCGTCATCGCTTCCAACTACTCGAGTGGTTTCCAGAGCAACATCTTTTTCGGACGCAGGGTTCCCGATATCTGTGGGTTGGTCGGTCAGCGCCCGAAGGCCATCTACATCATGTTGCCGGTGGAGCCCGGGGACAGCATTGATCAGGGCAATGCTGGTGGCGTGTTTCCGGACGGCGACCAAACCGCAGCCGACGACGGCTGGGCGGCATTCAGCGGCACCTCAGCCGCCGCGCCGCAACTGGCTGGCGTGGCCGCACTCATTAAGCAGGTCGCGCCGTCGGCAAGCCCCGGCGACATCAAGGCGGCCATGATGACAACGGCGCGCGATGTCATCGGAGGGCTCTGCAATGCGGTCCCCGGTCTGCACAACGGCCTGCCGGCCTTGCCAGGCGCCGATGATGCGACGGGTAACGGCTTGGTCGATGCGACGTACGCCGTCGTCAGCGCCTACTGGACTTCGCAACTAGGGGTAGCCGGCCTGCAGGCTGGAAGCGACACTATCGGCGCGTACTATGTTGGCTTGCTTTCTGGCTTGGCTGCTGCGGATCCGGCGGTCGCGGCCTACTGGCAGGGCATCGTGGACGCCGCAGCCATTTCGACCGCGTGACTCGCATGCAGCACTTGAGATCGGGAGATCAACATGGCGACCTCATCGACATCCCGGCCGACTCAGAAGGTGCCCGCAAAGGAGCGCCAGCCAACGGGCGTTGGCGTTGATCCCGCGGAACGTGATCCTGGCACGCCCGTGGCCGAACCTCAGTCCCAAGCGAGCGTGCACGAGAGTGCGTCGCCTGAGTTGCCTTCTGCATCGCCATCGGAGCCATTGCCCGAGTTGAGCACGGACCAAGCGCGTGCCCTGGCCACAGAGAGGCCTGTCGTGCCATCCAGCGAACCTAGCACGAGCGTCTACGTGGTGACCGTTGACAACCGCTCAGGGATCGCTACCCGCATTGATCGGCTGGACGAACAAAGCGGCGGGCGCAAGGAGCTCTCACCGATCGAGTATGCGCAGGTCCTTGCGGGCTACTACACCCCAGCGATGGGCGACAGCAACGGCATCGCGCAGGCCTATCTTCAAGGAGTAATCGATTACCTCGGTGCCCAGACAAAGGGCGCGTGATGGGTAGGATGGCCGGTGTCCGTCACTGGCGTGTGCGAGCCAGACTCGCTGAAAATGAAAGGAAGGTGATGAGATGAGCAATGAACTACTCGCGGGCTACGGCCTGTATTCGGACGGTGCCGGCGGCTACTACGACGCTGCGGGAGGGTACTCGGACGTGACAGGAGGGTACTTCGATGCCATGGGCGGCTACACCGACGCCACGGGCGGCTACTTCGACGCGAGTGGTGGCTACGCCGATGCGATGGGTGGCTACACCGATGCGACTGGCGTCTACACCGACCCGGCTACCGTCGCTGCCTATCTCCAAGGCATGAGCCACGGCACGATACTGGCGGGAGCGATGTACTGAGTTTAGGCCCGGGCTCTCGGGCCGCGGAAACCGCACTCCCTTCAGCCTGAACATGACTCTTGTAGCAAATCCTCGCTACGAAGAAGGGTCCCGGCTCTGCCAGAGAGGCGGTAGGTTGTTTGACCGTTCCTGACCTTGTTGTTGCCGGGGGCCAGTTTCAAGATTTCGGCAGGCGGACGTGGGCGTTGAAGACCAACTTGTCCGGCGTTTCACAACGAGGTCGATGGCATGTTTCTGGCCATATGGGAAGCAAGTCTCCGCGTTTGCTCAAGCTCGCTCAGAAGTGGCTAGCCTCCCCAACGCTTCCGGCTTTGCCGCAGGTCATCTACTTGTGAGTACCCAGTGGCTAGTGCAGACAACGAAGAGGTCTTCCTGTGCTGTTTTCCGCATGCTGGCGGAGGCGCATCGGCGTACTCAAATTGGTCGCGGAGTTTCCCGGCGCACATCCACGTTCATGCCGTCGAGTACCCCGGCCGCGAAGCCCGTTATCGGGATCCAATCCCAGAGGAATTGGCTGACCTCGTCGATGAACTGATCGATCGTTTGGCGCTTTGTCTGCGCCCGCCGTTCGCCTTCTTCGGCCACAGCTTCGGCGCGCTGGTCGCGACTGAACTGGCGAAGTCACTTTGGCGACAAGAACGAGACCTTCCGCTGCGGCTCTTCATCGCGGGAGCGCGTGCGCCGCACCTAGCGCCTCGACCGGCGATTGGCCACCTGCCCGATAGCGAGTTCATTGCCAAGCTTTGCGAGTTCAACGGCATGCAGTCGGATGTGCTCGGCGACGCCCAATTGATGGCCCTGGTGCTGCCGATCATTCGGGCAGACTTCAAGCTGCTCGAGACTTATCGTGGCGACATCGAAGAGCCCCTGCCGGTGCCCATCTCTGTCTTTGGGGGGCTTGGTGATCGCACGACAACGCCGGCCGACATCCTGGCCTGGTCGGCACTCACCAGGAAGGCGTTCCGCAGCCGCTTCCTCGCGGGTGACCACTTCTTCCCGCTCGCCGAACGTACCAAGCTCGCGGCTCACATCATCGAAGACCTTGGCGCCACCGGGCAGGGCACCTGTCCCGAAGCCATCGGCGCGGCCCGGGCACTCCCATGACAGGTCGCGAAAATCTCGTCAGCCGTGTCATGGCCTTGCCTGCGACCGAAAAGCGGGCGCTGCTTGCCAGCCTCATGGAGCGCCGGCAGGGCATGTTCAAGACCGCCCCGCTGTCGTATGCGCAGCAGCGCCTTTGGTTTCTCGACCAGCTCGTTCCTGGCAATCCCTTCTACAACGAATCGAGCCCTGTCCGCTGCCTCTTCCCGCTGGATGTCGCGCTGCTGGAACGAAGCCTGAACGAGGTCGTGCGACGCCATGAGGCGTTGAGAACCTGTTTCGTCTCCCGCGACGGTGAACCCGAGCAGCGGGTTCTGGCGAGCCTGCATGTCGAAGTACCGGTCCTCGACTTCACCGGCCTGCCGGTGTTGGAGCGCGAGGCCGCGGCTGCGGCTTGTGCGCACGAGCAGGCCCGCACGCCCTTCGATCTCACGACGGGACCGCTGCTTCGCATCGTGGTGCTGAAACTGGCTCCCGCCGATCAGATCATCGTGCTGACGATGCACCACATCATCTGCGACGGCTGGTCAATGGGCGTGTTCGTGGAGGAGTTGGGCGCGCTCTACGAAGCCTATGCGAGCGGGCGGCCGTCGCCGCTGGCAGAGCTCTCGGTCCAGTACACCGACTTCGCGATCTGGCAACGCGACTGGCTACAAGGCGAGAGGCTGGTGCAGCAGCTTGAGCACTGGAAAAGCCGCCTCCAGGACCTGCAGACGCTCGATCTTCCCGTCGATCGCCCCCGACCGGAGATCCCAAGCTTCGTCGGCGCGCGCGAGCGCATCGCCATCCCGCCGCCGGTGGCGATGGCGTTGCGGGAACTGTGTGAACGCGAAGGCGTGACACCCTTCATGGCACTGCTCGCGGCCTTTCAGGTGACGCTGTCTCATCACACCGGCCAGGACGACATCGCCGTTGGCTCACCTGTTGCCAATCGCTGCCGGCCTGAGCTGGAGAAGCTGATCGGGTTTTTCGTGAACGCGCTGGTGCTGCGCACCTCGGTCGCCGGCAACCCCAGCTTTCGCGAGGTGCTCCAACGCGTCCGTGAGGTTGCGTTGTCGGCGTATGCGCATCAGGACCTGCCGTTCGAGCGACTGGTCGAAGAACTGCACCCGGAGCGCGACCTCAGCCGCAATCCACTGTTCCAGGTGACCTTCCAGTACCTCAACCGCACGGCCCGGAGTGACGCGGACGGTCTGCTTCGAATCGTCGACATGGAACTGCTGACGTCGAAGTTCGATCTGCGCTGCGATCTCTGGCCCGAGGGCGACGCCATTGGCGGCCAGATGGAGTACAGCGTCGACCTGTTCGATGCGCCCACGGTGCAGGCGATGTGCCGGCGTTATCAGGCCACGGTGGCAGCCATGGTCCAAACGCCCGACATGCGCATCGGGGATCTGCGCCTGCTGTCACGCTCGGAGGAGCGTGCCGTCGTGGAGCAATGGAACCAGACCGCGGCAGAGTACCCCTGGCGAGGCTGTGTGCACGAGCGCTTTTGCACATCAGCACGCTCGCACCCAGAACGTTTGGCGGTTGCCGAGGGCTCGACGTCCGTGACTTATGCAGAGCTCGACCGCCGCAGCGACCACCTCGCGGCGGCACTGGAGCGTCAAGGCATCCGACCCGGTTGTCTCGTGGCGATCCTGCTCGAACGCTCGATCGATCTCGTCACAGCGGTGCTCGCGGTTCTCAAGGTCGGCGCCGCCTATGTGCCGCTGGATGTGTCGGGGCCGGCTGAGCGCGTGGCGGGCATGGTCCGCGCCGCACTGGTGCCCTTGGTCCTGACCCGCGATCGTTACCGCAGCCAGCTCCCGGCTTTTGTGCCCGCGCTCGACGTTGAAGCCGCAGTCGCCGAAGGCGCACGCTTCAGCGGCGCAGCCAGGGTCGACGCCCAATCGCTGGTCTACGTGATCTTCACCTCGGGCTCGACCGGTGTGCCACGCGGAGTCGAGGTGACGCATGGCAGTCTTTGCAACCTGGTCGACTGGCACATCGCAGCCTATCGCGCCACGCTGGCCGATCGGGCGACGTTCTACGCCAGTCCCGGCTTCGATGCGTCGGTGTGGGAGATCTGGCCCTACCTCAGCGTGGGCGCGAGCTTGCACGTCGTGGACGACAGTATCCGGATCTCGCCCGAAGGTCTGGCAGCCTGGTTCGCCACGGAGCGCATAAGCATCGCCTTCCTGCCTACACCGGTGGCCGAAAGCTTTGTCACGGCGGCGCCGCATTCGATGCCCGAGTTCAGGCTGCTGCTGACTGGAGGCGACAAGCTGCGCAGCGCACCGGTCCGGAAACTGCCTTTCCGGTTTGTCAACCACTACGGGCCAACCGAGAACACGGTTGTCGCAACGGCAGGCGATGTCGTTTGTGGCACTCCCGGCGCACCCACGATGGGCTGGCCGATCGCGAACGTCCGCACTTACGTGCTCGACCGGTCGCGCCGGCCGGTTCCCGTCGGCGTCAAGGGCGAGCTTTTCATTGCGGGCAGCGCTCTCGCGCGTGGTTACCTTGGCGACTCGGAGCAGACCCGCGAGCGCTTCATCGTCGATCCCTTCGACGCGCGACCTGGGGCGCGCATGTATCGCAGCGGCGATCGGGTTCGGCAGCGCCGGGACGGCAGCCTCGAGTTCCATGGCCGGGTCGACGCGCAGATCAAGCTGCGCGGCTTCCGCGTCGAACCCAGCGAGATCGAAGCGGCGCTCGATGGGCATCCCGCAGTGGGCAAGAGCCTCGTCTCCTTGCACGCAGGCGTCGATGGGCAAAGCAGCCTCGTCGCCATGCTGACTCCGGCGGACTCTCGGCCCGACCCAACGCGAGTTGACGCCTGGCGCAGCATCTACGAGCAGCTGTATGGAACTGGGGCGGGAGCGCGAGAGCGGGACTTCGACATCGTGGGCTGGAACAGCAGCTACAGCGGCGAGCCGCTGGCAGCGC
>Ga0105044_10015732_pt1 | contig 10219 bp, 9 predicted proteins | sample MAT01_FD_78092 | JGI IMG/M metagenome (GOLD analysis project Ga0105044, IMG submission 78092) | Freshwater microbial communities from Lake Fryxell liftoff mats and glacier meltwater in Antarctica - MAT-01 | ecosystem: Environmental > Aquatic > Freshwater > Ice > Liftoff microbial mat | place...
CGTCGCTGCCCGCACCGCCCGACGCTCGCGAGTTCCGGCGCGTCAGCCCGCTCCCGCTCACCCCACCCACGACGCGGCCGGCCCCGCCTCCGCCATCGCCATCGCCACCGCCGGCACCCGTCGCACCGCCGCCCTCTCAGCCGGAGCCGGACGTCGCTCCCGTGCCCGCGTCCGAACCCGAGCCGGAACCCGCGCCGGCTGCGGCCACGGTGCTCTCCGGCGCCGCCGGCCAGCTCGTGGGGTTGATCAACGGGGTCCGGGCGAGTCGGGGACTCCCCGCATACGTCGTCGACGGCGAGCTCACCGCGAGCGCGCGGCGCTGGGCGCAGTCGATGGCCGCATCGGCCACGATGTCGCACCAGGGCGACCTCTCGGGCGGGATCTCGTCCCCGTGGGTCCGCCTCGGTGAGAACGTCGGTGTCGGATCCAGCGTCGTCGAGGTGCACAACGCGATGGTGGGGTCGTCGGGCCACTACGCGAACATCGCCGACTCCGGCTTCACCCATGTCGGCGTCGGCGTGGTCGAGTCGGCCGGGACGCTCTACATCGCCGAGGAGTTCATGCAGCTCTGAGGCAGCCCGCTTCGGCTGCGTCGCGAGCGGGTCGGATAGCCTGCGCCCGAGAAGTCGACGGAGCCGACCGAGGGGGTGCACCGGGTGAGTCAGTACCTGCCGATCCTGTGCATGATCATCCTGGTCGTGCTCTTCTGCTCGGGGTCGTTCCTCGCGTCGACGTTGCTGGCGCCGCAGCGCAAGACGAGCGCGAAGACCGCGCCGTACGAGTGCGGGATCGTGCCCGAGGAAGACACGTCGGAGCGCTTCCCGGTGAAGTTCTACCTGGTCGCGATGATCTTCATCATCCTCGACGTCGAGATCATCTTCCTCTACCCGTTCACGCTCGTGTTCCGTGATCTCGGGGGCTATGGCCTCGCGGTGATGGGCATCTTCCTCATCACGTTGCTGGTGCCGTTCGGCTACCTGCTCTCCACCGGCGCGCTCGACTGGGGCCCGATGAAGAAGACGGCCACCGATCTCGCACACCGCGTGCTGCGCGCGTCGGGCATGCCCGACTCCCCGAAGCGGGTGGCCGAGCCGGTCGCAGAAGAAGCCGCGTAGATGCCGCTCGACCAGATCCCGCACAACTTCCTCACCGGTCGCATCGAAGACGTCGTCCGCTGGGCCCGCCGCAACTCGGTCATGCCCGCCACGTTCGGCCTCGCGTGCTGCGCGATCGAGATGATGGCCACGGGTGGCTCCCACTACGACATCTCCCGTTTCGGCATGGAGACGTTCCGCGCCAGCCCCCGCCAGGCCGACCTGATGATCGTCGCCGGTCGCGTGAGCCAGAAGATGGCGCCGGTGCTCCGCCAGGTGTACGACCAGATGGTGGAGCCCAAGTGGGTCATCTCCATGGGCGTGTGCGCCAGCTCCGGTGGGATGTTCAACAACTACGCGATCGTCCAGGGTGTCGACCAGATCGTTCCGGTCGACGTGTACGTGCCGGGCTGCCCGCCCGGACCCGAGACCCTCTTGCACGGCATCTTGCAGCTGCACGACCAGATCAGGACCGGCGAGTTGCTCAAGCGACGCGCCGACAGCCCGACCGGCGGCGCTGCCGTCACGCTTCCCGCCTGATCCACCCCCCGACCGAACGAGTCCGAGGACCTTCCGCACCATGCCCGACGCACCCCCTCGTGAAGAAACCCACGAGAGTGAGCACGACGACGACGCGCCGACCGAGCTGGTCCCGGCGCCGCCGTCCGACGAGGTCGCGGCGGCGATCCTCGAGCGGTTCGACGACGCGCGTTTCGTCGAGTCCCACACCCAGCCGGTCGTGTACCTGGACCGCAGCCAGTGGCGCGACGTCGCCGAGTTTCTGCGCGACGAACAGCAGTTCACGATGTGCGTCGACGTGACCGCGGTCGACTTCCTCACCGCGGTCGGCCGATCGCTGCCCCCGGGCGTCGGGCCGGAGCGGTTCGAGGTGGTCGCGAACTTCCTCTCGCACGCCCGCAACCGTCGCATCCGCCTGATCGCGCAGGTGCCCGCCACCGACGCGGAGATCGCGAGCCTCACGCCGCTCTACCCGGGAGTGAACTTCCCCGAGCGCGAGGTGTTCGACCTCTTCGGCATCGACTTCGTCGACCACCCCGACATGACACGAATCCTCATGCCCGACGACTGGGACGGTCACCCCCTCCGCAAGGACGACCACCCCGCGCGCGTACCCGTGACTTTCAAAGAAGACCCCCGGCCATCATGAGCGACGAGCGGGTCGAGGTCGAGGAAGAGCTCGCCGACGAGCTGACCGAAGACGAAGCGGCGGACATCCTCGACGAGCTCGACGCGATCGAGGACGACCGGCTCGCGCGCCAGACCGACGAAGGCGCGCAGCAGCTGCGTCGGGGCGAGCGGGAGCTGGTGCTCACCGGCGCGCACTGGCCCGAGCCCGACAACGACGAGACGATGATCATCAACATGGGGCCGCAGCACCCCTCCACCCACGGAGTGCTGCGGATCATGATGGAGCTCGACGGCGAGACGCTCGTCCGCTCGAAGGCGGTGATCGGTTACCTCCACACCGGCATGGAGAAGACGGCCGAAGAGCTCATGTACATCCAGGGCTCCACCAACGTGACCCGGATGGACTACGCGTCGCCGCTCAGCAACGAGCTCGTGTTCTCCCTCGCGACGGAGCGTCTCCTCGACCTCGAGGTCCCCGACCGGGCGCAGTGGATCCGGATGCTGCTCGTCGAGCTCAACCGCATCTCGTCGCACCTGCTCTTCCAGGCCACGAACGGCATGGACCTCGGTGCGGTCTCGATGATGCTCTTCGGCTGGCGCGAGCGGGAAGAGGCGCTGCGGGTGCTCGAGGAGATCACCGGCCTGCGCATGAACCACAACTACATCCGCCCCGGTGGCGTCGCGGCCGACCTGCCCGACGGGTGGCAGGAGTCGGTGCTGAAGCTCTGCGAGACCGTCGAGCGGGGCATCGACGACTACGACCGCCTCCTCACCGAGAACCCGATCTGGCAGGAACGCACCGTCGGCGTCGGCACCGTCACCACCGAGCAGTGCCTCGCCCTCGGGATCACCGGTCCGATCCTGCGCTCCACCGGGTTCCCGTGGGACCTGCGCAAGGAGCAGCCGTACCTCAAGTACCCCGAGGTCGACTTCGACGTCGTGTACACCGAGAACGGCGACGTCTTCGACCGGTACCGGATCCGGCTCTTCGAGATCGCCGAGTCGATTCGCATCGTCCGCCAGTGCGTGGAGAAGATGCCGCCCGGCGACTACCGCGTGCAGGACCGCAAGGTCACGCCGCCGCCCCGGTCCCGGATCAACGAGTCGATGGAAGCACTCATCCACCACTTCAAGCTGTTCACCGAAGGCTTCAGCGTCCCGGCGGGAGAGACCTACGTCGCGATCGAGTCACCGCGTGGCGAGATCGGCTGCTACATCGTCGCCGACGGCACCGCGAAGCCGTACCGGCTCCACATCCGCGGCCCGTCGTTCTACAACCTGCAGTCGATGGGTCCGATGGTCGAGGGCGCGATGGTGGCCGACGCGGTGGCGATCGTCTCGAGCATCGATCCCATCCTCGGGGAGGTCGACCGCTAGCCATGCCCTACACCGAAGCCAACCTCGCCCAGGCCCGCGAGACGATCGCCCGGTACCCGTTCGCGAAGTCGGCGGTGCTGCCGTTGCTCCACCTCGCGCAGGACCAGGACGGCTGGGTCACGCCCGAGGCGATGCGCGAGATCGCCGACCTGCTCGATCTCTCGCCCGCGCAGGTGCTCGGGACGTGCTCCTTCTACACGATGTACAAGCGCGCACCGATCGGCAAGCTCGTGGTGTCGGTGTGCACGAACGTCACCTGTCTGGTGAACGGCGGGCCCGAACTGCTCGGCGCGCTCCGGTCGCGCTACGCCGCCGACGACGACGTGTTCGTCGAAGAGGTCGAGTGCCTCGCGGCGTGTGACCGCGCCCCGGCGTTGCAGGTGAACTACGAGTTCCACGGCCCCCTCGAGGCCGCCTCGGCGACGGAGCTCATCGAGGAGTACAAGCGCGGCGACCGCACACCCCGGACGATCTCGGGGACGCGCGTCGCCGCCGGGAAGGCATCATGACCGCAGGCAGGCCAGGCTGATGGCTCCGGTCGAGACCCGCATCGTCACGAAGCGACTGCGCGAGGTTCCGGAGAGCTCGTGGACGATCGACGCCGCGGTGCAGAGCGGGGCCTACGAGAGCCTGCGCAAGGCGCTCGCGATGGAACCCGACGCGATCATCGAGGAAGTGAAGACCTCGGGCCTGCGCGGTCGTGGCGGCGCGGGGTTCGGCGCGGGGCAGAAGTGGTCGTTCCTCCCGAAGGGCGTCTTCCCCCGCTACCTCTGCGTGAACGGCGACGAGGGCGAGCCCTCGACGTTCAAGGACCACATGCTCGTCGAGCGCGATCCGCACCAGCTCATCGAGGGCATCGTCATCACCGCGTTCGCGATCCAGGCCAACATCGCGTTCATCTACCTCCGGGGTGAGTTCGCGCTCGGCGCCGACCGACTCGAGCAGGCTCTGCACGACGCGTCCGCGGCCAACTACGTCGGGAAGAACGTCCTCGGGTCGGGCTTCGACCTCGAGATCGTGTTGCACCGAGGCGCGGGCTGCTACATCGCCGGCGACGAGACCGGCCTCATGGAGAGCCTCGAAGGTGAGCGGGCGATGCCCCGCATCAAGCCGCCGTTCCCGGCCGTGCAGGGCCTCTACGCCGCGCCGACGATCGTCAACAACGTCGAGACGTTGTCGACCGTCCCGCACATCATCCGCATGGGCGGCGAGGAGTACGCCAAGCTCGGCGTCGGTCGCTCCACCGGTACCCGCATCTTCTCGGTGTCGGGTCACGTCGAACGACCCGGCAACTACGAGGTCGAGCTCGGGATGTCGTTCCGCGACCTCATCGAGGGCCTCGCCGGCGGTGTGCGCGGTGGCAAGGAGATGAAGTTCTTCATCCCCGGCGGCGCGTCCTCGCCGTGGCTCGTGGCCCAGCATCTCGACGCCCCGCTCGACATGGACCACGTGCAGGGCGAGCTGAAGTCGATGCTCGGTTCGGGTGCGGTGATGGTGTTCGACGAAGACACCGACCCGGTGCAGATCGCGTGGCGCCTCTCCAAGTTCTTCGCCCACGAGAGCTGCGGCAAGTGCACGCCGTGTCGTGAGGGTTCGAGCTGGATCGAGAAGGTGCTCTACCGCATGGCGAACGGCCTCGGCCGTCCCGCCGACCTCGACCTCCTCCTCGACTTCGGCAACAACATCGTGCCCGGCCTCAACGCTCCGTTCGCGCAGACCACCATCTGCGGCCTCGGACCGAGCATCATGTCGCCGGTGGTCGGTCTCACCCGCTGGTTCCGCGACGAGGTCGAAGCGCGCATCGGCGCCACCGGCGAGCCCGTCGAGCTGAAGGTCACGGTTCCATGAGCCCCGTCCCGACGTACGCGTGCCCTGATGTGGAGCGAGCGGACACCACGCCAACCGTTCGCGTCCCGACGAGCGAGTGGAACAAGTAGAGATGGGGGATCGCGATCAGCCGATGAGCCAGTGGCCGTCGACGCACCGGTTCGTCATCCCGGTGGCCGACGGTCCCGACGAGGTGACCGTCACGATCGACGGCAAGGAGGTCACCGCGCCGCGCGGTGAGCTGCTCATCCGCGTCGCCCAGGACCACGGCACCTACATCCCGCGCTTCTGCTACCACGAGCGGATGAAGCCGGTCGGCATGTGCCGGATGTGCCTCGTCGAGGTCGAGGGCATGCGCGGCTTCCAGATCTCGTGCGCGACCCCCGTGTCCGACGGCATGGTCGTGCGCACCACGTCCGACGACGTCAAGCGCGTGCAGGACGGCGTCCTCGAGTTCCTGCTGATCAACCACCCGCTCGACTGCCCGGTGTGTGACCGCGGTGGCGAGTGCCCCCTGCAGGACCAGACCCTCGCGTTCGGCCCGGGTGAGTCGCGCTTCGTCGAGGAGAAGCGGCACTTCACGAAGCCGATCCCGATCAGCGAGCTCGTCCTGCTCGACCGCGAACGCTGCATCCAGTGCGGCCGGTGCACGCGCTTTGCCTCCGAGATCGCCGGCGACCCCCTCATCGACTTCGGCGGGAGGGGATCATCGACGGAGGTCATCACCTTCCCCGGCGACCCGTTCACGTCGTACTTCTCCGGCAACATCGTGCAGATCTGTCCGGTCGGGGCGCTGACCGCGAAGCCCTACCGCTTCAAGGCCCGCCCGTGGGACCTCTCCTCCGCGGAGACGAGCTGCACCACGTGCTCGGTCGGCTGTCGCGGTGCGCTCGACTCGTCGTCGAACCGCTTGCTGCGCCTGCTCGGCGTCGACTCCGAGCCGATCAACCACGGCTGGCTGTGCGACAAGGGCCGCTTCTCCTACGAGCACGTCCACTCCTGGCGTCGGGTCCGCAACCCGATGATCCGCAGAGAGGGCGAGATGGTGGAGTGCTCGTGGCCGGAGGCGCTCGACGCCGCGGCCGCGGGCCTGCGCGGCGCGCTCGACGCGGGTGGCGCGGGTTCGGTCGCGCTCCTCGGCGGCGCGCGGGGAACGAACGAAGACGCCTACCTCTGGGCCAAGCTGGCCAAGGGCGTGCTCGGCACCGACAACGTCGACGCCCAGCTCGCCGACGGCCTGCCCGCGGCAACGGTGCTCGGCCTGCCCGGCGCGACCATCGCCGACTGTGACACCGCGGCCGGGATCGTGTTGCTCGGACCCGACCTCAAGGAAGAGCTCCCGGTGCTCTCGCTCCGGGTGAAGCGCGCGGCCGACGACCTGGGAATCCCGCTCGTCGACATCTCGGCCCGTGACCACGGCCTGAGCCGCTACTGCGGTGCGACCATCCGGGTCACCCCCGGCGAGCAGGCCACCGCCGCGCACAAGCTCGCGAACGCGATCGGCGGCGCCGTCACGGGCGATCCGCAGGTCGACGCGGCCGCCGAGCTGTTCCGGGCCGGTGGCACCCACCCCGACGGCCCGAACGCGGGTGGGCCGATCATCGTGATCGTGGGTCGGCCGTCGGTGGCGGAGTCGGCCGACGCGACCGTCGCGGCCGCGGCCGAGCTCCTCGCGGTCGGCGATCGCGTGAAGTACCTCCCGGCATTGCGGCGCGGCAACGTGCGCGGCGCGCTCGAGCTGGGCCTCACCCCAGGGTTCCTCCCGGGCCGGGTCGCGCTCGACTCGGGTCGGGAGTGGTTCGCCGAACAGTGGGGCGCGGCGCCGGCCACCGAGGGCCTCGACGCCGCCGGTGTCCTGGCCGCGGCGACCGACGGACAGATCGGGGCCCTGGTGCTCCTCGGCGCCGACGTGCTCGACGACTTCCCCGACCGCACCCTCGCCCGCGCCGCGCTCGACGCGGTGCCGTTCGTGATCGGTGTCGGTGCGTTCCTCACCGAGACCGCCGAGCAGGCCGACGTGTTCCTCCCGACCACCGTGTGGGGCGAGCAGGCCGGCACCACCACCAACCTCGAGGGTCGCGTCCTGCGGCTCGGTCAGAAGGTGACCCCCGACGGCACGCCGATGCCCGGCTGGCGCATCGCGTCGGAGCTCGCGCTGCGGTTCGACGCCGACTGGGACCTCGAGCGGGTCGAGGAGATCCAGGACGAGATCGCACGCGTCGCGCCCGGGTTCGCAGGCGTCGACGCCAACCTCATCCGCCGCGCCGTCGACGGTGTCGTCCTCCCGAAGGCCGACCACGACGCCGACATCGCGCTCACCCCGTTGCGCATACCGGTGACCAACGCGTCGTGGGAACCGATCCTGCCCGCCGCCGACGTCCCCCCGCCCGACGCGGCGACGACCGACGCAGGCGACGCCGGATCACTCCCCGAGGAGGACAACGTCGTCGTCGTCGTCGACGAACCGGTCGGCCCGAGCGCCCCGGCGCTCTACGTGTGGGACGGCGAGGTCGAGACCACCACGACTCCCGCCCGTGACGCCTACGCTCTGCGCCTGGTGGCGGCCCATGTGCTCTACGACGCGGGTTCCACGGTCACCGAGTCCCCGTCGTTGAGCCCGTTGGCACCCGGCTCGATCCTGCTCCTCCACCGGTCCGACCGTGAGCGCATCGGCGTCGACGAAGGTGGCGACGTCCGGGTGACCACGACGCGCGGCTCGCTCACGCTGCCCGTCCGCACCGACGCCGCGACCCCCCAGGGTGTGGCGTTCCTCGCGTTCAACCAGGCGGGGGCGGGGGCGGCCGACCTGATCGACGCGTCGGAGCCGGTCACCGACCTGCGAGTGGAGTCGCTGCGGTGACGGCCATCCCGAAGCTGCTCGGCGCGGATCCGCTCTTCGCGGACGGGATCGATCTCACGGTCGTCCTCATCGTGATCGGCAAGACGATCGCAGTGTTCGTGCTCCTGCTGCTGCTCGTCCTCTTCTACATCTGGTTCCTGCGCAAGGTCATCGCCGACATGCAGAACCGCGTCGGGCCCGACAACGCAGGCCCGTTCGGGATCCTCCAGGCGCTCGCCGACGGCATCAAGCTCTTCTTCAAGGAACAGACGATCCCCGACTCCGCCGACCGACGCATGTTCCTCCTCGCGCCGTACCTCTCGCTGCTCCCGGCGTTCCTCGCGTTCTCGATCATCCCCATCGGGGGCGTCGTCACGATCGCGGGCCACCAGACGTACGTGCAGCTCGCCGATCCCCAGATCGGGATCCTGTTCCTGCTCATGATGTCGGGAATCGGCATCTACGGCGTGATGCTCGCGGGGTGGTCGTCGGGTTCGAAGTACCCGCTGCTCGGGTCGGTGCGAGCGTCGGCGCAGCTGCTCAGCTACGAGGCCGCGCTGGGCCTCGCGATCGTGGCCGTGCTCATCCAGGCAGGCACGTTCTCGACCCGGGGCATCGTGGTGCAGCAGGCCTGGACCGGCTCCTGGAGCGGAGGTCTCGGGAGCTGGCCCCTGGCCCAGTGGTTCCTGTGGCCCACTCTGATCGCGTTCTTCATCTTCCTCGTCGCCGCGGTCGCGGAGACGAACCACCCGCCGTTCGACCTCGTGGAGGCCGAACAGGAGCTCGTCGGCGGGTTCCACACCGAGTACTCCGGCATCCGGTTCGCGATCTTCTTCCTGGCCGAGTTCATGAACCTGGTCACCATGAGCGCGATCGCGGTGACGCTGTTCCTCGGAGGTCCGGCGGGTCCGTCACTCGGCTTCGTCGCGGCCAACGGCTGGATCAACGCCTGGGTGATGCCCATCTTCTGGTTCCTCGCGAAGCTGCTCGTGCTGCTCTTCGGCACGGTGTGGATCCGCGCGTCCCTGCCCCGGCTGCGCTACGACCAGCTCATGGACATCGGCTGGAAGTACCTCATCGAGGTCGCGTTCCTGTTCGCGATGGTCTCGGGTGTGTTCGTGATCGCCCGTCAGGAAGATTGGCCGGTCTGGGTCTACTTCGCGGCCCCGGTCGGTGCGGTGGCGATCTACGCGGTGCTCTACCTCTGCATTCCCCGCCGCGACGAGATCACCGAGGACATCCGATGAGGGGGGAGATCCACTGATGGGTCGCTTCGCCGGCTTCGGGATCACGTTCAAGCAGATGTTCAAGCCGCGGGTCACCGGCTTCTATCCCCGCGAGAAGCGGCCGAAGCCGCCGCGCTTCCACGGTCGCCACGTCCTCAACCGTTACGAAGACGGGATGGAGAAGTGCATCGGCTGCGAGCTCTGCGCCGGTGTGTGTCCCGCGCAGTGCATCTACGTGCGCGGCGCCGACAACCCGCCCGACGCTCCGGTCTCGCCCGGTGAGCGCTACGGCTTCGTCTACGAGATCAACTACCTGCGCTGCATCCACTGCGACCTCTGCGTCGAGGCATGCCCGACCGAGGCGATCACCGAGAGCAAGCTCTTCGAGTTCTCGTTCTCCAACCGTGACGACGCGATCTACACCAAGCGCGAGCTCGTGGTCGACGACGACGGCCGGGCCCGCAAGCAGCCGTGGGAGCTCTGGCTCGACGACAGCGAGAACGACCACACCAGCGAGTGGATGCGGGCAACGTCACCCTCCGGCAACGCTGCCTACGAGGGTCGGGTCAACTGGTCGGGTGAGCTGGGCTACGGCGTACGCGAACCCGAGCGCGGCCAGTCGGGCATCCTGCGCAGCGCCACCGGGATGACCGCCCCCGCGCCGGCCGAGCCGGTCGGCCTGCTCGACGAGGAAGCCGCCGACGAAG
>Ga0105044_10015734_pt1 | contig 10218 bp, 6 predicted proteins | sample MAT01_FD_78092 | JGI IMG/M metagenome (GOLD analysis project Ga0105044, IMG submission 78092) | Freshwater microbial communities from Lake Fryxell liftoff mats and glacier meltwater in Antarctica - MAT-01 | ecosystem: Environmental > Aquatic > Freshwater > Ice > Liftoff microbial mat | place...
AAAAATATTGTGCCTGCAGCATTGGTTGAAAGCAGCAAATTGCTTACCGGGCTTATTGCAGATAACAACAGCACCATCATTTATAAAGATGTAGAAGGCGTATTTCACTTTAATGGAAATTTCAGAAATGCTGCAGATTTAAAACAGTCTTTAAATTCATTGAAATCGAATAACAGTACAGCAGAAAAAGACGAAGCACTTGAAATATTTGAAAAAGTATTTGATCATCAGTCTTTCACAGGACGATCCGGAACCTTCTATGGATTTGAAGGGCTTGGCTGTATCTACTGGCATATGGTTTCAAAATTGTTACTGGCAATTAACGAGAATTATTTTGTTGCATTGCACAACAACACAGATGAAGTACAGCTTGGAAAAATGGTACAACATTATTATGATGTTAGAGCAGGCATTGGTTTAAATAAATCTCCTGAATTGTATGGAGCTTTTCCCACAGATGCTTACTCCCATACTCCCGGTAACGGTGGGGCCAAACAACCAGGCATGACAGGACAAGTGAAAGAAGATATTATTTCCCGTTTCGGAGAATTGGGTGTTATGGTGGAAGATGGAAAGATTGCTTTTAATCCCGGGTTACTAAGAAAATCAGAATTTCTCACACAAGGCAAAGTATTCGAATATCTATCGATTGAAAAGGAAGCAATTCGTTTAAACTTACCGGCTAATTCTTTGGCATTTACCTTTTGCCAGGTGCCATTTGTATATCATATTGCCGAAAAAAATTCAGTAAGAATCACCCAGGTTGGCAGCATAGTACCGGAGTTAGATGGGCTTGAAATAAATGCTTTGGAGAGCAATGAAATATTTAACAGAACGGGGTTAATAAAACAGGTAGATGTTTATTTAACGCCACGGTTGGCGTAAAAATGAAAATGGTTGCAGACGAGAATCTTTTTCAAAAAAACAAAATAGTACCTGTTTATTTATCTGCTGATAAAACCCACTAAATACGATTACAAAATTTATGAAAATAGTTTTTTTAATATGGATGTTTTGGAGTTATTCATTAACTATTTATTGCCAGGCAGATAAAGTAACGATTAATAAAAACAACATCGGCATTAAACTTAAAGTTAATGGAAACGACTTGATGATTAATGGAATGAACTGGGATTATTTCCCCATCGGAACAAATTATACTTATATTCTTTGGAACCAGGCAGACAGTATAATTAAAGCAGCTTTAGATAATGAAATGTTTTTGCTGAAAAATATGGGTGTAAATGCCATCAGGGTTTATACCGGTATTCCAAAAAAATGGGTAGAATATATTTATTCAAATTATGGCATTTATACCATGCTCAACCATACTTTTGGCAGGTATGGTTTAACTATAAAAGAAAAATGGGTTGCTAATACAGAATATGCTGATGCTGATACCCGTGAGTTCATTTTAAAAGAAGTAAAACAACTGGCAACGGATTATAAAGATACCAAAGGGTTATTGTTGTTTTTGTTGGGTAACGAAAATAATTATGGCCTGGTTTGGGAAGGAGCAGAAACAAAGGATATTCCGGTGGAAGACAGAAAATCCAACAGGCGTAAAATAGCCTTATATAAATTATTTAATGAGGCAGCCGTGGTGATGAAAACAATTGATCAATCACATCCAATTGCACTTTGCAACGGAGATTTACAATTTCTTGATTTAATTGCAAAAGAATGTAAGGACGTTGATATTTTAGGAATCAACGTTTATCGGGGAATTTCTTTTGGAGATGTTTTTAAAAGAGTGAAAAAAGAATACGGTAAGCCTGTTTTATTTACAGAATTTGGTTCGGATGCTTTTAATGCCATTACAAAAAAAGAAAATCAAAATGGACAAGCTGCAATTCTAAAAGGCAACTGGAAAGAGATTTATCAAAACGCTGCAGGTATGGGCAAAAGTGGTAATTGTATAGGAGGATTTACTTTTCAATTCAGCGACGGTTGGTGGAAATATGCCCAAACAAGTAATTTAAGTATTCACGATGATAATGCTTCCTGGTCGAATGGCGGATATAGTTTCGACTTTATAAAAGGGAAGAATAACATGAACGAAGAATGGTTTGGAATTTGTGCAAAAGGCATTTCCAATAACAAAGGCTTGTACCAGTTATTTCCCCGTACTGCCTATTATACCTTAAAAGAAGTACACCAGTTTAATCCATATGCAACGGGGAACACATTCACCAAACTAAATAATTACTTTAACAGCATTCAACCGAACGAGGCAATTTCAGCAACAGGAAATTCCAAAACAGCAACTGGTGTAAACTCAAAAAAAATAACCGCTAAACAAATACTGGGCAATTCAAAATACCAGGCAATGTCCTACGGCGGATACAGGGACAAAACAAGAGATATTGAACCGACTGTTGCTCAAATAACGGACGATTTAAAAATATTAGCAGCGATGAATATTAAGGTGCTCAGAACCTATAATGTGCATCATAAAGAAACTGGTAATTTACTAAAAGCTATCAGCGCATTAAAGAAAAAAAATCCTCGTTTTAAAATGTATGTAATGTTGGGTGCCTGGATAGAATGTAAAAATGCTTATACAGCAAATGCTCCCATCCGTAATGAAGGTAGCGGGCGCAATGCAACAGAAATAGCCGAGGCAATACGGTTGGCAAACCAATACCCGGATATTGTAAAGATTATTTCCGTTGGCAACGAAGCGATGGTAAAATGGGCATGGGCTTATTATGTAGAGCCGGGCATCATATTAAAGTGGGTAAATTATTTACAGGCTTTAAAGAAGCAGGGGAAATTATCCAAGGATGTATGGATAACGGGTTCTGACAATTTTGCATCTTGGGGAGGTGGTGGTAAAGAGTACCATGTAGATGCGTTAAATCAACTCATCAAAGCTGTGGATTATATTTCCCTGCATACCTACCCTATGCATGATACCCATTACAACCCCACATTTTGGGGCATTTTGGAAAATGAAAAACTTTTATCAGAGCAAGAGAAAATTAAGGCAGCAATGATAAGGGCAAGAGACTATGCGATTGCTCAATATACCAGTGTGGTAAGTTATATAAAATCAATTGGTGTAGATAAACCGGTTCATATTGGCGAAACCGGTTGGGCTTCTATGGCAAATGAATTGTATGGCAACACCGGATCAAAAGCAACGGATGAATATAAATCGGCGCTGTATCATGAACTCATGAGGGCATGGGCAAACAAAGAAGGAATTTCTCTTTTTTATTTTGAAGCATTTGATGAACAATGGAAAGACAGCAAAAATGCATTGGGTTCAGAAAATCATTTTGGATTAATCAACCTGCAATCGCAGGCAAAATATGCTATTTGGCACTTGGTTGATAGAGGTGTTTTTAAGGGGTTAACCCGTAACGGCAAACCCATTACCAAAACATACAATGGCGATCCTAAATCTTTATGGATGAGTGTTCAAACTCCTGCTGCATTGATTAAAAAATAAAAACAAATGAAAAAAATTAATACGGAATATAATGACAGCCTGCCGTAGCAAACAATAATTAGTAAACCATAATAAATAACTCTAAAACACAAACTCTTAAACATGTCAAACAACAATACGAGCTCCGGCAATTTGGTTCCAATGGGGCAAAAAATTGCATTTGGATTAGGTATGTTAGCTAACCAAATGTTTCCTGCAGCCTTAGGCATTTTTATGGTTGTATTGGTGCAGGATTTGAAGTTTCCCGCCTGGATGTGGGGAATTCTATTTTTCCTGCCACGAATATTTGATGCTTTTATTGACCCGATTATGGGTTTCATTTCGGACAACACCCGATCAAAATGGGGACGACGCAGGCATTATGTTTTTATCGGGTCAATTATTATGGGACTTGCTTTTGTAATAATGTGGCAGTTATATAGAGAAAATGGAGTTACCTATAATTTCATTTTCTTTCTGTTATGGTCATTTGTATTTTATATTGGTCTGTCGGTATTTAGTGTTCCTTATGTGGCAATGGGATATGAGATGAGTGATGATTTTCATGAACGTACCAGCATCATGGCCATATCACAGTGGATTGGCCAATGGGCATGGGTAATTGCGCCGTGGTTTTGGGTGGTGATGTATGACCCCAAATGGTTTCCCAATGCAGATACCGCCACAAGAACACTGGCAGTATGGGTAGGCATTTCGTGTATGGCACTGGCGATGATGCCTGCCATTTTTATTAAGAGCAAGTCCACTAAAAATGAACTTAGTTATTCACCATTAACGTTTAAAACCATTGGTGGTAGTTTAAAAGAAATTTTTGAAAGTTTTAAAGAGGCTTTTAGAAACAAACCCTTTACCAAGCTTTGTATTGCAACTTTTTTAATCTTTAACGCCTTTAATACGGTTGCCGGTTTTACCTTCTTTATTGTAGTCTATTACCTTTTTAATGGAGCTGCAGGCGCAGCGGGTATTTGGCCAACACTTTTTGGAAGTGTGGGTGCTTTGGCTACCACTTTTGTGGTAATACCCATTGTAGCTCAAATGTCAAAAAAAATGGGTAAAAAGAATGCTTTTTTAGCCGCACAGGCAGTATCCATTTTGGGGTATGTCATGTTCTGGTTTTTCTTTGTTCCGGGCAAACCCTACATGTTTTTGTTCGCTTTGCCTTTCTTTTCGTTTGGTATTGGAAGTTTGTTTACGTTAATGATGTCGATGACGGCAGATGTTTGCGATATGGATGAATTGTCTTCAGGTAAACGAAGAGAAGGAATTTTCGGTGCCATTTATTGGTGGATGGTAAAGTTTGGATTTGCTATTGCCGGATTACTAACCGGCGTTATAATGTCGGTAGTAGGGTTCGATCCAAATTTACCAGTTCAGCCCGATGGAGCAGTTACCGGTTTAAGAATTGTCTTCTCAGGCATTCCAATTGCAGGCACTTTGGTAGCCATGTGGGTAATGAGGAATTATGACTTAACAGAAGAAAAAGCAAGGGCAATTAAAGCAGCGTTAGTGAGTAGAAAAAACGATGAAATATTACAATCCGTTTAAAATTTGATACACTGTTTTCAAATCATTATACGAATCATATCCGGGAATTTTGTGGTGAAAATCCGGTCAATTACTGCATTATTGTTGTTGTTATTGCCTGGCTTCCAGCCTGCACAGATTATTCCTGTGGGAGGGCTGGTATTTAATGTGTTGAAATAAACAACAAACGAGGATAATAAATTTGATTTTACAAAAAAACAAACAATAAAAACTATGTCATTCAGCAGAAAAGAAGATTCACTTTATCAGCTACAATTTGATAAAAATATAGCCACTAATAATTATCATGGACTTGATTTCACAGGTAAATCATCTGATGAATTAAAAAATTCATTTGCAGATATATTTAAAAACGGGATACACGGATTTTGTTTTAGTTTGTATGAAGACGGACAAAAACCCGGCGACATTATTTCTGAAGAACAGGTTCGGCGGAGGATGAAAATAATTGCTCCTTATACCAAATGGGTGCGCTCCTTCTCCTGTACAGAAGGGAATGAATTTATCCCAATGATTGCGCATGAATTTGGCATTAAAACCTTGGTAGGCGCATGGTTGGGCAATGATCCGGAAGTGAACGAAAGAGAAATTGAAGGCTTAATCAAACTTTCGAATGAAGGCTTTGTAGATATTGCTGCAGTTGGAAATGAGGTGATGTATCGAAAAGAATTATCCGAAGATGAACTGCTTGCCTTTATTGAAAGGGTAAAAAACGCCATTCCTAAAAATATTCCTGTAGGCTATGTAGATGCCTACTACGAGTTTACGATTAAACCAAGGATAACTGCAGCCTGCGATGTGATATTAACCAATTGCTATCCTTTTTGGGAGGGCTGTAACCTGGAATATTCATTGGGTCATATGAAGCAAATGTATCACCAGGCCCTTCATGCTGGCAATGGTAAAAAAGTTATTATTACCGAAACGGGATGGCCAGGTAAGGGTGAAAGCTTTAAAGATTCACATCCGTCTGAAGAAAATGCAATCAAATATTTTATTAATACACAGCTTTGGTCGCAGGAAGAGAATATTGACATTTTTTATTTCTCCTCATTTGATGAATCGTGGAAAGTTGGGGCTGAAGGAGAAGTGGGAGCTTACTGGGGTATTTGGGACAAAAATGAAAAATTGAAATATTAATGAACAGTTTTAAAGCATTGAATTTATCGCCTGGCAGAGCCATCTGTTATTCTGGTTTTAGAGAAGGTCAGCAGCCCGGCGGGATATCCCCTTCTTATGAAGAGGTAAAAGAAGATTTGCTTTTACTACAGGAACACTGGAAATACCTCCGCTTATATGATTGTGATGAACATGCCGAAACAGTTTTGCAGGTAATTGAAAAAGAAAAATTGCCTTTCCGGGTTATGCTTGGCGCCTACATTGTAGCCGAATTAAATAATTTTGGTTGCCCCTGGGGTGGTGGTGCTTACACAGAAGTAGAACTAGATCAAAACCGTTCGCAAAATTTAAACCAGGTAAATAAACTCATTGGTTTAGCCAATCAATATCCCACCATCATCTGCACACTTTCGGCGGGCAACGAAGCATGTGTAGATTGGACAGATCATTATGTATCGGTTTCGGGTGTTATCGCCTATGTAAAAAGGATTAAAGCAGGTGCGAAACAACCAGTAACGTTTTGCGAAAATTATGTGCCCTGGTTAAGTAAACTGAAACCGCTGGTAGATGAGGTCGATTTTATATCCATACATACCTATCCTGTTTGGGAATATAAAAATATTCACGAGGCCTTAAATTATACGAAAGAAAATTACTTTGCGGTGGCCAATATGTATCCGCATAAACCTACGTTAATTACTGAGGCAGGATGGGCCACAAATTCTAACGGAAGAGGCATAGAAGCGCATCATGTGAGCGAAGAAAACCAGGAAATGTACTATAACGATCTGGTTAACTGGACGGATAGCGAGGGAATTCTAACCTTTGTTTTTGAAGCATTTGACGAATCTTGGAAAGGCTCTCACGAACCAATGGAACCCGAAAAACACTGGGGACTTTTTAAGATAGACAGAACGCCAAAATTGGTTATGAAAATAAATAGAAATTAACTTTTAAATACATTATTTCTAAAATATAAGAAGCATTGCTTATTGATAAGAATCTACACCGTATGTTGAAATTTCAGTTCTGTGTGACAGTGGTTTTTTATGCAAAGTTCATATAGATAAAATTTACGCAGGTAAATTGCAACAAAGAAGTTAAATCAGGAAAGTAATAATTAAATGGGTTTAGGTTGCAAAAATATTTTACACGATAGTTAAAAAAATAATCAATTTTAATGAATAATCATACCCAACATATCCGCATCCTGACGCTTGTTTTAGCGTTACATTTTTCTTGCACCAACTCCTTTGCCCAAAGCAATTTTAAAAACCTGGTTTGGCAAGATGAATTTATTTACCAGGGCCTGCCCGATAGTACCAAATGGAGTTACGATAAGGGCAAAGGATGCCCTGAAAACTGTGGCTGGGGCAACAACGAATTGCAATATTATACCTGGAACCGGTTGGAGAACTCAAGGGTTGAAGAAGGGAAATTAATAATAGAGACAAAAAAAGAAAACTTCTCCGGCGCATCCTATACATCTGCAAGATTGGCTACAAAAAACAAAGGCGATTGGAAATATGGACGTTTGGAGATAAAAGCAAAATTGCCAGCTGGCAGGGGTTTATGGCCAGCAGTATGGATGTTGCCTACCAACTGGGAGTATGGAGGATGGCCGCATAGCGGAGAAATTGACATTATGGAAAATGTGGGTTACTGGCCAGATTCGGCACTGAGTACTGTTCATACGGGTTCGTACAATGGGGTAAATGGACAACAAAAAACAGCAGGCGTAAACCGAAAAGATTTGTCAACAGCATTTCATGTTTACTCCATTGAATGGACTGCTGATAGGATTGCATTTTTTATTGATAATTTACAGTTTCACGAATTTAAAAATAACCAAACCAACAGTGAAGCATGGCCTTTCGATAAAACGTTTCATCTGCTGCTGAATATTGCAGTTGGTGGAAACTGGGGCGGAAAATTTGGAGTAGATGATACTGTCTTTCCACAAAAAATGGAAATAGATTATGTAAGGGTTTACCAATAATACCCTTATCTGTCAAAATATTTTTTTAGCTTACAACTACCCATATAAAAACCCAACTGGTTTACAGTTGGGTTTAATAAAATCATGCAATAATCTTTAAGCGCAGGTATCAACCTTAAAGGCTAAACTAAAGTAGGAAAAACTACGTACGGTTTTTTGATTTTTTGTAAACTGCCATTCTTGTCCCGAACTAAATGGAGGTTTTTGAGAACTACCGGCAGCTTCACCAACGCCCACATACGTATCCGGGCTTTCCAGGCGAAAACCATAGGCTTTGCCTTTATTTAAATGCATTCCCGGAATTTTAAAAGCAAGCCATTTGCCGTTTTCACTGTTGTTAACATCTATACTGGCAGAGCCAAGTACCGGGCCCCAGCTTTTTTGTTGAGAATCAAAATTGTGTAAAGTCATAATCATCTTTCCGGGCTTTGTAACAATACTTGAAAATATTGCTATTGTTTCAAGGTCGCCTTCTGATGTTGCAATAAATGTTTGTCCTGAGGCCAGGTCTTCGTTGTCCCTTGTTCGGTGACCAACCCAACTGGTTGTATTATTTGTTACTTGTTCTACTACAGCATGAGTTGTGGGATTTTTAATTTCAGCTTTCATAATTATTTTTTTAATTGGTGATAGGCTGGCGCCTTATTGATATAGGTAGAGATTATATACCTATAACTACCATTAATATCAAATATTGTGCATGATTATAATTTATTTATCAATAGTTTGTTAAGGTTTTTGGATAAACAGCTATGATACTCCTGATTAATAATTTAAAGGATTACAATTTATTTTGTTTTTAAGTTCAATAGATGGCTTGGGTAATAATAAAACCATCATCTACAAATTATAATTTTCTTCTTTTTGCTGATTATTTTATAAACAGGAGAAAAAGAGTTCTCAGCCATCATATTTATTAAAATCAAAAAAATTGACTTGACAATAAAAACTGGTAATTTAGAGCGTCCTTTTCTCTGTTTAATAGCCAATTTGCTCTGTTTAATTTCATACTTACCATCTTTAAAACTTATTGTGATGAAGAAAAATTACCTTTTTCTGATTTGTATTGTTTTCAGCGTCAGTTTATCTGCCCAATGGAATGGAGACCCGGTTAATGGTGGCACGCTTGTATGTATTGCTCCCACTAGTGAACAGAGTAAAATTTCAGTTTCAGACGGAGCAAATGGTGCAATTATCGTTTTTCAATCTTACGATAATAATACCAGTACTGATGACTTTTATGTACAGCGTATAAATAGTTTAGGGATGGTACAATGGGGCAACAATATTACCCCAAAACCTGTTTGTGTTAATGCAACAGAAAAAGAGCTGGTAAATGCTATCCAAGATGGCAACGGTGGTATTTTTGTTGCATGGGTAGATTATAGAAGAGCCCTTTCCGGCGATATTTATATGCAACATATCAGCAACAGTGGAAATCCATTATGGGCAATTAATGGTATTAGGGTAAATAGTGTGGGCAGCAGAGAATTATTTACCGCTAATCTTTGTTTAGATGGAAGCACAGGGGTAATTGTTTGCTGGGATGAAAGCATTAATGATCCAAATTCGGATTTTATTTCTTATAGCCAGGTATTTGCTCAAAAATTCAATGCGAACGGCACAGCACAATGGACTGCAGGAGGCATACAAATTTGCACTGCTAGCGGGTTTCGTGGCGGCGGAAACATTATTGCAGATGGCAGTAATGGTGCAATTATCTGTTTTGGTGATACCCGTAACAGCAATCAAACACCAACAGGCGATTTTAACAATATTGACATATATGCACAGCGCCTTAATAGTAGTGGAGCACTTTTGTGGACTGGAAATGGGGTAGCGATAAACACACAACCATTTAATCAGTTCCCCAGCAATTCATTTGAACAATCAAACAATCCCGTTATTCCGGATGGAGCAGGTGGAGTTATTATGTTATTTGATGATTACACAGGTGATAATAATGGCCATAATAATTTGTATGCTCAAAGATTAAATGCTACCGGAGCCAGGCAATGGGCTGCTGCGGGGGTACCGGGTTTCCCCGCTGACAGTACACAATATCTAACAAAAACTGTAAGGGAGGCGGCGGGAGGAA
>Ga0105044_10015735_pt1 | contig 10218 bp, 6 predicted proteins | sample MAT01_FD_78092 | JGI IMG/M metagenome (GOLD analysis project Ga0105044, IMG submission 78092) | Freshwater microbial communities from Lake Fryxell liftoff mats and glacier meltwater in Antarctica - MAT-01 | ecosystem: Environmental > Aquatic > Freshwater > Ice > Liftoff microbial mat | place...
CTTGAAGAAATGATATATCATACAAAGATTGTAAAAAGGGCAGTGAAGAATGCGATAGTAGTGGCTGATATGACGTTCATGAGTTATCAGGTTGGTGTAAAAGAGGCGATTACAAATTGCGGAAGAATGATGAAGGAAACAGCGTGTGATGCGGTGAAAATGGAAGGCGGAGATTATTTAGCTGAGACAGTCAGAAGAGTTGTCGAGATTGGAATTCCCGTGATGGGACATCTCGGACTCACACCTCAGTCTATAAATAAATTCGGCAGTTACAAAACAAGAGGAACAGAAAAAGATGAAGCTGATAAAATATATAAAGATTCATTGTTACTTCAGAAGTCGGGATGTTTTGCAATAGTTCTTGAAAAAATTCCTGCTACACTTGGTACAAAGATTTCAAAAGCTTTGAAAATTCCGACGATTGGGATTGGTGCAGGACCGCATTGTGACGGACAGGTTTTGGTGACACATGATATGCTTGGATTTATAGAAGATTTCAAGCCGAGATTTGTGAGGAGGTATGCTAACCTTGCAAGTGATACAAAGGATGCATTCAGAAGATATATTAAAGATGTGAAGGATAAGAAATTTCCTACGATAAAAGAAAGCTATTGAGGCAGTTAGGCAGTTAATAGTTAAAAGCCTGCCCGCCTATGGCTGGTTAATAGTTAAAAGCCTGCCCGCCTATGGCTGGTTAATAGTTAAAAGCCTGCCCGCCTATGGCGGGTTAATAGTTAATAGTATATAATAATAAATTGGAATAACGATAATATTATTAATAGTGATTTTAATAATCCCGCATTACGGCTTCGAGTTTGATATTTCCGGTAGAGATAGATTCTGACAGAGAATATTTCCAGATAAGTTTATTGCCGTCAGTCGATGTTGCATTGGAAGAAATGACTTCATAAGGAAAAATAATTTCAATAGAAACTTCATCATCTTTAAACATATCAGCCATACCTTTAGTCAGTTTGTCAGTAATTTCGTTTTGGTTAGAAACAGAATCATTAGCGACATCATTTGAATTTTGCAGATTTTCTGTTTGATTATTATTTGAAGAGTTGCTCATTAAATAACCGAATAAAATTTTATCTCCGTCTTTAGTATAAGTAACTTCGGTGGAAGATTCGTTATTATTTTCTTTGAACTTTGACAAAGCAGAATTGTTGATTTTCTGAACACTGTCAAATTCATATTTTACAATGAAGCTGTTTGATTCGTCACTATTTTTTTCAGAATAAATATCAGTCAGATTAATACCTGCTGCAGAATCATACTTAGCTTTTGTTTCGTTCAAAAAAATCTGATCACTGTAAAGAGAATCCATATAACCCTGCACGCGGCTTGAATCCATCATAGAAGTCATTGAAGCCATCATTTGATAAAAAGTTTTATCGAAAGTAATTTTCATAATTTCATTTCCGGAACCGTCTTTATTGAGAATAATTTTTCTGTCAATTGACAGGCAGGAAGAAAATATTACAGTACAAAAAATTAAAATAAAAAAAGAGTAAATACTTTTATATGGTTTCATTTAAGATTTGATTAATTGTGTTTCAATTTAGATAAATTACTTAAATATTATGATGTAGAATTAAAGTAGAATAATTTAACTTTTTTAGTTTAATTTTGTTAATTTATCAAAGTAAAAGAATTCAATTCAGCAAAATTCATGCGGAAAACAAACATTGTATTAATAGTAATGGCAGTATTGTTAATTTCATTTACATACTGGACTTTTCTCGGGTTTACTATATTTAAAAAAGTTGTACATAAAGAAGAGTTCAGAAAATGCATAAATGTATTATCTTCGAAATATGAAAATATAAAATATTCTGACAATCAGCGTGAGGACGATCCGTTTATAACGGCATATCAGAATCTGTATGATGTTCAGAATTATAAACTTAAACTTTCCTTTGACATCCCGAAAAAATATCTGTTTGGAAATCTTGAGATGAAGGCATTGAACATTTCTGATACACTGAATAAAATTTATATTAATCTGAATAATGATATGAAAATTAATTTTGTTAAGCTGAACGATGCAGAAGTTAAATTTGATCATAAACAGAATTATATAATTATTACTACAAATAATTCAAAAGACAAAATTAAAAATTCAAATGAATTTAAAGTAGAGATAGGTTATGAAGGTTCACCGAAAAACACAGGATTTGATTCGTTCGGATTTAAGACTTTTGATAACGAACCTGCGATTTATACATTGAGTGAGCCGGAAAATGCACCAACCTGGTGGCCTTGTAAAGATATAATTTCGGACAAAAGCACATCTGAATTAATTATAACAGTACCTTCGCAGCTCACGGCAGTTTCAAACGGACTTTTGCAGGAAGTAAAAGATGAGGAGAACGGAGATAAAACATTTTACTGGAAAAATAATTATCCGATTACAACATATCTAATTTCAATTGCAATCGGGAAATACGATACATGGTCTGATAAGTATATTTCTTTAGACAGCACAAAACAAATGCCTGTAGATTATTACACATATCCTTCCTTTACGGAGAATGCAAAAATTGACTGGAAGAATACGGTGAAGATGATTGAATTTTTTTCTAAAACTTTTGGTGAATATCCTTTTATAAAAGAAAAATATGGTATGGCTTTATTTGGATGGGTAGGCGGAGCAATGGAGCATCAGACAGTTTCTAGTATGGGATATACGCTTATCACAGGAAACGGAAAATATGAAAACATAGTGGTACATGAACTTGCACATCAGTGGTTTGGTGATGCTGTTTCACCGGAATCATGGAAAGACATCTGGCTTAATGAGGGTTTTGCGACATATTCGGAAGCATTGTGGGAAGAGAATACAAAAGGAAAGGAAGCATATATAAACAGTTTAAAGAAAAATGATAATGGATATTTCGGAGGGACTTTATATAATCCTGAAGGATTTATTTTCAATTCAACAGTTTACAATAAAGGAGCCTGGTGTCTTCATATGCTCAGGGGAACAGTTGGTGATTCAGTTTTTTTTAAAATATTAAAAACATATTATGAAAAGTATAAATATAAAAATGCAAACACTTATGATTTTCAAAAAGTATGTGAGGAAGTTTCGGGAACTGACTTGAAATATTTTTTTGAACAATGGATATTTACAGGCAGAGGAAGACCTGAATACAGATATTCATGGAAATCCGAGGATTTTCAGGATCAGAATGCGACAGGAGTTTATACTTTAAGAGTTAACTTAAGACAAATTCAGGAAGATTATGAAGTTTATAAAATGCCTGTAAGAATAACGATTAAAACAGAAAGCGGGATTGAAGAACAAAAGTTTTTTAATGATTCAAAGGCACAGCAATTCGAGTTTCCTGTTAACGGAAAACCAATCGAAGTATTAATTGATAATGATAACTGGATATTAAAAAAAATTCAAAAAGAGGAATATAAAAATACTTACTGATTATCAATTTTCAATTATCAATTTTCAATTATCAATAAATTAATCAAATATGAATAAGTTTAAATATATCTTTCCGGTAATTTTATTAATATTAAATTCTTCTGTATTTTCACAATCAAAGAATATAATAATCAAATTTAAGAATAATACGCCAACTGAGATAATAAATAATTTTAAAAATAATTCACCGAAATCCGGAAATACGACTGTATCAAAGCTCAGTAAAGATTTTAACATAAAAAATTCCAGGGAGATATTTAAAATATTTAATGATAAAATGGCGGCTAATTCTGATAATAATCAGTATGAGAAAATAGGATTAGACAGAATATTTTTAATTGAAGTTGATGAAAACAATTTGGGACAGCTTATTAATTTCGGAAACAAAAATGAATTTATAGAATATATAGAATTAAATAATAGTCTTAAAGTTGAAGATACAGGGGAATTAAATATCAGTCCTTTCATTCCAAATGATCCATATTATAATTCACAATATTATCTGAATCTTATCGGAATGCAGAATACATGGGACATTACGCTTGGAGATTCAAATATAGTAATTGGTGTAATAGATACAGGACTGGATTTTCTTCATCCTGATTTGCAAAGTAGTTATAAAATAAATTACAGTGAATACGGTAATGGAAAGGAGTCAAACGGAATAGATGATGACAATAACGGTTTTATAGATGACTGGCGTGGCTGGGATTTTACAGATGCGCCATTGACCGGAGATCCCCGAAGAGGAGATTACCTTGATCCGGATAATAATCCGACGGATGACGGCAAGCAATCTCACGGCACCGCAGTAACAGGAATAATAAATGCATCAACAAATAATAATATTGGAATTGCCTCAGTAGCACCGAAATGTAAGGTAATGGTTTTGAGAGCATTTGATCTTGAGGGATTTGGAGAAGAGGATGATGTAGCAAATGCAATTCTGTATGGAGTTTCAAACGGTGTCAGAGTATTTAACTTCAGTTTTGGAGATTATATATTTAGTAATCTTTTAAAAGATGTAATAAAATATGCATATACACAGAATGTTGTAATAGCATGTTCGGGAGGAAATGATAATACAGACAGGCTTCATTATCCTTCGGCATATGATGAAGTAATTTCAGTTGGTGCATCTGATGATAATAATTCCAAGGCAAGTTTTTCATCATTTGGTGAGACAGTAGATATATTTGCACCAGGATTTCAAAATCTTACAACAGTGAGAGTTGGAAAAGGAAGTCCTGAGTTTGGTGGAAACTACAGTAAACTAAACGGAACATCATTTGCTGCACCTATAATTGCAGGGATTGCAGGACTTTTACTTTCAAAGAATCCTTCACTTACAAATGAAGAAGTAAGAGGAATTTTAGTATCAACAACTACACTTATGACAAATCAGACAAGGTGGGATCATAGAAATGCATCCGGCAGAGTCAATGCATACAATGCTTTACAGAGTTTTAATAATCCTTCTGTTGTACGTATAAATTATCCGTTTCAGGATTTTACATTTGAAAATGACAGTATACCAATCAATGTATCAGCGGCGTCGCCGTTATTTCTTTCGTATTCAGTTTATTTCGGATACGGACAGAATCCGTCAAACTGGATTCCGATTTTAGAAAATCAGACATCACAGGTTTTGAATGAAACAGTTGCAATATGGAATACAGGTTCGCTTCCTGACACATCATACACATTAAGATTAGCTATTAACAGTAATTCAGGCAGAACTATTGAGCACCGCATGATAATTTTCAAAGACAGATATGCACCGGTTATTACGGACATTGCATTCGGAGAAATGATCGATAAAAATAATTTTTCACAATTAATATTATTTGCAACAAATAAAAGAACACTGGGGAAAATTTATTACAGAAGAAAAAATTCAAACGAACCTTATCAGTTTATACTTGCTGATATCGGGACTCCGAATATAGGAGTTATAGCGGAAGCTCATTACGGATTACTGAGCGGGAATAATTTGACACCAAATACAGATTATGAATTTTATGTAGAGGCAACTTCATTGAACGGAAAGACAGCTATAGTGAATGATACAGCTTTTTATTTCAATACAAATTCTCCAATAAACAATTACGGATATATTCAGAAAAATTACACATTGAATTATTCACAGTCATGTAATACAATAACTGACATTAACAATAGCGGATTTAAAGATATAATGCTGAATGACATAAAGAATAATCTAAAAATGGATATTTATGAATTTAACAACGGCAGTTTTAATAAAATATCAAACAGCAACTGGGGTGATTATAAAATCGCAAAAGACATTGGTGACATAGACGGGGACGGTAAACTTGAAATTTTATTTTCAAAAGAGAGAAACGGGTATGTCTATGAAGCCCCTATAATTGGGCAATTGCCGACTGATTTAATATGGAATGATACTGAAGGAGGAAATTTCTGGTCATCAAGAATTGCAGATACAGATGATGACGGTAGAAATGAAATTCTTGGTTTTGGACAAACGGGTTTGAGAATACTTGAATCAAATTCCAATAACACATTCATTCAAACGGCAAATTTAAATTATTTTGGTCTGGATAACGAAGCTAATTCTCAGAATATATTAGTAGAGGATTTTGATAATGACGGTAAAAAAGAAATAGTATTCACAAATTATTTTTTTGAAAGTCCCGGAGCAACACTTCCGGGTGTAGCGATTTCTGTTTATGAAAACACTTCAGGAAACACATATGAAAGAATATTTAAGGACAGCTTAAACAGAAATAACAGAAAAGATAATCTTATTTCCGGTGATTTTAACGGAGATGGTAAGAAAGATTTTGCAATAGGAACTACAAGCAAGGACGGTGAATTAATTCAGTATTATACTTTGTACGCATACACATCAGCAGGAAACAATACATTTGAAATAATGGGTGCTACTGATATTTACAATTATAAATCATATACAGAGACATCAACAAAGGCAGCAGATATAGATAATGACGGTAAGGATGAAGTATTGATAAACTCCGGAACTTTGTATTATATTTTAAAATTTGATAATACACCTGGTAAATTTACTCCGGATTTTTATATGAAGGATATAAATACATTCAATCAGATTGCTTATGACTTTGACGGAAACGGTGTAAAAGAACTTGGATTAAATACAGTCATTGACACACTTCTTTTCTATGAAAAAAATACTGCGTTTACCGGTCCTGCAACACCTTTGAATTTAAAAGGATACAGTGCAGATTCAAATTTAATATTTATGAATTTTGAAAATGTTACAGGTGCAGAGAAATATAAAATATACAGAAGTGATACGACAATTAATTTTGTGCTGATAGATTCAGTTAATACAAATACTTTTACAGATCAAAATGTAATTAACAGAAAAAATTATTATTATAAAATTTCTGCAATAGATGAGCAGAGCACTGTCAGGGAGAGTTTGTTGTCTGATTTCATTCAGATATACTGTCATAATAAATCAAAACTTTTGTCGGCAGTATCTGAGAATAACGGATTTGTTACAATAAAATTATCTGAAAGAATTCCATCAACAATACCTAATTTAAATTCTTTTGTAATTAATAGTATTTTTTATCCAAGAAATGTTGCGGTAAAAAATAATTTCGAATATTTCCTGACATTTGAGAAGAGATTGACAAATGGAAACTATACAGTAAAATTAAATAATTTATATGATTTATATAATTCACCGGTTGATACAAACTCAGTTACATTTAATGTTAATCAGACTGATTCGGCAAAATTTTATATAAGCAGACTTTCTTTGGAAGATAAGTATAAACTTAAAATCGAATTCAATCTTGATGCAGATACAGTGACAGTTAAAAATCCTTCTAACTACAGGTTTGCGCCTTTTAATATAGGAATAACTTCGATACAGACGAGTAACACAAACAGAAAAATTGTTTATCTGAATCTTGAGAACAGATCGGTAATAGGAGCTACAGGAAAAGATTATTTACTAAAGGCAGAGAACATTTATTCCTCAAACGGAATAAAAATAGTTGATGGTGCCGGTAACAGTTTTGGTTTAATTTTTAACAAAGAGAATCTGAATGAAATGTATGTATATCCAAATCCTTTCAGTGTGAATTCAAATCAGGAATATATTACCTTTGCCAATATTACAAAAGATGCAACTATAGAAATTTACAATCTTAACGGTAAGATTTTATATACAATAAGTGAAACAGACGGCAACGGGGGAGTTGAGTGGAATATGATAGATAACAACGGGAATAAGGTCAATACAGGTGTTTATTTATACAAAGCAAGCGGAAAGAATTCAGCCGGTCAGGAAGTAGAGGAGAAGATGGGTAAATTTGCAATAGTAAGATAAGAGGAATTAAAATTCCTCAAAAAAAAAGGCGACTGTTAAAACAGTCGCCTTTTTTATAATAAAAACTGAAACAATTATCTTACATGTTCTGCAAGAGATTTTCCTGCTTTAAACTTTGCAACTTTTTTAGCAGCAATCTTTATTTCTTTTCCGGTCTGAGGATTTCTTCCGATACGTGCTTTTCTTTTTGAAATTGAGAAAGTTCCAAATCCAACTAATGAAAGTTTTCCGCCCTTTTTAAGAGTTTTCTTAACTGCGTCCATCAATGATTCCAATGCTGCTCTTGCCTGAACTTTTGTTATTGTTGCATCAGTTGATAATTTGGTAATTAATTCTTCTTTAGTCATTTTGTTTATTATTTAATTAATGGAAAATTGTTAATACAAAAATAACATAGCATTAATTAAAAAGCAACATTTAATTCAGAAAAAATGCAGTGCCACTAAAGGTTTAAACAATGTTGTTATTTTGAAAAGGAAAAAAATACAAGTTATTTAAACAAACTATATTAATTCTAATTGGAAAATGATTTTAATCCTAAAAGAATAAAGAATAAAAAAATCTGAATCTGTAAAGTTATTAACGCTTTTTTATAATTCCCGAATTTAACAGTTGCGATTTTTGAACTCTCATAAATTTGCTGAAGGAGATCATCTAAAAATTCCTCTGAGTTGGTACTGTTAAAATCATCAATAAATTCCCTTGCGGTTTTTCTTCCCGAGATATGCCCGAAGAAAACCAACTGTCTCCCGATTAATTCAGATTTTTTATTACCTCTCGGCAGAATAGTATTAAGCAGATAATAGACAAATACAATAAAAGACATGAAAAATAAAATTAAAGCAGCTTTTGAAAATAAACTCATAGCAAATAACTGCTGAAAATTTGTTAATACAAATGAAGTTGCAATTCCGTTTACAAAAGAAAGTATGTTTATTTTTGTATCGGCAAACCGGATTAAGTTTTGTGTGCTTTCATAAAGTTTTAATGCAAGGTCAGTTTTTCTGTAAGTGTCAACCATTTAATATTTTTAATTTAATTCCCGAATGCCTGTATTTTAAAAAGCTAAAAATCATTGACAATATAAAATATTTATTTACGCAATAAAATATTTTAATATAAAGAAAATAATTTCAGCAAAATTTATCCGTACTTTTTATTATCTGAACGAATGAAATCGGGAATGGAAATATCTTCTGTTAATGAATTATAAGATTTAATTTTACGATAAGCATTACCCCAGACCTCCCTGTTCCTGTATTCGCGGATTTTTTTTAAATCTAAATTCACATAAAAAAGATTTTCTTCATTATTACAATCAAGAGTTATTGTCTCTAAAGATTTCTCATTTTCATCAAAAGCAACTGGACTAACTGCAAGTGAACCGCCTTTGTAATTATCTCCGCAATAATTTGCAAGAATAATTGCAACAGAATTTTCAAAGGCTCTGGATTTAATTTGAGATTTCCTGTTGTCTTCGATTTCACATGCATTAGGAACAAGCACGAGTTCAGCTCCTTTTAGCATCAGTATTCTTGCACTTTCCGGAAACTCTCTGTCAAAACAAATCATAAACCCCGTTTGCACAGATTCTGTCTTAGTTTTTAATTCGGATACAAAAAAATCTGATCCGGGAGTAAGAACCGATTCAGATGAAAAATCACATGTATGAACTTTGGAATAATGAACAACATCATTTCCATTCATATCAATCAATAAAGCAGAATTATAAAAAAGTGAATTCTTCTTTTCCAAAAAAGTTATGGCTATTGCAATACCAATTTTTTTCGCGGCTTCTCTGAACTGATTCAGATAATTACTATTCAAAGTTATAGCTTTTTCGAAAATATCTTCACTGAATTTATATCCTGTATTATACATTTCAGGAAACAAAATCAAATCTGCATTATTACTAAATGCTTTTTCGCAAAGAAATATGCCTTCTTTTAAATTACTGTCAGCATTACAATCCGGTTTTGTCTGAGCTATTGCAATTATCATTTTTATAGTAGTAACGGGGAAGTATTCAGGAATTATGTTGCGGAGAAGGAGGGATTCGAACCCTCGATAGCGTTTCCACTACAACAGTTTTCGAGACTGCCGCATTCAACCACTCTGCCACCTCTCCGGATTGGAATTGCAGAGAGTGAGGGATTCGAACCCTCGTAACGCTTTTGGCGTTAACACGCTTTCCAGGCGTGCTCCTTCAACCACTCGGACAACTCTCTAATTTTTTATTTTACAATCACACTTTCTCCCGATAAATCGGGACTCCTTCAACCTTCCGGACAACTCTCTAATTTTTTATTTTACAATCACACTTTCTCCCGATTAATCGGGACTCCTTCAACCACCCGGACAACTCTCTAATTTTTTATTTTGCAATCACACTTTCTCCCGATTAATC
>Ga0105044_10015738_pt1 | contig 10217 bp, 12 predicted proteins | sample MAT01_FD_78092 | JGI IMG/M metagenome (GOLD analysis project Ga0105044, IMG submission 78092) | Freshwater microbial communities from Lake Fryxell liftoff mats and glacier meltwater in Antarctica - MAT-01 | ecosystem: Environmental > Aquatic > Freshwater > Ice > Liftoff microbial mat | place...
CCTTCGATTCCCTCGGTCGGCGGATCGCGGCGTTCGAGATTGCGCGCGATGACGTGCTTGCGCCATAAGCCGACCCACATGCGCACGCAGCGCGCCAGGGTCGACCGATAACGACGCAGGTACCCGATGTCGCCAGCGAGCAGCGCGCTCACCAACGGCGAGAGCGGCAGGCCGATGCCCATGATGGCCAGCACCACGACCTCGGCCGCGCGGGCATGCCATTGCAGTTTCATGCGCAAGGCTCCTCGTCGAAGGCGATATCGCCGGGCACCGGGCCGATCAGTCCGGCGAAATCGAAACGGTCGCGATCCATCAGGTGCGAGGGCACGACGTGGGGCATCGAGGTGGCGATCGACGCGCGGCGCCACGAGTGGCGCGTTTGCCACTCGGCGAGCAAGGCCTTGACCTCGCGGCGCTTGATGTAGGAGAGGTTCAGGAACAGTGTCTCAGGCATGTCGTCGCGGTGGTGGCCCCAGCAAGGAAAGAAGATTCAACCGACCAAGCCGAGTATTCCGGGCTTGGTGGTGCAGGTCAAGCGGCGAGCGAGCGCCGACCATTCTCTGCCCACGCGGTGGTGCGGCAGATTCCCGGGTCGCTCGCGCCGCAATGCGGTGCTGGCGAGCAGACTTCAGGTCGGTTGGCGGAAGCCGACGCAAGCCGCCCCCCAAGGCGGATCAACCGAATCTCCACGCCCTGGTGATCACGCTCCGCATGAAAGTGCGTCATGTCCTCCGTGATCGCTCGACGCAGCGACGACTGCCCGACGAAGATCATCTTCCCCAGGAATTCTTCCTTGATCGAGCGAACAAACCGCTCGGCGTACGCATTCAAATTCGGTGACCGTGGCGGCAACCGGATAACCTCCGTCCCGCCCTCCTCCACGAGTTCCCGAAATCGTTGCGAGTACTTCGTGTCGCGCTCGATGATCAGACTCAGCCCCATTGTGCCCTAAGCGCAGGCTGAAACTCGACCGGCGCGGACGCGCCATGAGGGACGACCCCCTCACTCCCACTCGATCATTTCCTGTTCCGATTCGTTGGCGACCGCGGCGGCAGCCGGCCTGCGTAACAAGCTGCCGCCGCGGTTACCGCCGCCGATCGGCCGCCACGACGAACTGGCGGTATTGCACCTGCGCTGAAGTTCGCCGGGCGCCGATGTCAGCCGCTCAAAGCTTGGCGGCCGACGTTGCGAAGATCGTTTTCCAGTTGCTCTCGCCCTTGCGGATGACGCCGCTGGTGTCGGGCAGGAACAGCTTGTTGTGTGCCGCGTCGGAACTGTTGAGGTACAGCTGGCCGTCGACCACGGCCCAGTACTCGTTCGGCTTGGTGACGACCTTCTTGCCTCTGCCGGACTGCTCCACCCCGCGGCAAGAGCCGAAATCGCCGACGCGTCAAAACGCCTGTCGCGCGATTCGATCCACCGCGGTCGAAGCAGACGTCAGCGCCTGCGTAGCCGTACCAGCGCCGCGCCGCCGAGCAGCAACCCCATCGCCAACAGTCCAAACGGTCCAAGCACCGGTATATCCGCCGCCACCGGTAGCGGTGGTGCGGCAGCTCTCCCGAACTGGAGATGGTCGACCTCGAGGCCACCAATGGAGTTCGAGATCCGGATCGAAGAAACACCTGCGGCATTCGTCACACCGAAGAACCGATCCTCCGCCGTTTCCCCGTTGAAGCTGGCGTCGGCGATCGATACCGGGCCGATCACCCCGAGCGACACCCCGCCCGGACCGAAGGCCTCGAACAACGTCGTGCCGGCGCCGTCGGTCCACACGACACCCACCTGGGTCGGCAGCCCGCCCGGCGCCATGGGATTGAAGGTGAACGTGATACCGGCGGCTCCGCTGCCTGAGAAGAACGACCGCCCGGCCAAACCGGATCCGTCGATGGCCCCATCGTCTGCGTCGACCGAATCCGTGTTCGAGCTCGGGCCGATGGGTGCGCCCGCCGACGCTGTCACATTTGGCACGTTGAGCAGACCGTCCTCGAACGTCTCGAGCAACACGGTGCCGCCGGTAATCGCAGCGGCGAACGGGCTGTCGGCTTGGCTCAGGTAGGGCGTCGGTCCGAGCAGCGTCTGCGCGCCGGCCAATCCCGACACCAGGGCACCCAGCGCAAGCGCACCGCGAACCAACTTGAGAAATCTGTCGTGCATGCGACATCCTCCAACGTAGTTGAGCCGGCCGATCAGCATCCGTAGGCCTATTGTGCGGAAAGCGGGGCGCCTAGGCAAGCGGAAGTCTCTTCCAATATGGTAGGAGTCTGAAGCTTGGCGGTCGGGTCGATCACCTCCCCCATGGTGATCGACATGAACGAAACGCCGCTCAAAACGGTGGCGCAGTTACGCGCCTTTCTCGACGGCACCGTCGACATCAAGGATGGAAAATTCAGCCGCACGAACCCGGGTATTCCGGGCTCGGCGATGCTGGTCAAGCGGCGAGCAATGCGGCCGATGTGACGTTCACGCTTGAAGGTACTCGCGTCACGCACAGGATCGGGCGCATGGCGCCGGCACCGTAGCATCGGCGCGAACTCGCGCGTCCATCGGGCGAGAGCATTGCGCATGCATGCCGGGTTATCATCGCCGCCCAAGCGAGCCGGACCGCCATGCCGCCACACCCTCGATATTGCCTCAACATGATCGTGCGCAACGAAGCCGCGATCATCAAGCGCGCCCTGCAATCCGTCGTCGGCGTGGTCGACTGCTGCGTGATCGGCGACACTGGATCGACGGATGGCACGCCGGCCGTCATCCGGTCATTCTGCGCCGCGCGCGGCATCGCCTGCGAGCTGCACGAATTTCCCTTCGTCGACTTTTCGCAAGCCCGCAACGAGGCATTGGGGCACGCGCGACGGTCGCCATTCGCGTTCGACTACCTGCTGCTCTTCGACGCCGACATGGAGCTGAAGTGCGACGACCCTGCGGCGTTGGCATTGCGCGACGCCGACGCCGCGCTGGTGCGGCAGGACAGCGCCACGATCGCCTACGAGAACGTGCGCATCCTGCGCCGCGACGCGGACGCGCGCTATGTCGGCGCGACGCATGAAGCTTTGGCCGTGGCAGGCGACATCGCGCGGCTCACGGGCGTGCACTTCATCGACCATGCGGACGGCGCCAATCGGCCGGAAAAACTGGAGCGCGACGAACGCCTGCTGCGGCTTGCGCTCGAGCAGGATCCCGGCGATCACCGGGCGATGTTCTACCTGGCCCAGACGTTGCGCGATGCCGGGCACCATGCCGCAGCGGCCGCCTGGTATGCGCGACGCGTGGCCGCCGGAGGCTGGGACGAGGAGCGCTGGTACGCACGCTATCAGGTGGCGTTGTGCCAGAAGCAGCAAGGCGACACGGCCGGATTCGTGTCCGGCTGCCTCGATGCCTATGCGCTTCGCCCCACCCGTGCCGAGCCCCTGCTGCACCTTGCGCGGCACTATGCCGACACCGGGGCGCACGATGCCGGCTTGCTGATGCTGGAGGCCGCGGCGCGGCTCCCGTGGCCCGCGCCTGACCGGCTCTTCATCGAGCGGGAGGCCTACGGCGATGCGCTGCGCGAACCGCTTGCCATCAGCGGCTTCTACAGTGCCGTGCCGGAGCGGCGCGCGGCGGGACGTCATGCCTGCGAGGCGCTTGCGATCGACGCCGGCGTATCGCCGCAGCGGCGGCAGACCGCGCGCAACAATCTCCTCTTCTATGCGCAGCCGCTCGCGCTCCTTTGCGCGGAAGCGCGCCTGCACGCGATTGAAGTTGGCATGCCGGCGCCCTACGTTGCGACCAACCCTTCGTTCGCGCGCGACGGCAGCGGATATCGCGGCATCGTGCGCGGCGTCAACTACCGGCTGCAGCGGGGGCATTATCAGATGCATGACGATGCCGGCGTCGTCCGCACGCGCAACTTCCTGGTGCGGCTGGCGGCGGACTTCTCGGTGGTGACGATGCGCGAAGTCAACGACCGCTGCGCCCTTGCCCGCGAGGAAGGCGCCCGTATCCAGGGCTTCGAGGATTGTCGGCTTTTTCGCTGGCGCGACCACTGGTGGTGCTCCGCGACCTCGCGCGATGTCGATCCCGGCGCCCGGGCCATCATGATTCTGTTGCGCCTCGATGATGCCGGCGATTTCGTGGAGGCATGGCCGCTGCACGGCTACGGCGACGACCAGAACCAGAAGAACTGGATGCCGGTCGTCGACGACCGGCTGCGCTTTCTCTACAGCTGCGGGCCGGCCATCGTCGTCGATGCAAGCGCGGCCGACGGCTCGTTCATCGTCGAGTCGGGCAACGATACCGGGTTGGCCATCGAGCACTGGCGCGGCGGTGGTCCGCTGTTGCGGTGGGAGGAAGGCTGGCTTGCCGTCATCCATGAAGCGAAGGACACGTCCCATGGCCGGGAATACGCGCACCGCTTCGTGGCGCTGGATGCCGACGGCATCGCCCGCGCGGCAAGCGACGCGTTCTGTTTCCGGAAACCCGGCGTCGAATTTGCCGCGGGACTAGCGTTCAACCATGACGACAGCGAGTTGGTCGTGAGCTTCGGCGCGGATGACGGCGAGGCATGGCTTGCAACGGTTCCGGCAAGCGCCGTCCGCGCGTTGCTGCGGCCATTGCCTGCGCGTTTCCAACAACCTGCAGCGCGTTCCGACGAACAGGCTGGAGCGAAGTAGTCGCTGCGAGGTAGACTGCCGCAAACTCAACGCGGCACAGGGGCAGGCATGGTAACGAATCGGCGCGACTTCCTCGGACGGTCGCTGGTGTTGACATTGTCGGCCACATGGGTCGGCACCGCCCTTGACGCCTGGGGCCAGAACGCGCCGCTGCTGCTCAACTACCAGGGCCGGTTGACCGATCCTGCGGGCCAGCCGCGCAACGGCAACTTCACGATGGGCTTCCGGCTGGTCGACGCGTCCGGAGCGGCGCTTGGCTGGGCGGAGACGCAGGCCGGTGTCGTCGTCAACAATGGATTCTTCTCGGTGTTGCTGGGCAAGGTCACGCCGTTGTCGGCGGCATTGTTCCAGGGACCGCCGGTCGACGCTTATGGCCCGCAGCGCTTCCTCGAGGTGACGATAGGGGGAGAAACGCTGGCGCCGAACGCTCGCATCGTGAGCGCAGCGTGGGCCATCGCCACGCCCATCGGGCCGACGGGCGCCGCGGGTACGAGCCTGCCCGGCCCTACGGGCGCGCAAGGCCCCGCTGGACCCACCGGATCGTCGGGATCCGGCCCGACCGGCGCCCAGGGTCCTGGCGGTGCCACCGGCCCGACCGGGTCGGGACCCACCGGGGCGCAGGGACCCACCGGCATCACCGGCCCGACCGGAAACTCCGGAAGCGCGGGACCGATCGGGCCGACGGGACCCACCGGGGCCCTGGGCCCCACCGGCCTGTTTGGGCCAACGGGGCCGACCGGGCCGGGGGCAGCCGCGCCTACAGGATCGACTGGCCCCACAGGCATTACCGGTCCACAAGGCCCCACGGGCCCAGTGCTGTGAAACGATACGAGCGGACGAACGTCGATCGTCCTCTAACGCGTCCGCATTTCAGCCGCGACAGCGATTCGCAACGGATCGCGTCACCTCGCCGTGCCGGCGCGTGCCTTCTGGGCACGCTGGTGTTGCTGGCGGCAACCGCCGTGCACGGCGCCGCGAGCTCGTCGTATCAGATCTCCATTGCTGACGTCGGTGTGTCCGGCGGCACGTCGGCTTCCGCAAGCCATTCACTGACATCCTGCATCGGCTCGCCGATCGCCGGATCCGCGGCGAGCGGAAGCTTCCGCGTGGAAGCCAGTTGCGGAGTGCTGGCGAATGTCGCGTCGGCGGTCACCGGCGCGGCCTGCGGTACTGCCGACGGCGTGCCGGTCAGCAGCGCGCCTTCCGCCAACCTGTGCTCGGCGGGCACTGCCAGCGGGGTGACCGGTGCGGGGCCATGGTCATGGTCCTGTTCCAGCAGCGGCGTCAGCGCAAGTTGTTCCGCACCGCTGCTTCTGCCTGCAACTTCATCGCCCATTCCGACGCTGTCGAGCCTGGGCATCGCGCTGCTCGGTTCGTTGATCGCGCTGGCAGGGCTGGCGATACTACGCCGCCACCCGAAATTACAACGGCGAAGCACCAGCTAGCTGTGAAGGCCTAATAGGTTGTTTGTGTCCATTCGGACTGGATTTGAGAAACTGGGAATCGCCAAACCCCCGGTTATCTCAAGGAGCCCAGCCGAATGAACACCCATAAGAATGCCCGACTGACCTTTGCCCGTCGACTTGAAATGGTTCAGAACATCACCCAACGCGGTCTTTCCCCTGCCGCTGCTGCGGCGGCGGAGGGCGCCAGCGTGCCCACAGCCGTTCCACGAATACGTTGTCGCGCCAGCAACCGCGGCCGTCCATGCTGATTGCGATCCCGTGGCCGTGCAGCATCGTGGTGAAGGCCTCGCTGGTGAATTGCGAACCCTGATCGGTATTGAAGATTTCCGGTTTGCCATAGCGAGCGATGGCACCCTCCAGCAACTGCGTCTTCCACTGCACGATCTGGCTGCCGTGCACGTCGTACTTCTCGGCCAGCTCCGCCAGAGTCTTATCACCCTTCAACGCCGCCAAGGCCACCTTCGCCTTGACCGCCGCCGCATGGTTCCATCTCGGCCTTCTCATTGCACTGCTCCTTTGCGGGCGATATCCTCGCCCATTCGAGCAGGTCTTTCACTTATCCGCCAGTCTCATTTTCCCGAGCCAGCTCTCTTTGTGTTCACGAACGGAAATCTGAGTGCCGCGATGACCGCATCAATACTTCTGCCGTCCCTGCCACAGGTCTATCGCCTGGCAAGAACCGTCAAGTGACCGGCGTTATTCTCAATTCGGAAGGACGCGTCGATCGGAAGACTTCGCCTTAGGGGCCAAGCGGTCAGTCGGCCTACGGGTTGATACGCTTCCGTGCTCGCTTCGCCGGCTGCGCGCTTGGAAGCAGGCTGGTGTACTTCTGATAAAGCTCGAACAGGAATGCGACGCGCACGGCGTCGTTCTTGAATGCCTTGCGCCCGTAGGCCGCATCGACAGCGGCGTCAAGCACCTGATGTGCTTTGACGAGATTCGGCGGCATGGTCAGTGGATCGTAGAGATCAGCGAGTGTCGCGTTCGGATGCGCAGTGCGGGCGTCGAGTACACCTTTCGCGGCGGTTTCGATCTTCTGAACTTGCGCAGTGGTTGGCGCCACAGGCCAAGGAAAATTGTTATACACAATGCCGTTGGAATATCGGTACCGACTCTCCAGTCGACCGCATGTGTACTTGACCCACGCCATATGCATAGTAGACGTGAGCACTCCGAAATCAAATGGTGTTGCGTCTTCAATCGCCGCACATGAATTGTGGACGATGTACTCGGATTCGCAGAAACCAATAGGAATGAATCGTCGGTTCTCGGAACTGTGCAAAGGCACTACGACGTAGTCGCCCTTCGGCTGTCGAATTTCTCCAAATAGTGACGGCGTTCGTGCTAACAATTGAGTGTTCGCTCTGCTGCTATTAGAACGGTGCGCCCGAACCAGTTCAACGCGCCGAGCTACCTCAGGCATCCTCCGCAGTGAATTGGGAGGACAGTCCACTAACAACAAACAATATCGCGAAATGCCGTTGATAAACTCGTCCGCACTCAGGAACGGTTGAATCCACTGAGAAGCCCGCGGTTCCAACGCGACGAGGGCATTGCGCTCGGCGACGGTGAGCAGCAAGTTTCCCCCATCGTTCAGCATGCTGCCGAAACGAATTTCGGGAACCTTGCATATCGGCGCTCGGCGCGACGGAAGCACCACGTCGGGGGCATCAACGAGATAGGGATTGATGTTTTCTGTCCGCACTCCGTGCGGATCGCCACTGACATCTTCATACTCGAAGATGACCTTGATTGGTGTTTCTTCCGCGCCGAACCCAATGATCACACAATGCGCAGCCGCAACGCCACGCCCTTCGTTGCTCCATCGAAACGTGCGATGTGCAAATTGAATCCTAATGCTACGCGACAGCAACCAACCCCAAAGCACTCCGACTTGCTCACCTTGGGTGATGCTGTTAGTGGAAACGAATGCGCACCGAATACTTGTGCCCTTCACATACCGCGCCGCCAGGACGTACCACCCGGCAACAAAGTCGAGTATGCCGGCACCCTGCACATCGCGGCAGACCTCCGCCATGTTCGATTTCTGGTCGGCGCTCTGATGCTGTTCCCAAGGAACGGCGGATTCCCGAGCACGAAGCTGCACCGCTCTGCCAGCAGTACATCGTTCCAATCAATAAGCAGTGCGTTGCCATTGACGATGTGCGGCGTACTGACCAGCGGAATCCGCGCGTAGTAGTTGCCGAACTCCACCGAGACCTGCGTGTTCATCTGATGATCGGTAAGCCACAGCGCAACCTGCGCAATCTGCGCCGGAAATTCCTCGATTTCGATGCCGTAGAACTGATCGACGTCGATGCTGACGAGCTGCTGAATGTCAACGAGCTTCTGGCCGCTTTCGCGCTCCAACGATAGCGAAGCACGCAGAATCTCCAACTCCAGCTTGCGCAGTTCGCGGTAGCTGATCACGAGGAAGTTGCCGCAACCGCAAGCGGGGTCGAGAAACGTCAGCGTCCGCAGCCTCTTGTGGAATTCAAACAGGCGATTGCGATTGCCCTTCATTTTCTCGAATTCAGCCCACAGGTCGTCAAGAAACAACGGCTTGATGAGTTTGAGAATGTTCTCTTCGGACGTGTAATGCGCGCCGAGATTGCGCCGCGCCGTGGTATCCATGATCGACTGGAACAGCGCGCCGAAAATGGCAGGAGAAGTCGCACTCCAATCCAACGCGCATGCGTCGAGCAGTGCCTCCCGCATCGCGGTGTCGAATGACGCTATCGGCAGCGCCTCCTCAAACAGCCTGCCATTGACATACGCAAAGGTGCGCAACTGTTCGTCGAGCGTCTTCGGGCGCGCGTGTTCCGGCTGATTCAGTACCTGAAAGAATTGGGCGAGTTGAGACCCCAGATCCGAGCCGTCTTGTGCCGTACGTGCATCGAGCCATGCCCGGAACGACTGCGCCGGCTGGAAAATGCCCGTGTCGTCGGCAAAGAGGCAGAACAGCAGCCGCACCAGCAGCAGTTCGAGTGGGTGCCTGCATACCCGCTGGCCTTGAGCAGATCGTGCAACCGCCCCATCTGCTCGGCCGCCTTGATGTTCACGGGGTCTTGCGGGCGAATCTCCTGAACGCGATAGCCGGCGATGAAGCCGAAGTGCCGCACCTCTTTGTGCAGGTCGCCCAGGCGGAAGTCGATGACCTTGTCGGCCTCGAGATCGTAGAGGCGAAACCGTGCGAAATCGGAAACGAGGATGTAGCGCGGCAGATCGCGGTCCGGCAATGCGTCAAAGTAGTCGGAAGCCTGCGAACAGGCCCGGTCGAGGTCCTGGCCTTCGCTTTTGTGCTCGACCAGCAGCACGCCCTTCCAGAAAAGATCGATGCGGCCGGCCTTGAGCTTGCGCCCGGCGCGAGTAACGTCGACCTGCTTCTCAAAGACAGCTATCGCTTGCGATCGACGCCGAACACGTTGAGAAAGCCGTTCCAGAAGGACTGCGCCTCCGCGCGCTCCGCGCCTTCACCTTTCCACTCGCGGGAGAACGCGAGCGCACGAGCCTTGATTTCGTTCCAGGAAAGCGGCATCAATGGAGGCGCGAGGCGTCAGGGTGACAATGATGGCACTATAGCGCACCGATTTCGCGCAAAGCGGGGCTGTGGCGCTTGAAACGAAGTGCCACAACATCCGCGACAATCCGTACGGCAGAAGCAACCATCGCCAAGAAGAATATGGAACGCCCCAAACTCAAGCTGCCCGCGAAAGCGCTGTCAACCGAACCGGTAAAACCGGCCACGTCGCGCGCGTGGCGTGCATCACACGGCAAGCCGCCGCCGAAGAAGGCGGCGCCTGCGGTGCCGGCACCGACAACGCCTGAGCCCTTGGCGCCGGCGAGTCCGCGGCGCGAGCATGCGGCACCCTCCGGCGCACGACGCGACCATGCAGCGCCAAGCGGTGGACGGCGGGATCACAGCGCGCCAGCGGGTGCGCGACGCGACCACGCAGCACCGGCGGGTACGCGGCGAGATCAAGCAGCGCCCTCCGGCGCACGACGGGACCATGCCGCACCGGCGTCCTCGTCATCGCGTCGACGCGCCACCGGCGCGCCTGCTTCAGCGCCGCCATCCGGCGCCACTGCAAGGCCAACC
>Ga0105044_10015739_pt1 | contig 10217 bp, 9 predicted proteins | sample MAT01_FD_78092 | JGI IMG/M metagenome (GOLD analysis project Ga0105044, IMG submission 78092) | Freshwater microbial communities from Lake Fryxell liftoff mats and glacier meltwater in Antarctica - MAT-01 | ecosystem: Environmental > Aquatic > Freshwater > Ice > Liftoff microbial mat | place...
CGAGCTGGCTTACGTCATACGTGTCGCCCGACACAAAGCCCGCGGGCCGGTACAGCACCGAGCACTGCACACCGTCGAGCATCGGCATCCGCTTGGGCAGAAAGTCGCGCTGCACCTTTGCCGCAAGCAGCAACTCCTGATGCAGCCGATCGATCTCCGCAGACGTCTCCCCCTGAAAGGACTGCGCCAGCCGGATCGTCTGATCCAGCGAGCGGATCGCCGGCTGCCGCTGAGCAAGCCCAAACAGCAATCCGGCGGTCGTCCGCGGGTCCGCGCTGGCCCGCTGTGTCACGACCGATCCCGGATTGAAACCCTCCAGCCGCGCTTCCTGATCCGGGTTGTCAGCCAGCAGCAGCACCGTCGGTACCAGCGACTGCTGAAGCACATCGATCACCCGATACAGAATCGATCCCGAGGACCCCGCAAACGGCGCAACCGCCGCGACGTCCCAGGACTGCGTCGGCTTCAGCGCACGCGAACTCGACAGCACCTGCTCGGGCGTCAGGAACTCCACTTTCGGCGGAGCGCCAGGCCAGCCCTTGAGCATCGGTTCCCACCAGCCCGGGCGCGATGCCTCGGTGCCCGATGCGGCGATCAATGCCAGGGATTGGCTCTGCATGCCCGGCTGCCTCCGGCAGAAGCATCACGCCTTGGTCCGGCGCCCTGCGTACGGGCCGCGAACCCCAGGTGAGCTTCCTGCCAAAGCGTGGGAATCGGCCTACCGAGCCAGCTTCTTGAGAGCAGCATGGTCGAACACGGCGAGATCGCCCTCCTTCAGGCCCAGAGTCTCAATCGACCCGGCCTTCAGTTCAATCGCAAACGTCGCCGGATAACGGCTTGAGTATCGGGGCAGCCGTTTGTCGTACGCGGCGTTGGTCATGTCCCCCTCCTTGCCTTCATCTTTCGCCGGGTCGCGCGGGGCTTCCTTCTTCATCTCGTGCATCGCAAGCATCCGCCCCACCCCATCGGTGTAGATGATGTCGATGTCGATCGGGCAGTCCCGCATCACAAAGCTCTGCACCATCACCTGCGTCGCGGGGAATACAAAGATCATCCCCCCGTTGTCTTCGATCTGCGTCCGTCCCCCCAGCCCCTTCATCCGTGTATCGGGGTCGGCCGCGATCTCCAGGAAGCACGTCTTCCCGCCGACTTTCACCGTGGCCACGCCCGTGCTCACCGTGTCCTTCTCCACGCAGCCGCTCCCGACCATTGCGCCCGTCAGCATCATCATCGCAAACATCAGTTTCAGCGTGCCTGGGAAAGCAACCATCGGTCATCCTCATCTGTGAAGGTCTTCGGGCCGGCAGGAATCGTATCCAGATTGAGCGAAGCCATGAACGCCTTCGCATCCAGTTGCTGCCGCACCCCATTCACCCCGCTCCAGAAAGCGATCAGCCCGATCACCGCCGCCGCGGGCACACCCTTCGCGCGGTAGTGGTCGATCCTCGTGTCCCCGTGCCGTTTGGCCAGCCGCCGCCCATCCGGCCCAAGCACCAGCGGAAGGTGCATGAACGTCGGCTCCGGCAAATATCCCAAGGCCCGCCACAGCAGCAACTGCCTCGCCGCCGAATCCAGCAGGTCATCGCCCCGCACAATCTGCGTCACACCCTGCCGATGGTCATCCACAACAACCGCAAGCTGATACGAGGGCTGCCCGCGCCTGGTCCACAGCACAAAGTCCCCGACCGTCTGCGAGGGGTCGATCCGCTGCTCTCCCGCAAACCCATCCGCAAACCCCACCTCTCCCGGCGGCGTGCAGAATCGCCAGTTCGGCACCTCCCCCCCGCCCTCCCCCCAAGCAGCATCGAAATCGATCCGCCTGCCCGCCTCCCGCGGCCGGAGTGCCGCCGGAAACGGCGTCTCGTGGGCTCCCTCCTGCGGCGCGCTCGATACCGCCTCGATCTCGCCGCGGCTCAGCATGCACGGATACGCAAGCCCCTTCGCCGCCAGCGACCGCATCGCCGCCCTGTACGGCTCCAAGTCGTCGGATTGCACCATCACCCCGTTCAGCTCTTCCCGGCCCGGCGGCTTCGCCGCCTCCGGCCACACATCCCAATCAATCCCCAGCCACCGCAGCGTTTCAATTACCCCGCCGATCGCCCCCGCCTTCACCCGCGGCGTGTCCAGATCCTCGATCCGCAGCGGGATCGACCACCCCCGTTGCCGCGCAATCGCCCAGTTCACCAGGAACGTCCGGGCGTTACCAAGGTGCAAGGCGCCGGTGGGTGATGGTGCAAGTCTGGTAACAACAGGCACTTGTGGCTCGCAAGGGGCAGGCTGACCCCGCAATACATTCCCCCGCATGACCAAGCCCCCCGACACGATACACTGCCCCCTGCCCCAAGAGGGCGGGTGCGGCCGTCGGGTGGCCGCGGCGTGTCGAGGATTGACGAAACGAAACCAAGGCGGAGGCCGACGGCGATGGACAAGTTGACCGATGCACAGATCACCGGCATGCTCACCGCCCGGCCCGACTGGTCCGAATCCGGTGGCGCGATCCAGCGCACCTTCCACTTCAAGGACTTCGTCGAAGCGATGACCTTTGTCGACAAAGTCGCCGTCGCGGCCGAGGCCGCGCAGCACCACCCGGACATCCTGATCCGCTACAACAAGGTCACGCTCTCGCTGAACACGCACGATGCCGGTGGCATCACCGAGAAGGATTTCGACCTCGCCGCGAAGATCGATGCGATGACCCTCGCCGCGGGCGCCAAGACGGGCCCGAAGAAGGCCAAGTCCTGATCACGCCGCCCGGGCGACGCATCACTTCAGTTCGACATTCCAGTACGCATCATCGAGGAACGCCTTCCACGATGAATACCTTTCCTGCCCGAGCCGCAGCGTGATCAGCGGGTTGCGCTTGGGCTTTACAGGTGCGCGGACCAGCTTCATGCTCGCCTGGTCGGGCGTTCGCCCGCCCTTGCGAGCGTTGCACTTCACGCACGAACACACGAGGTTCTCCCACGACTCGCCACCCCCCTGCGTGCGCGGCTTGACGTGGTCGATGGAGAGCTCGCTCGTCGGGAAGATCCTGCCGCAATACTGGCACTGGTTCCTGTCGCGCGCAAACAGGTTGCGCCGGTTCAGCTTCACGATCTGTGCCGGCAGCCGGTCATATCCGAGCAGACGGATCACCCGCGGCACCGCGAGATCGATCCGAACAGTCTTGATCCAGTCGTGCTTGTCCGGCTCAAACGTCTTCCGTAACGCCGACAGCTCCGCCCACGACTCGAAGTCGTAGTTGATGTACTTGCCCTCATCGACGTGGATGACCTCTGCCAGCTCGCGGCACAAAAGCGAGAACGCCCGCCGCGCCGAGACCACCCGCACAGCCACGTACAGCTTGTTGAGGACAAGAACTTTGGTATCAAGTGCCGAGGGAAGAGCGATGCCGCCAGCCCCGCCGCTCCAGCCGCCCCCCCAGGCTGGGCTACCCACAAGCGGGTCCGACCCCCCGGCCGCTTCTTCAAGGGCAGCCTGACGGATTGCAGCCGTTCTGGCTCGGGGAGCGCTCATGATGCTCTCTCCGTCGCCTCTCGGCGGCGGTGAGTTTCACAAATCTGACCGGTATCAGCATAGGTGCCACCACTTTCCGCGTCGACTTTGCGCGGCAGGAATGTGTTCGGGCTGACGGAAGATTCACAAAGTCCGGAAGGGAGCAGGGACCGAGGGGACCAAGACAGCACATTCGGACATGGCACGACGCCCGCGCCTCTCAGCGGACCGGTGCAGATTCAGACATTCACGATCGGCGGCTGCCCACACTGCCCCCTCGTCTTGAAGTGCCACCGGTTCCGCAGCTTTGGGCGGGGCCGGTGCGCTTGCGCTCGTGCGCACCCACAAGCGCCATGGGTTCGCGATGCTCGCCTTCAAGGCATCACGCTAAGTTCCACCAAGCAAGACGCTTCGTCGCTCAATGCCTGAAGTGCCGCATCCCCGTCACCAGGCATGTCACCCCGCGCTGCTGGCACAGATCAATCGTTTCCTGATCGCGCTTCGAGCCGCCCGGGTGCACGATCATCTTCACCCCCGCCTCGATCAGCACCGCCGGGCCATCGGGGAACGGGAAGAACGCATCCCCCGCCGCGGCCGCGCCCTGCGCGCTCGCCCCCGCCTTTGCCGCCGCGAGCCGACACGCCGAAACCCGATCCACCTGCCCCGATCCCACGCCAAACAGCCGGATGCACGGCGACGAATCGCCCGCGGGCCCGTCCGCCGCATCCACCCCGCCGATCACCACCGCGTTGCTCGACACATACTTAACGAGCGTCTCCATCGCGATCGCCGCGGCGTGCAACTCACGCGGCGCATCGGGCCCCGCCTTCTTCTCCCACCGCGTCGGCTCCGATGGCGCAACATCCCGGTCTTGCACGATCATCCCGCCCGGTACCGAGCGATACTCAAGCTTCCGCGCCACCGACGATGCGTGATCACCAACCGCCAGCAGCCGCACATTCACCCACCGCTCGCGCAGCACGGCCAGCGCGCCGGGCTCAAACTCCGGCGCGATGATCACCTCAAAGAAGTTCTTCTCACCCGCGATCACCTTCGCCGCGGCCAGATCCACACGCTGGTTCGTCGCCAGAATGCCGCCGTACGCCGCGACCGGGTCCCCCGCGATTGCGCGATCCACCGCGCGGGCAAGGCTTATCGCCATCGCCGCGCCGCACGGGTTGGTGTGCTTCACCACCACCGCGCACGCGGGGAAGCTCGCCAAAGCCGGCAGCGCCGAGATCTTTCCCAGCGACCGCGCCGCCTCCAGCGCGGCCGCGGCATCCAGAATGTTGTTGTACGACAGCTCCTTGCCGTGGAGCTGCTTGGCGTTCACAACCGTCGGCCCGATCGAAGATGGGTCGCGATAAAGCGCGGCCTCCTGATGCGGGTTCTCGCCGTAGCGAAGCTCATCGACCTTGGTGTACGAGATCTTCAGCACCTGCGGGAACGCGCCCGGAGTGCGCCGGCCAAGGAACGTCGCGATCGACGCGTCATACTCAGCCGTCTTGCCAAACGCCGCGGTCGCCAGCTCCGCCCGAGTCCGAAGCGTCGTCGCCCCGCCGTTGGCATCCATCTCCGACACAATCCGGTCGTAATACTGCGGCGACGGAATCACCGTCACCCATTGATAGTTCTTCGCAGCGCCGCGAATCATCGCCGGCCCGCCCACATCGATGTTCTCGATCGCCTCGTTGAGCGACACACCCGCCTTGCTCACCGTTTCTTCAAACGGGTACAGGTTGATGCACACCAGATCGATCGGCGTGATGTTGTGCGTCTTGAGGAACGCCGCGTGCGCGGGCAGGTCCCGCACCGCCAGCAGCCCGCCGTGCACCGCGGGGTGCAGCGTCTTCACGCGACCGTCAAGCCCCTCCGGAAACCCTGTGACCTTCTCGACCGCAATGACCTCGATCCCCGCCGCGCTCAGCGCCTTCGCCGTCCCGCCCGTCGAGACAATCTCCACCCCGCGTTCGCGCAGCGCACGCGCAAACGGGATCAGATCGGTTTTGTCGCTGACGGAGAGAAGCGCCCGGCGGATCGTGACAAGTTCCGGCATAAGAGTGAACGCCTGGCGTCAGTGTGAAGGAAATCAGTTCCGGGGCACAAGCTTGAAAACTACGCCGTTCGCCGTTGCGCCATACAGGTTGCCGTCGACCATCGGCTGCGCACGCAGGAACTTCACCCTATCGAGCGTCACCGTGTCGATCACATCCCCACGCGCCGGGTCAATCGTGGTCGCCGTCGAGTTCGAGGCATTCCAGAACACCAGCCGGCCCTTGCGCACCGCCGTCAGCACACCGTGCGCGGCCTTGTTCTGCCACACAATCTGGCCCGTCGCGCTGTTAAACGCGGTCAGCCCGGGTGTTCCAAGATCGCAGTACACAACGCCCTCGTGATGCACCGGCGCCGAACGCAGCGGCTCTTCCGTGCGGTGCCGCCAGAGCGTCGCCGCGGAAGTGCGAGAGACCGCGTACAGCGAATGATCCAGGCTGGCGATGAACAGTGTCGAGTCCGAGGCGCCAAGCGGTGCGCCCGGACCAGCGAACACCCTGCCGCGGCCGATCGAGTACCCCGAGATCCCGTCAATGACCAGGATCTCCCCGCGCGAGGATACCAGCGCAACGGCGGTGTCTTCGCCAAACTGCACCGGGTCCGTGTCGATCGACCCATCAAGGCCCGAGCCCCACTGCCGGAACCCGTTGAGTGTCAGATGCCCGAGCACCTGCCCATCGGAGCAGCCATACACCAGAATGTCGCCGACCTTCGTCGGCCGCGTATTCACCACGCGCTCCAGACGCTGCTTGTCGAGCAGGTTGCCCGTCTCGATGTCGAAGAAGTACGCCTCCGATTCGCTCGAGCAGATGATGCGATTGTCATCGCGAATGTTGCCGGTGAACTTGGTAAGCGACTGCGCCGGTTGATCCGACCACCGCCGCTCTCCGCTCCGGTCTTCCAGCACGCTCAGCACCCCGGCAGTGTCCTGCGCCAGGATGACATCGCCCGCGACATTCAAGAACTGCAAGGTCGACCCCGCAAACATCGTCGGAAAGCCGCGCCAGTCGATGCGGTAACCCAGCTTCGCATACTGCTCGGTGTGCACCGGCACGAGCGCCGCCCGCGACTCGGGCGCAACGGATTCGACCATGTCGGATTCGCATCCGGCAAGAGAGCCCAAGCAGGCAAGCACCAGGCCCGCGATCGCCCGGAATGGCACACAACGGTTCAACGGACGACGGATTCTCGACGCGGGCTGGTCAACGGGCATCGTGGTCGGCCTTTCCTGCGATGGTTCCGGGTGCCCTCATTGGGCGGGGGCCGGGGGGTTCTGGCACGGGCAAACAAGCTCTCAGGGGCAAGCAGTATCAACCCCCCCGGGGGAACCGTCAAGCCGGACCCCAAAACCCCCAAACTTCACAACCCCCGCGGCTACGCTCAGGGCCATGTTCACGGGACTTGTCCAGGCTGTCGGAATCGTACGAAAACTCGAACGAGCCAGCCGCGGCCCGGATGCTCCGGTTCGGCTCACGATCGACCCCGGTTCCTGGGACCACCGGCCCAGGCATGGGGATTCCATCAGCGTTTGCGGAGTCTGCCTCACCGTCGACAACCGCCCGGCCGCCCGCTCCCGCTCGCTGGAGTTCGTCGCCATCCCCGAGACTCTGAGCCGCACCACCCTCGGCGGGCTCCGTACCGGCAGCCCGGTCAACCTCGAACATGCCGTCACCCCCACCACCCTCCTTGGTGGACACCTTGTTCAGGGGCATGTTGACGGTCTCGCAACCGTCGCCTCTGTCCGCCGCGGCGACGACTGGCGGGTCCGGCTCCGGCTGCCCGCGGACCTTCGCGAGTTCATCATGCCCAAGGGCTCGGTCTGCCTCAACGGCGTCTCCCTCACCATCGCCCGGGTCTACCCCGACGGCTTCGAGGTCGCACTGATCCCCACCACCCTCAAGCTCACCACGCTCGAAGCCTTGCAACCCGGCGATGGCGCCAACATCGAGGTCGACATGGTCGTCAAGACCATCCTCACCTGGGCGCAGCGCTCCGCCAGCCGCGGCCGGCCGACAGCCAGCAAGCGCAAAGCTTCGAGCCGCCCCTCGCCTTCACCTCGATCGCGGCGATAAGGAACCCCTTTTGCGCATCCTCGGCATCGATCCCGGCCTGCGTCTCACCGGCTTCGCCTGCCTCGAGCTCGCTCGCGCCTCCCGCAATCCGTCTGGCGCAACACTCATCGAAGCCGGGGTCATCCGCCTCAACGCCAAGACCACCGTCGCCGATCGCCTGCTGGAACTCGATACCGACCTCGCCGAGATCATCGCCCGCGTAAAGCCTGCCGCGCTCGCCGTCGAGAAGCTCTACGCCCACTACGCCCACCCGACGACCGCCATCGTGATGGGCCACGCCCGCGGCATCATCCTGCTCCAGGCACGAAAGGCCAAGCTCAGCGTCGTCGAGCTCGGCGCAACCGAAGTCAAAAAATCTCTTACCGGCAACGGCCACGCCAGCAAGTCGCAGATGCAGGACAGCGCGAAGATGCAGCTCGGCCTGACCACCCGCCCCGAACCGGCCGACGTCGCCGACGCCATCGCCATCGCCCTGTGCGCGATGCGGCGGACCACGTCGATTCGACGCTAAACTTCCCCCATGCCCCCAGCCTCGAAGCACGAAAAGCTCGCCGCCCAGGTCCTCATTGTCGAGGATGAGTCCGAACACGCCGACGTCATGGCCGAGGCCCTGAAGAAGTTCGGCCACGTCTGCACCATTGTTGGCGGCGTCGCCGCCGCGCTCGATGAGCTCAGGCACGGCCAGTTTGATGTCATCATCACCGACCTCCGCATGCCCTCTTCCGCCGGCGTCATCGGCACCGCCGCCGATGGCTCCGATGCCGGGCTGAAGGTCCTGCAATCCGCCCGCGAGCTTCAGCCCCAGGCCGAGACCATCATGGTCACCGCCCACGGCGATGTCCCAACCGCCCGCGCCGCCTTCAAGTTCGGCGCATACGACTTTATCGAGAAGCCCCTCGAGCTCGAGGTCTTCCGCAATCTCGTCAACCGCGCGGCGGAAACCGTGCTGCTTCGGCACGAGGCAATCGCCGGCACCGAGCCCGGAGGAGGAGGGGCGGCCGGGCTTGATGAGCTGATCCAGCACAACGGCTTTGAGGGCATCATCGCCGGCTCTGAGCCCATGCGACGCATCCTCCAGACCGTCCGCGCCGTCGCCCCGTCGAATCTCCCCGTGCTCATCACCGGCGAGAGCGGCACCGGCAAGGAACTCATCGCCCAGGCGATCCACCGCAACAGCCCGCGGACCAAAGCTCGCTTCGTTCCCTTCAACTGTGCTGGCCAGAGCGAAACCCTGCTCGAAGATGCCCTCTTCGGCCACGTCCGCGGTGCATTCACCGGAGCCGAGAAGGACCGTGAAGGTGTGTTTGAGTATGCAGGCGGCGGCGGCCCCGGCCATGCGGGGGGCGGCCACGGCACGCTCTTCCTCGATGAGATCGGCGACATGCCCCTGACAATGCAGGCCAAGCTCCTCCGCGTGCTGGAGAATGGTGAGGTCGTGCGCCTCGGCAGCAACGAGGCCCGCAAGGTCGATGCTCGCTTCGTCAGCGCGACCAACAAGGACCTGGTGAAAGCTTCGAAGGACGGGCTGTTCCGCGAGGACCTGTACTTCCGGATCAAGGGCGCGCACATCCACCTTCCCCCCTTGCGCGAACGCCGCGAGGACATCCCACGCATCGCCCGCCACGCGATCACCCGCTACGCCACGCAGATGGCCCCCAAGGGCAAGCCGCCCATCATCCCCGACATCACCGATGCCGCGATGATGCGTCTCACCGCCTACTCCTGGCCGGGCAACGTCCGCCAACTCCTCAACGTCGTGCAGAACATGGTGGTGATGGTGATGGGGGAGGCGGCCCAGTCCGGCGGCTCGACCACTGCCGATGCGCCCCTGCGGATCGACACGCGCCACATCCCTGACGAGGTTTCCAGCCCGGACATGCCCGATGACGACTCGCTTGCCGCCGCGGCGGGCTTAGGCGGCGATTCTGGTAACGCGGGCTTAGTTCTTAGCAGCGGGGGCAGCGGACCAGTGGGCGGTGGTGGCGGGGGTGGGGGCACGGGGGGTGGGTCGCTGGCGGGCACGAGTCTGGAGCAACTCGAGAAGCGGGCCATCCGCGAGACGCTCCGCCTGACCGCGGGCAACCGCGAGAAGGCCGCGCAGTTGCTGGGGATCGGCGAGCGGACGCTGTACCGCAAACTCAAGGAGTATGGGCTGCGGTAACACCACGAGTACTCCCACATTGGGGGATTGACATTCCCGCGCGGTCGGTTAGTATCGGCAGAGTTCGGCTGTGTGAAAAAAAGAGGTGTCAGATGAAAACTCAGCTGGTTCTCATTTCCGCTCTCTCAACATCAGTGTGAATGTCTGGATCGGAGGTTCTCGCTCAAGTATGCGACGATCCGCCGGGTGCAGTTCGTGTCAACGATAGCTATTTGCCTGATGCGAACGGCCATTGGTGGCTTATCGATAACTATGTTGATACGAACTCGGGATGGACTCATTCGGCCATCCGACTACTTTAATTTTACTGATCCTTTCGTGAGCGGGCCGGTGCGAGGCGCTAACATTCGGGCAGTATGTCACAGGGTGTCCGAGGAGTCGCTGTTTGTTCCGAAATGCTCTTGCCCGCGCCCGTCGCCTTGCTCACCTGAAGCTCG
>Ga0105044_10015743_pt1 | contig 10215 bp, 5 predicted proteins | sample MAT01_FD_78092 | JGI IMG/M metagenome (GOLD analysis project Ga0105044, IMG submission 78092) | Freshwater microbial communities from Lake Fryxell liftoff mats and glacier meltwater in Antarctica - MAT-01 | ecosystem: Environmental > Aquatic > Freshwater > Ice > Liftoff microbial mat | place...
AGGAGAAAGAGTTAAAAACAGAGATTAACGAAGTGACAGTGTTTCTAAATGGAGCACAGATATTTGAATCTGCAAACACTAGTATTCCGACAGGAAAGACTATTTTGAAAATAAAGAACCTTTCACCGTACTTGGACGAAAAAAGCATTCAAGTTAAGGCTGACGGAGATTTTACAATTCTATCAGTTAATCACAAGTTCAATTATCTCAGTGAATTAAAGAAGGACGAGAAAATTGACAGTTTGAAAAAATTAACAGACGACATTGAATCGATTGTTTCCCGGGACAACGCAAGGTTATCCGTTTTAAAAGAAAAACAGAGCTTGTTAAACGAGAATAAGAACTTAGGGGGACAGACTTCAGGAGCGACAATTGTTCAACTTAAGCAGGCTATTGAATTTTATGAAGCGGAAATTTCAAAGATTAAAGAGGAAGAAATAAAAACGAACAAAAAAATAGAATTAAAGAAAAAAGAACAAGGAAAAATTGAACAACAACTTAAGGAGTTGAATGCACAGAACTCGTTACCAAGTAGCGAAATTGAAATCAGAGTTAGTTCTGAAGTTCAAGTCAATACTAAAGTGAGCCTAACTTATTTAGTTGCAAATGCTGGCTGGTATCCCAAGTATGACATTCGCGTTGAAAACATAAAAAGTCCATTAGAGTTAACATATAAAGCCGAAGTATTCCAAAATACTGGTGTGGATTGGAAGAATGTTAAACTTAGATTTTCAAATGGTGACCCCAATCAAAGTGGAGTAGCTCCAGAATTGAATATATGGCACCTCAACTATGCAAGGAATACTACTTTCGAGAATTCTATTTATGGAATGGCTATATCTAATTCCATAAGAAATGTTAAAGGGACAGTCGTAAGCGAGGAAGATGGTAAACCAATCCCAGGTGTGAATGTTGTTGTTAAAGGGACAACAATTGGAACTGTAACAGACGTGAATGGAAACTATAGTCTTACTTTACCAAACAATGCTTCAACCTTAGTCTTTTCATTTATTGGTCTTGTCACACAAGAAGTTCAGATTTCAAGACCTGAAATAAGTGTTAGAATGCCACTTGATGTTACACAATTATCAGAAGTTGTAGTAGTCGGCTACGGTGCTGAGAGAGATTTACGAGGACGAGCCCCCGGTGTTCAAATTAGAGGTAACAAAAGTATAGCCAAAACAGTAACGACAGCAGTAATTGAGAATCAAACAACTGTGGAGATTGAAGTTGCTACACCGTATTCAATTAAATCTAATGGTGAGAAACTTCAAGTTGATTTAAGGAAGCATCAAATTGAAGCATCATATGAATATTACGCAATTCCCAAATTGGACAAAGACGCATTTTTAATAGCGAGAATTATTAATTGGGATCAGTATAACTTACTTGAAGGAGAGGCTAATTTATATTTCGAAGACGCTTATGTCGGTAGGTCAATATTGGATGCAAAATCCTTACAAGACACTCTTACTATATCTCTGGGAAGGGACAAAAATATTGTAGTGGGTAGAGAAAAGAATGAACAGTTTTCAAAAAAGAGGACAATAGGAAGCAACGTAGTAGAGACACGCGGATTTAAAATAGTTACTCGAAATAAGAAATCTCAATCAATTAAGCTGACAATTTTTGACCAAATTCCTTTATCGGTCGTAAGCGACATCATTGTTAGTCCTTTAGAGTTGACATCTGGACAACTTGATGTAAAGACTGGTAAAGTGACTTGGGAGTTAACCATAGACGGACAACAGCAAAAAGATATTAAGCTCCAATATGAAGTGAAATATCCAAGGAGAGAAAAAGTAATATTAGAGTAAGCAAACGCCACACAACAAAATGTTTCTGCAATGGTGGGGTGATGTGTAAGCTATAAGTTTTTATCTTCGTTTAAAGTTTGGTTTCGTGGGCCAAATACGTTTTCAAAAGCCCACCACTGCAGAAACACCAACGTTGGTAGCAATAGGGCCTGGACAAATTTGTGTTTCAAAAAAAACGGACGACAATTTTTCTAACAAAGATTTCCCACGGGACAAGTGAACGGCTTCGCAGACAACTTGGACTTTGAACAAATTAAACTTGGACAGATTCAAAAATAATGCAGCCGACCCTTTGCATTTTTAATAAGATTGTGCTTCGACTTGCCCCACGCATTTGGCACATGCCCTAGCCGCTCAAACCCACCGCGACACCAAAGCTATGGCAAGAGCCAAATCCCCACCGCACCGAAATACACCCTATAGATTATGAAAAAGGGCAAAACTCTGAAATGCGGCACAAGTTGTCACAAGTTTTTTTGTAATTTGACTTTTATGCAACCTGAACAATATAGTAATTACCAACTCGAAAAAATCCTTTAGCAATGATTGAGAGTTCTAAAATAACAGAAATTATAAATAGCTCTCCTAGTGTTGAACTACTCAGGCTAAGAAATAGGGAAGCTATTATTGGTTTTCTTATAAAGACGTTTTCCAGCCTACAAGGGAGTATTTCCTCTGATAATATTCACACCCAACTTGCCGACTACTTAGAGTTCAAACAAATCGAAAATGATGATGAGAATGAGATAGAATTAATCGACACCTATGAAGTAAAGGCTAAGAAATACATCCAGAGTTGGACAAACAAAGGATTTTTAACGAACTATCAGGATGAGCAAGGGGAAATATTTTATGAGCTCTCATCGCACTCAAGCAAAACTATTGATTGGCTATCCAGCCTCAAAAAAGAGGAGTACATTGGAACTGAGTCCAAATTCAAGAACATATTTAGTCAATTAAAAGAATTAGTGGAATTTACTAATGATGATACTGAGAAGAGAATCCAATTACTGGAAGACAAAAAATTAGAAATTGAACAACAAATTCAAAGGATAAAGACAGGGGAAGATGTTAAAGTATTTCAGGAATTCGAAATTGTTCCTCGCTTTAATCAGTTAAACCAATCGGCCAAAGAATTACTCTCAGACTTTAAGGAAGTTGAAGACAACTTCAAAGAAATTACAAAAGCAATTTACCAAAAGCATGCTGACGGAAGTTTGACAAAAAGTGACATTTTGGAATTTACTTTTGATGCACTTGACGCACTTAAAGAAAGTCAACAAGGTAAAAGCTTTTATGCTTTTTGGTCATTCATTTTAAATCCTGACTTGCAAAAAGAATGGGAAATATTAACCAAAGAATTATACAAGACACTGGAAAGGAAATCTATTTCGGTAAATGACCAGTTTCTTAAAGGAATGAAAAAACACTTACATGGTTCCGGCCAAAAGGTATATAAAGCGAATGATAAAATGGCCGAGAAATTGAGTCGTATTATCCGGGAAAGTGAGAGTTCAAAATCAGAAGCCACAAAAAACATCATTCAAGAGATTAAGAAGTCACTTGTAGAAATCAGTAAAAGAGGAAAAAGGCCAGAAATTTCATTTGAATTAGAAACTGATATTGAAATCAACATTCTCTTTGAACGTAAATTAACTCTTGAACAAACTGAAGATATTTCTTATACAAACAAGCCCAAAATAGCAGACGCTGATATCTCGCATTCGAATTATCTAAATAAGCTCTTTGCACAATCTAATATTGACAAGGAGCTACTTAGAAAAAGAATCAATGATATTCTTAAAGAAAAATCACAAACAACACTTTTAGAAGTTGTTGAAAATTCTGGCGGGCTTGAAAAAGGATTGCCTGAACTTTTTGGATACATTGCTATTGCAAAGGAATTTAAGCATATAATCAGTCCGAGTAAAACACAGAACGTCATGTTTGATGTTGAAAACAAAAAGCTTATTAGAATACCTGAAATTATCTTGACAAAATGAGCATTTTAGAGAAAAATATTCAACCTTATAGCAAAGCAATAGTAAGATTGCTCAAATCGCCAGTTGAACGAAACTCAACCATATGGGAAGATATAATCAACTATCAAAGGGAAATTCAGGAATACATCAGTCAAATTGGATTAGAATTAATCGTAAAAAATGATGAAGGCTTTGCTTTCGTAAAGCAATTTGAAAATAGCGAAGGCGAAACACTAGGTTTAGTGACAAGGAGACAAATCGGCTTTGAAACATCAATCGTTATTGTAGTTTTAAGGCAGAGTCTAGAAGAGTTTGACAGCAATCCAACTCAATTGGCAACGGAAAAATTTATTACTGATTCCGAAATTAAAGATGAACTGGAACTCTTTCTGCAAGAGGGTTACAACAAATTGAAATTTAAAAAAGACTTGGATAAATACATTCGGAACGTAGTCGAACTGGGGTATCTGAAAGAAATCAACAGAAAAGATAACGAAACAAAATACCAAATACACCGAATTATCAAGGAGAAAATAACACTTGATACTTTACAGGATTTTCAAACAAAGCTGAAAGAATATGTTGAGTCTGTTTAGTACAAGTTCTGACAAAGCGGGTTTCAGACTTCAATATATGGAAGTTTTTAACTGGGGAACATTTAATGAAAATGTCTTTAGAATAAATCCTCAAGGAAATAACACGCTACTGACGGGTGCAAACGCATCGGGAAAAAGCACATTCATTGATGCTTTGCTTACGTTGATGGTTCCCGCTAAGAAAGATCGATTTTACAATCAATCATCTGGTGTTGAGAAAAAGGGCGACCGAACTGAAGAGACTTATGTTTTAGGACACTATGGAAGTATTCAAGAAGAAGGGAAAAGCTCAACTTCTACACAAAAATTGCGTGATAAAAATACTTATTCAGTAATCCTTGCCAATTTCTCAAACACTGACCAAAAACAAATTACGCTATTTCAAGTGCGCTGGTTCAATAGTAATGGGGAGTTAAACCGGCAATTCGGTATTGCTCACGTTTCTCTAGACGTGGAAAAAGACTTTAATGATTTTGACTCAAAAGGTTTGTGGAAAAGAAGATTGGATAAAATATATAATTCAAACACAACTAAGAAGAAAGTTGAATTTTTAGACGGACCTACAGCATACGCGGAGAGAATGTCAAATTTGTTGGGAATGAGGTCTATAAAAGCGTTGGGTCTGTTTAATCAAGTTGTGGGCGTAAAAGTATTGGAGGATTTGGATGAGTTCATCAGAACAAATATGTTGGAGGAACAAGATGCCGAAGCTGAATTTATTCAACTCAAGGAGAGTTTTTTGACTTTAATGGACGCTAAAACAAATATTGAAAAAGTTAGAGAACAAATCAAACAGCTAACACCTATCAATGAAATTGCAATAAAATTAAATTTAATTCAAGTGGATTTATTGCGATTAGAAAAATCAAAAGAAACCGCTGTTTATTGGTTTGCAAAGAAAGGAATTGAATTAGGTGAAAGGGAATTAAGGAAATGCAAAGAAGAATTACAACGCCTGACTGAGGAGTTGCAAATATTAAGAGATAAAGAAAATGAATTGAAGGACGATGAGGCAGACTTAAGAGAGCAAATAAAATCAGATGACATTGGGCGTCAAATTGAGAAACTAAAATCAGAAATAAAAGAGTTTGAAAAGAAGCGAGATAACAGAAAAACAAAACTTGACGATTACAACAAAATTGCTCAAACCATTGGACTGAATACCAATCCAACTGTAGAAATTTTTAACATCAACCGGGAAAAGTCGAAACAACTAAAGCAAAGCACGCAACAAAAAATAGATGATGAAAGTGAGAATCTACGCGCATTGAAGAACAAAGACGATGAACTAATAATATCAACGGAGGATTTAGTGAACACAATTCAAACCCTTCAAAGGAACAAAAACAATATTGCTGGAAGAGAGGCTGAGATACGAGACGAAATTATTGCCAACATTGGAGCTAGCAAAGAAGAGATACCTTTCATTGGTGAATTGATAAAAGTAAGAGATGAGGAACTACTTTGGGAACCATCCATTGAAAAAGTACTACACAACTTTGCGCTTCGCTTGATTGTTCCGATAAAGTATTACTCAAAAGTAAATCAATATGTAAACACTAACAATTTGAGAGGAAGGATTCGTTACGACAAATACGAAGGACAAGATTACCTCAAAAATTTGCGACACAAGGATATTAGTGAAAAATCTTTAGTAAATAAAATTTCAATTAAACCCAAAACGCCTTATAACGATTGGATTGAAGACTATTTACAAAATCAATTTGATTTTACTTGTGTGGATAATCTTTCTGAGTTTGAACGTCATTCCGAAATGGCACTCACTCAAAATGGCTTGATTAAATTCAAGAGAGGAAAGCACGAGAAAGATGACCGTTCCCACATTTCGAAAAAAGAAAACTATGTGTTGGGTTGGGACAACAAAGACAAAATTAAAGTACTAACTGTTGAATTAAAAAGGCAACAAGAATTTCAAAAAGAAAACAAGACAGCTATTGTAGATAAAGCCTCTGAGATAAAGAAATTGGGTATATACAGAGATGAATGCCATAATCTATTTTCAAAGTTTGATAGATACGATGATATAAACTGGCAATCGTACGCTCAAGAAATCCTGGAAAAAGAAAAACATAAATCTGATTTAGAAAAGACGAATGACCGTGTTAAAAAGTTACAAGAGCAACTGGATAAGGTTCAGAAAGATTTAAAGAAGCTTTCGGAAGTTGATATTAAAAATAAAGACAGAGCAATATTTCAAATTGAAGAAAGCCAAAATGGCCTTGGAAGAACAATACAAACCAACAAAGCCATTATTGAACCATTGGGGAATATTGACATTACAGCATTCGAAGCACAGAATCCCAATTTATTGGATATTGAATACGCAAGTATTGAAGCCAGTCGAAAATCTTTCCAAGATTCAAATTCTAAAGAAGTAAGAGAACTTGAAGGACAAAAAAGGAAAGGTGAAGACGAAGTAAAGATAAAGATAAACGCCTTTAAACAGCCGTCAGAAGAAATTTTAAATAAATTCAAAGATTGGCGTTCTGATGTAAGTTCCCTACCCGATTCAACCCACTTGGAATTTATCAGCGAATACCAAAAGTTTTTAGACAGATTGGAAAAAGACAATCTTCCTAAATTTGAAAAGAAATTCAACGAATACCTTCAAGAAACAATTACTAACAAAGTAGGTGATTTTAGAATGTTTTTCGAAAACTGGACTGACTCCATAAAAGAAAACATAAAACACTTAAACGATTCCTTAAAAGAAATTGATTTTAAAAGTAAACCTCAAACATATATTCAACTTGTGGCACCGAATAAAATCAGTGATGAGGTAAAAGAGTTTAGAAATTTACTGAATGCTGCAATTCCAAATATCAGAGAAGTTGATGCGTCTATTGACGGGCGAAAAAATCATTTCTACAACCAAATTGAACCCCTAATTTCAAAATTAGACAAAGAGGATTGGCGCAAAAAAGTAATGGATGTTCGCTCTTGGTTCAGTTACAAAGCTGAGGAATTTTATAAAGAAACAAACGCTAAATTTAAGACCTACGAAAATATGGGGCAGCTTTCGGGTGGTGAAAAGGCGCAGCTCACTTACACAATTTTAGGTTCTGCAATCGCTTATCAATTTGGTTTGACAAAAGAAGGACTACAAACTAATTCTTTCCGGTTTATTGCTATTGACGAAGCGTTTAAAGCGCAGGACGAAGACAAAGCGCGTTACCTGATTACACTTTGTAAACAACTTCACTTGCAATTGCTAGTAGTTACCCCAAGTGATAACATTCACATTGTAGAAAATGATATTTCGTTTGTCCATTTCGTAGAACGTAAAGAAGAACGACATTCTTGGCTTTACGATATGCCGATTGAACAATTCAGACAAGAGAAAGCGAAATACGTGTCTCAATGATTACTCCCAAAGAAATAAAAGACAAGGCTGAAAGAAAATACTTTTCTTTTCTACAAGCACTAGCCAATGATGTTCCCTTTGCAAAACTTGTTATCCGTGGAGATAAATCTTATACCAAATCATCTCTTCCGGATTTCGAAAAAGAAATACAGTTAATCAATAGTCAGTCAAAAGAGAAAAAAGGCTTTGGCTATTCGTTGGAATTTCAGCAGATAAAAACTAAACACTTAGGTATCCAAGATTTACCTGTATCAATCTACTTTGAAACAGAGAGGGATTTTTTGAAGTTTTTGGGTAAGGAGAAAGAAGGCGAATTATTTAAGATAAACATAGATAAAATCATCAATGAGTTTCCTGAGTTGAGAAACTGGGTTGCTCAAAATCCTGCTAAGGTGATACAAAACCACGCTGAATGGATTAGCATTTTGAAAGTGTGTCAATATTTCAAGGAAAATCCTAAACCAAATCAATACGTTAGGGAATTACCCATAAAGGTCCACACTAAATTTATTGAAAGAAATCAGAGCGTACTCAAAGAATTGCTCGATATTCTAGTTTTCGAAAAGATAAATACAGCAGAAAAGCAGTTTGAGAAAAGATTCTACCTAAAGTATAGTGAGTCGCAAATTCGATTTAAGATACTAGACAAGGAAATCAGTCAAAAGTTATTTTCAGGCGTTGATGATTTAGCAATTCCAGTAAGTCAATTTGATACATTGAATCTACCAATAAATAAAATATTGGTTGTAGAAAACAAAACTACACTTTATACGACCTTGACACTTCCAAAAATGGAGGGAGCGATTGCAGTGTTTGGTCAAGGTAATGCAGTGCTTAATCTTAAAAACGCTGCTTGGCTTATTGAAATGGAAATCTTGTATTGGGGTGACATTGATGTTCAAGGATTTGAGATACTATCGAGACTTCGGGAACATTTTAAACACATAAAGAGTGTACTAATGGACAAAGTAACCTTTGAGACTTTCTTTGAAAATGATAAAGGAACACCGACCAATATTTCAACAAAATTAAACCTGACAGACAGAGAACAGGAACTTTACAATATTCTAAAAACAAATAACTGGAGGCTTGAACAGGAAAAAGTGCCATTCGACTATGTGAACAAATACTTTAAAAATGACTAACAAGCTACAAACCTCAAGTCGCACACACATTGCCTGGCCACACATTCAACCCGCATCCAAAGCCAGCCAATAAGTGTGCTCAATGCAGTGTAAGTGGACAATGACGTTAATGAAAAATACCCCACCGCACGACTGAGCAATTAAGAGTGGTGTAACATTAACGGGGACAAAAGATTAGGCTACGAATAAAGTGCGGAGAAGGGCCCTACAGCTACCAACAAAATGTTTGCGCAATGGTGGGGTTCAGTGTAAGCTATAAGTTTCTATCTTCGTTCAACGTTTGCCCACGCGGACAGGGCGCGGCTTCGAAAGCCCACCACTGCGCAAACACAAACGTTATGGGTCATGCCTAATTGAAGGCTCGAACGTGGCACATTGCCTTGCCGCGCTTGCCGACACTCAAACCAAAGCAAGTCAATAAGCCACTTTTGAAATGCCGACTTGATTTCCCCAAACTGACACATAGGCGACCTATGTGTAATTTTTGATAAATTTACCCTCATGCAAAAGACAGTTACAATAACCAAGATAAGACTTGACCTATTGAAATACTTTGAAGAATGCAGGGAGGACGAGACGGACGAATTTTTTAGAGGAGAACATTCAGAGGATGAACTAAAAGAAACTTTCATGTGGTTGGTACATTCAAAGTACCTATCAAATTGTGGTAGTTTAAAGTATAAGCTAAACGACAAGGGTATTGAATTACTGAAGGGGGCTAATACTAAAATTGACGAGCAATCCAAAAAAATTGTAAAGGTTGAAAATGCCAGATGGTGGGACAGAATAATTGACAATGGACAAAAAATACTAAACATAGTTTTTGTTGCTATTGGGTGTATTGTTGGATTCCTGACGTATAACCAAGTTCAAAAAAATACTGACATAAGAGAACTACGAGAGCTAAGAGTAAAAGACAGCCTACAATTTTCGACCACCTTACGCGACCTTGAGAATCAGTTAATTCAACAAAATAAACAGCTTCAAAATATTCGCGGATATATTCAAAAAGACTCATTGGACAATGTTTTAGAAGTTGGACAAAAGAAAAAATAAATGGATTTATCAATACGCAATACCAACTTTGTGTGCCGCGCAATGCAAGCGCGCAGCCAAAGCACAGAAAGTCCGCATTGCTCATACAGTACGGACATGGCACGAACCCATAACAAAAAGTTTATGCCAGCTTGGGGTGAGGTGTTAAATTGTAGTTTCATATTCTTTATTTAATTTAGTCTTGTTGGACGAATTGGATTTCAAATACCCAAGCCGTCATAAACTCAAACGTTG
>Ga0105044_10015745_pt1 | contig 10215 bp, 11 predicted proteins | sample MAT01_FD_78092 | JGI IMG/M metagenome (GOLD analysis project Ga0105044, IMG submission 78092) | Freshwater microbial communities from Lake Fryxell liftoff mats and glacier meltwater in Antarctica - MAT-01 | ecosystem: Environmental > Aquatic > Freshwater > Ice > Liftoff microbial mat | place...
ATAATTAGCTTATGAACGAAAATGAAAACACAAAATATAAGAAATTGGATTTTATATTTCCCGACAAGCTAAAAGCTGGTGATGAGGTACGTGTAATAAGTCCCTCGCGGTCGCTATCGATTATTGGGGAAGAAACACGCCGTATTGCAAACGAGCGCTTTGCTGAGCTTGGATTAAAACTCAGCTTTGGCAAGCATGTCGAAGAAATCGATGACTTCAGCTCTAGTAGTGTTGCTTCTCGTCTTGAAGATTTACATGCAGCATTTGCGGATCCAGGCGTAAAAGGCATTTTAACCGTTGTAGGTGGCTTCAACTCTAATCAATTATTACGAGGTATAGACTGGGAGCTTATTAAGTCCAATCCAAAAGTTCTCTGCGGATATTCAGACATAACGGTACTTAATAACGCTATTTTAGCCAAGACAGACTTAGTGACTTATTCGGGTACTCACTACTCAACCTTTGGCATGAAAAACTATTTTGACTACTCTTTTGAGCATTTCAAAAAAGCCGTAATGAGTGATGATGCGATAGATGTCATTCCCAGCAAAGAGTGGACAGACGATTTGTGGTTCTTAGATCAAGAGAACAGGCAGCCCATACCTAAAGAAGACTGGTGGGTCATTCACGAAGGGCAAGCACAAGGTAGTATTCGGGGCGGCAACCTATGTACATTCAATCTTCTGCAAGGGACTGAGTATATGCCTGATCTTAACAACACCGTGTTGTTCATCGAGGATGATGAAGAGTCATCGCCGCACCACTTTGACCGCAACTTGGTGTCGCTCATTCAACAACCTGGCTTTTTAGGAGTGGAGGCTATCGTAATCGGTCGCTTTCAAAAAGCAAGTAAAATGACAGTTGATTTATTACGGCAGATGATTGAAAGCAAGAAAGAACTGGCTGACATACCAGTTATTGCTAATGTTGATTTTGGTCACACCAATCCACTTATTACCTATCCAATAGGCGGAGCAATAGAGATTGTGGCCAAGGCACAAAATTCTACTATAACAATTACAAAGCACTGAGAATTAAGATAGCTAGCGGTCTGATAGATTAAATACCTTGACTAAGTAAGCCAGCTTTACATTATCATTGTGCCGCTAGTGCAGATGCTTGAAATACGTCGCTTATCCGCACTAATAGAATCGCACAGATGTGCGGTTTTTTGTTATGATTGAAGCATGAGTAAATTATCCAGCATTACTGTACATGGCAGATTCCAGCCCCCTCTCCATATTAACCACTGGGAATATGTTTGGCAGGGATTCGAACTCGCAGAGCACGTCACTATTCTGATTACCAATCCATTTCAGGACGAAAGCTTTGAGGTGACTGCCAGTTGGCGCAACAGCCAGGCAAGTAATCCCTTTAGTTACGATGAGCGTGTTTTTATGTTTAAAGAATTCTTTAAACACAAAAACATATCACCGGCACAGTACACACTCAGACCATTCAACATTAAGGATGATGCGGCATTTGCCGAGCTCGATAGATTAGCTCCGAATCTTGTAAATGTATATAGCGAATGGAGTGCCAAGAAAGTTAGCCTCTTTGAGAGTCAAGGATTAAAGGTTATTCGACTAAATCAGCCCAAGTTTTCCGCTGTATCTGGTACTAGTATTCGCGAGCTTATTCAAAACACCAAGGATGCCTCGCTGCTGCCTGAGCTACTCATTAATGCGGGCTTTATGCAAGAAGCAATCCCTGGGCTGCTAAAGATACTGTCTCGACGTTCTGTTTGACGAGTAAATGGCTTTTTATGATGGTATGTGGTTAAATATACTCAGTAAGCACAACAATAATGAAATAAATCATAATGACAAAAAAGAAAAAGAAATCACGACTATTCTGGTTAGCTATTAGTATTGTTGGACTCATAATTGCTGCGCCCAACGGAACGATTATACGACATACCATTATTGATGCTGACCCTTACTTCTTTAACAGTCTACGATTTGGCTTGATTGCGCTCATCACTACTCCTATTATGGTTAAGTACCGATCAATGTTTACCAAAAAGAATGTTTGGTACTCATTGAATGCTGGGTTTTTTATGGCCATTGCCGTAATATCTTACGTTTGGGCACTTAAACTCAGTCAGGCTAGTTACGTATCAATTATTACGTTGCTCTCCCCTATAGTATTTATCTTGCTTTCCATTAAACTTGATAATGGTAAAATAACGCGTCGAGCTCTAGCCGGTGTTTCGCTGGCGGCGCTTGGCGCGCTGACCATTGTGGCCCTACCGATTGCGCTGAGCCAGAACCAACCCTTTGTATTTTACCCAACAGCTACCATACTGGCGCTGGTAAACTGCGTTACGTTTCCACTAGCAATTCTGGCATACAAACAAGCTGATGACCACAAGATACCGATGCTCGCAAGCTTTAGCGTGTCGTCATGGGTAATCTGCCTTATAAACGTAATTGCCCTGGCGATAGCCAGACCAGCCCTAGCCGCTCCGGACCTAACTTTTTTGTCTGGTATTTTTTATTCTGGAGTAATGGTGGCGCTATTATCGCGCATCATTGGCGTGCGTTCTTACGAGCATTTGGGCACTACCGTAACCAGTGTATTCTCGTATCTTGAAACACTTTTAGCTATCCTACTTCCAGTTCTCATACTTGGCGAAAAGCTATCGTTAGAAATGATAGCTGGCGGAATGCTCATTCTGGCCGGTGTATACATTGTGGAACACCACAGTAAAACTCATCACAAACACCGCTTGCATATGCACATCCGTTAGTTGTGGGGCATGTGGTCGTAGAGGTGTTCCATACCGTAGCTGTGTCGTAGGAGTTTCTTGGTCTGATCGGTAGTTACCCCAATCTTTTTGCCAGGGTTCATAATGTTGTGCGGGTCAAAGATTTTTTTAACTTGCACAAACAAATTATAGACGTCCTCGCCATACAGTTGCTTTAGGTAGGGCGCGCGGCTCAAGCCATCGTTATGCTCGCCACAAGTGCTGCCGCCAAACTCAATGACCATTTTATAGAACTCGTCTGCTAGTTTTAGGACTTTAGTGCGATCGGTAGCCTTGCTCATATCCATGAATGGTTGCATATGCAGATTAGCGTCACCGGCGTGACCCCAAACGGCAATGTCGAGATTATACTTTTTAAGCAATTTGTAAGCAGCTTCTAGAAATTCTTTAATTTTGTGCAATGGCACAACCCCGTCTTCAATAATTGGCAGGGCTTTTTGCTTACCCTTGTTCATCCAAATAACTGCCGCTGCCGAATGACGGATGCGCCATAATTCTTTTTGCTCTTCTTTTTTTACTGACATGCGGTGGCTACGGGCATAGTTTTCCATAATGCGAATAGCGCGATGAACCTTAGTCTGGCGGACAACGCTGGAGTGATTATCGAACTCACAGAGTAGAACAATTTTTGGCGTTGGCGCTGGTATAAGTCCACGGATCATACTGGGGTGATTCTTTTGTAAAAAGTCTAGCAAGTTTTTATCGACAAACTCCAGGGCGCTGGGATCGAGCTTAATAAGCTTACGACATGCCGCCCCCATGTGATCTAAATCATCAAAGAAGCCGACCAACAACGTGGTGTGCGGGTTATAAATGGGTACGTTAAGCTGGGCCTCAGTTACAATCCCTAAAGTTCCTTGCGAACCAACTATCATTGGTGTGAGGTCAAAGCTACCGTACCTGCCACGAACGCCCCATAGATTATAACCGGCAGCATTCTTGCTGGTATGCGGCTGGGCGCTCTTAACAATTTCGTGATTGGTTTTAAGTAGCTCATCAACTTCACGATAAATCTTGCCCTCTAGATTCTGTTGTTGTTTTTTGCGAGCTAACGAAACAGCATTAATTCGTTTGGTGGTAATAACTTCGCCGTTACTAAGCACTACCGTAAGGCTTTTTACGTACTCACGAGTAGATCCGTACTTAATGGTTTTTTCTCCACAGGCGTTGGTGCCAATGGCCCCACCAATGCTGCAGTAGTTAATGCTCGATGGATAGGGTGGCATAAATCGGCCGTGACTATGCAACACTCGCTGTAGCGACGCATAGTGTACGCCCGGCTGAACGGTAATTAGGTTTTTATCTACCTCCTTGATGTGGTGCATATGTGCCGGGAATACTAAACTGATACCTTCGCCGAGAGCCCCACCGGACTGATCGGTGCCCTTGCCGCGTGCCGTAATTCCCACCGTTTTGCGCTTGCTGCGAGCTTCTTGGTCTAAAATCTTAACGACTTGGCTTACATCGTTCGTGCTTGTTGGGTAGACTACCGCCTGTGGCGTCTGGGTAAAAATGCTGCCGTCAGTCGAAAAGTAATCGCGGATGTTTTGATCGGTAAAGACATCAGCTTTTGTAGAATCTTCGATGTTTTTTATAAGTCCTTTGCGCATACGCTTATTGTAGCAGTTTACTAGGGGTGTATACTACTAGCCGAGAGGCCAAAATTATGCTAAAATCTGCTAGTTAGTCCATACACGTGCGCGAGTGGTGGAATGGTAGACACGCTAGATTCAGGTTCTAGTGGGGGCAACCCCGTGGAGGTTCAAGTCCTCTCTCGCGCACCATTTATGACAAGTAATTACATTCTTGGAACGAGCTTATTGTACACCGTCCAATTCTGGACATCGTAGAATCGATCGGCGGCCGTTACCAGCTGACCCTCGACGACACCGCGAACATCATCTTGCGTAACGTACAAATACTTTGGTGTATACAACATGGCAGCTGGCGCGTCGGCGCTCCAAGCTTCTAAGAAGCTTTTAAGACGAACCTGGCGAACACGCGAGTCGGTCGTGGCTCGGGCCGAGACCAACGCTTTATCGGCAACCGTACTGCTATATTGCGAAACATTCAAACCTGGGGCTTTAGCCTGCGAAGAGTGCCAGTACGGGTAGGGATCAATATCGACACCAGCGTTAAGGCCGTACAGTAGTAAGTCATAATTACGAGGGGACACGTAGCTACGTTGCAGCGTAGAAACATCGACGGCCTGCACATCAACGGCGACACCTACGGCAGCCAGCTGGCGAGTAATGCGCTTAGAAACAGCTTCATAATCATCGGTCTGGGCCGTAACTAGCGAGAGCTTTAACTGTTTACCGTCCTTGGTGCGCACCTGGCCATCAGTAAGCTTCCAGCCGGCCTCGTCTAGCAGCTTCTTGGCTCCGGTAGTGTCCTTTTTAGGGATGCTGAAGCTAGATGCAGCCGCAAGCTGGTTATCAAGTGCCGGCACTACCATTGGCTCGGCCTGGTCGTTCAGGATTGATTTTACGATATCTTCGCGCCCGATGGCTGCAGAGATGGCTAATCGGACCTTGATATCAGCTAATATGTCGCTCTTGGTGCGCATGAACAGCGCAACTTCTTCGGGAATACTGAGGTTGTGTAGTGTAACGCCGCTGCCGTAGCTGGTGCCGGCACTGTTAGCGGCTCGGGCCATACCCATTATCTGACGCTTTCGGAAGGCTGACTGCAACGCCTCTTGTGACGTATAGACGCGAAGTACGACACTATCGATTTTTGGTCTACCGCCAAAATAGGTTGGATTAGCTTTAAAGGTGACTGATCCACTCTCGGTATCAAAATCAATTACCGAGAACGGACCACTCCCTATTGGGGCCTGGTTAAAGTCTGATACGCGCAAGTTAGCAGCACCCGTGCTCTGCAAGATGTGCTTTGGTAAAATGCCGACATTGGTTGAGTTAATAAAAGCGTCGTAGCGAACTGGCAGGGTTATTACCACGGTTGTAGCATTGGGTGCCGCCACATCTACTCCTAGCCAAGCGGAGGCCATTGGCGATCTGGAGTCGGGATTTTGAATCATACTTACGGTATATACCACATCAGCCGATGTGAGCGGCCGACCATCTTGCCAGATCACTCCCGGTCGCAAGTTGAAGGTATAAGTTCGTCCATCAGGACTGACTACCCACGATGTTGCTAGATCTCCCTCGACCTTACCGCTATGGTTGTAACGCGTTAAGCCCGAGAAAACCAAGCGCGCCGCATCTGCGTTGGCACCACTTTCTGACAAAATTGGGTTAACCATAGTTATACTACCAGTGATTCCCTCGGTATAGGTACCGCCTGGCTGGCCAGCATATTGGGTATAAAACGGTTTAAGTGCCCGGACTTGCAGGGCGCTTAAGGTACTTACCAACAAAACCGAAACCACCCACAGCAGCGTTGCACGGCGGACTGGCTTGCTGTGACGCCACGGCATAACGCCTTCGCGATGCACACGCTCACGAAACGAAATGATAGCGAGCCAGAGTCGTTCACGGCCGCGCTTAACTGATCGGGGGGTAAGCTTCATAATTATGCCTTAGATAGAAGACCCAAAATAAGCGCCAGCACGAATATAGTTGCGCTCACTATGGTTAGATTGTATACCGTTTTTTCGGCACCGCGCTTGCTACGAAAGCTCGAGGAGCTGGCCCCAAAGGCCCCGCCCAATCCACTGCTCTGCTTTTGCAGCAGAATTGTTACGGTCATAACTACGCCAGCTATGGCGCTAAGCGCGAAAAAAACTTGTCTCATGATGCCACCTTTTCTGATTTATCATCTATTAAATAGTTTACACCCCAAATGATGATTACGGCCATAAGCGCCGACTGCCACGAAGTGATCGTGAACTTAGGGTACAGGAACGTCACCAGATACAACATAAGCGAGTTGATGACGAGCATAAAAAAGCCTAGGGTTACGGCAATAACGGGCAAGGTCAACACCACAATCAAGGGACGAAGCACAACGTTCACAATACTAAAGATTAGGGCCGCCCATATCAATACGCGTAATCGGCCACTATAGTCGATGCCGCTTAGAAGGGTAGCCGCAGCCCACAACCCTAAGAAGTTGACGAGCCAACGGAGTATAAAAGTTTTAATTACGGTACTCATTTTGCAGTCTATTTTAGCATGTTTGCGTCAAGATAGCCACGCAGCTGACTGGCTTTAGAGCTACCAATAATGGCAATTAGCTCATCTAATGTGGCCTGTTGAACGCCGCGACCAGAACCTAGGGCCTTAATGAGCTTTTTATGTGTGGCAGGTCCAATTCCGGGAGCATCGTCTAAAATAGACTTGGTAGCTCGTTTGCCACGCAACAAACTGTGATAAGTAATGGCAAAGCGATGAGCTTCGTCCCGTACCCGCTGCAAGAGCTGCAATACGTGCGAGGAGGGAGGTAGCAATATCACATGAAAGTACACGTTGCTCGTTACCCAGGCTTCATCCTCATAGTGCCCGCGGCTATCTATTGCAACATCTTTCTGGAGATCTACCTTGCGTTGTATGATTTCTTCTTCTCGCTTAGCCAAGCCGATAGCCGGAATGGTGATGCCCAGCTCGTCGAGCACACCAAGAGCAGCACCTAGTTGCCCCTTACCTCCATCGATCAGCAGTAGGTCTGGTTTAGGCCACTTGGTAAGGTTTGTTTTACTAAACCGGCGGCGCATGACTTCGCGCATGTGGCCAAAGTCGTCGTTGCCCTTGAGCTGCATCTTAAAGCGGCGGTACTCATCTTTATTGGGTACGCCATCGGTAAATACCACCATGCTTGCCACGTTGTCACTCCCCTGCATGTGCGATATATCATAGGCCTCAATCCGACGCGGCAGCCCCTTAAGATCAAGGCGGTCGGCCAAACCAACCAGGGCCTGATCATTGCGCAAATCAAAAGCCTCTTTTTCGCCAAAGATCATTTGTTTCTTAAAGCTCAACAGAAGCTGTAACTTGTCGCGTAGTCTACCGGCCTCCTCAAACTCCTTCTTTTTTGCAGCTCGCCCCATATCTTTTTTGACCTGATCACCAGTTTGGTATGCTCTCCGCTGAGGTACAGCCTGAGCTGGCGAACTGTCTTGGCGTACTCCTGCGGCGTAATGGCATCCTCTTCGGGCCCTGGGCAGAGCCCCAAATGAAACTGCAGGCAGCCCCGAGCCGGTAGCTTAGCATGCGTAACGTAGGGGAAGGCTTTTCGTAAGATCTTGAGCGCCTGGCGCACGCTGTAGCCATCACTGAATGGTCCATAATAGCTGGCACCATCATCGAGTGGCCGGCGTACATAACTCAGCACCGGAAAGACGTCTTTACTGAGCCGGGTATATAACCAATGTTTGTCGTCGCGCAGGTCTATGTTGAACTTAGGCATGTAGCGTTTAATAAACTCGCTTTCAAGAAAAAGTGCTTCGACCTCGCTGTCCACGGTAATCCAATCGGTCATTGCAATATTCTGCACCAAAATGGCGGTCTTGGGATCACGGTCCTTACGGGTCTGAAAGTATGAGCTAACTCGATTCTTTAGATTTGCTGCTTTACCAATATAAATAATCTTGCCCTTGGCATCCTTGTGGAAGTAGACACCCGGATCCTGCGGTAATGTCTTTAACTTGGCTTTAAGCTCTTCTTTTAATTCCATATTGCCTATTATAGCTCATTATGATGTAATCGCCATTATGCTACACTTACAGTATGAAAAAAATTGGACTTTTATTTGGATCATTCAACCCGCTGCATAATGGACATGTAATGCTCGCTGAAGCCGCCCAAAATGATCTTGAGCTTGATGAAGTATGGGTAGTTGTACAGCGCGACAACGTCTATAAGCCTGTTTTTGAGTTTTTAGATTACCAAGCCCGTAAACAACTGATAACCGACTCTGGTTTGAAGCTATTTGAGTCAGAGTCAACAGATTACGCACATCTTATTTTGGAGACAATTAAGGAGATCAAGGATCACAACATTACGCTGGTCCTGGGCGAAGACCTGATAGCTAGTTTCTCGCAGTGGGTAGATTATGATGAGATTCGTAACCGAGCGTCCATTTACGAATCGCACCGGATTGATGGCATTTCGTCGGGCCAGATCCGTGACCGCCTACGAAAGAAACAGTCTATTGATGATCTTGTTCCGCCAGCCGTGGCTAACTATCTAGCACAACACCTTCGCTAAGGTTCTTATTTCCGTCTACAGTAATCAAAATATCATCTTCTATGCGCACGCCTATTCGCTCTTTTTCTATGTATATACCAGGTTCGCAGGTGAGCACCATGCCCGATTCAAAAACAGCGTCGCGGGCGCCGACGTCATGCGCATCGAGCCCTAGGTAATGTGAGGTCATATGGTTAAAGTAGCGACGGTAAGCCGGCCATTGTAGATCACCTTCGAGCTTATTAGCCTCCGCCTCATCCTTAAACAACTCTAGCTCTATTAGTTTACGCACCATAATTTCGGCCGCTTGGCGCTCGAACTCGTCAAATCTAATACCTGGCTTCATGAGCTCGATCGCGTCAGATTGTACATCTCTAACTGCCTGGAGTACTTGTTCCTGGCGATCGCTCATCTTTCCAATCTGGACCATCCGCGAAATATCTGACGAATATCCACCCACTTCTAGGCCTACATCAAAGAGGACGAGATCTCCTGTCTTCAGCTTGGTCCGATTAGGAGTGTGGTGTATAACACAGCTATTCCTGCCAAACGAGACAATCGGCGGCCACGCTTGCTCATAGCCAGATACCGCACTATACCTAACAAACTCGGCCGCAATCTCTAGCTCGGTAACTCCGGTTACGAGCAGCGGGCGCACATGGTGCAGTGTTTTCTCGGTTTCGGCAATGGCTAGCGTAACTAAATAAACCTCTTCGGGGCTTTTTACAACGCGTAAGGCACCAATAGCCTGATTAATGGCGGCTAATTCCAGATCAGGTTTTAGGTCTTTGATCTGTTGCCAAAGCTGCCACGCAGCAATTTGGGCAGTTACCTCATCGGGCATATCAAGGTACACAATCTGGGGACTTTTTGTCAGGAGGTTACCGATGAGCTCATCTAGCTTAGTATACTCAATGATATCATTGAGTATACTAATATTTTTTAGCTCTTCAAGCTGGTTGCTGCGCCCCTCCCAAGCAGCCATAAATGGGTGAAGCTTCTTAATGTAGAGCTGCTCGGAAACCGATCCATCCTGAGACTTGCGAATAACCAGAACAGCATCAGGCTGACTGATACCGGTAAGATACAAGAAATTATTACTCTGACGAAATGGATAGCTGACATCTCTGGTGCGTTCTAGCTCACCATTGCCGGCCAAAATTAGAATACTATCAGGAGATAGGCTCTGGGCAAGCGCCGTACGGGTCTTTAGGTACCAGGATGCTGATAGCTGTTTCATAGATATATAGTAGCATATTAGCGACAGTACTTGACAAAACACAACTTATTTGCTAT
>Ga0105044_10015746_pt1 | contig 10214 bp, 8 predicted proteins | sample MAT01_FD_78092 | JGI IMG/M metagenome (GOLD analysis project Ga0105044, IMG submission 78092) | Freshwater microbial communities from Lake Fryxell liftoff mats and glacier meltwater in Antarctica - MAT-01 | ecosystem: Environmental > Aquatic > Freshwater > Ice > Liftoff microbial mat | place...
GGGCTCCGGACCCACGGGCGGGGTCATGGGCTCGGCCGTCGCCGCCGAGCGGGGGGGCGAGCCGGACTTCGTGGCCATCGACATGGGCGGCACCAGCTTCGACATCTGCCTGGTCCGGGGTGGCCGACCCGAGGTCAAGACCGACTGGAACTGGCGCTACCGCTACTACATCGGGCTGCCGATGGTCGACGTGCAGAGCGTCGGCGCCGGCGGTGGCTCCATCGCCCGGGTCCGCCAGGGCGCGCTGCTGGTCGGCCCCGAAAGCGCCGGGTCCACACCCGGGCCGGCCTGTTACGGCCGGGGCGGCGAGCGCCCGACGGTGACCGACGCCGACGCCGTGCTCGGCTACCTGCCGGTCGATGGCTTCGCCGGCGGGCGCATGACCCTCGACATCGACCTGGCCCGGGCCGCCATCGAGCGGGACGTGGCCGGGCCCTTGGAGCTGGACGTCACCGAGGCCGCGTGGGGCATCGAGCGCATCGTCAACACGAACATGGCCAACGCCACCCGTCGGGTGCTGGCCGGCTACGGCGCGGACCCGAGGGAGCTGGCCCTCATCGCCTACGGCGGCAACGGTGCGGTGCACGCCGCACCGATCGCCGCCGAGCTCGGCATCGACCGCATCCTCGTCCCGCGCGCCGCTCCCGCGTTCTCCGCCCTCGGGCTGCTCGTTGCGGACTACGTCGTGGACGTGGTCCGCTCGTACGTCACGCCGATGTCCACCGTCGACCTCGACCGGCTCAAGGGTCTCATGCGCGAGCTGGGCGAGGAGGCCGACAAGGAGCTCGCGCCCGCCGACCTCGACCCCTCCCTGGTCACGCGCGACCTCTTCGTGCAGATGGCCTACGCCGGCCAGAACTTCGATCTGTCGGTCCCCTGCCCCGAGGGCGAGGACCTGGACGAGGTCGGCCTGCTCGACCTGGCCGACCGCTTCCATGACCAGCACGAGGCCGATCGCGGCTTCGCCTTCCGCAACCAGCAGCCCGTCCTGCGGGGCGCCCGGCTCATGGCCCGGGGCGAGACCCCCAAGCCCGAGCAGCTCTCACCGACGGTGGCGGCCTCGACCACGCCGCCGGTGAGCCGGTCCGTCCACTTCGGGGCCGACTGGATCGACACGCCGGTCCACGCCGGCCCGTCCGTAGCGCCAGGGACGACCGTCGAGGGCCCGGCCCTCATCGAGGAGCCGTTCACCGTCGTCGTCGTGCCCCCCGGCTGGACCGCGACCCTCGCTGTCCACGCCGCCTACGAACTGCGGCGCCTGGGCCGCCGCTAGCAGATCACGATGATGGCGAAGGACGCATCGATCAGCAGACGACGATGACGTCGACCGGGAAGCTCGCGGCGGTGAACCCGGAATTGAAGAGATGGACGGTGATCGTCGCGCCGTTCACCTGGTAGCCGACGACGACCGGCGAACTCGAGAACGGCGTCGCCGACACCGCACAGGCCGAGACGTTCCGACGGAAGGTCACGTCGAAGACGCCATTCGACTGAAAGACGGTTCCGGTGACGCCAATGCCGCGGATGAGGGTGCCCGTGCTGCTCAACTGCGCCCACAGACGCGATGACCGGCCCATGCTGGTGGCGGCCACGTCCCCGGTCACCACCGTCGAGTTCTTGATGTCCGCCGTCGCCACCTGGTTGGTGCCGATGTCCTCGCTCTGGATCGTGCCGTTGACGATGTCCGCCGATCGCACCGTGTTGACGGCGTAGGCGGTGCCCGAGAGGGCCACCACCACCGCCAGCGTGGCCGTCACTGCGGCATACCGAGCCGTGAACCGTTGCGCCATGGCGACATCTCCGATCGATGCCAGCGGGTCTGGCCCGCGGACCCTACGACTTGCTGCCGGCCCGTGCTTCGGACCTCGCCGAAACGGCCCCCGGAACCATGACCTAAGGTGACGCCTGCGTCAGGTTTCGTCGGGGGGCGAGACGGCGCCGAGGGGGAGACATGCCAGGACGGCGCCATCGGCAGTTGGGCATCGGTGTCGCACTTCTCTGCGCGACGACCGTCGCGTGCGGGGGCGGCGGCAGCTCCGGTGGCGGATCCGGGTCCGGGGACGCCGTGCGCTACGGCTTCGACTTCGAGCTCAACCTCTCCGACACCTTCGACCCCCAGCAGAGCCTGTCCACCTGTGACCGCCTCGCCCTGGAGTGGATCTACGGGACCCTGACCACCCTCGACGAGGACGGCGCGCCGCAGCCGGGGCTGGCGGAGAGCTGGGAGATCGACGACGGTGCCGGGACCATGACCCTCACCCTCCGCGGGGGCCTGGAGTTCTCCGACGGCACGCCGTTCGATGCCGAGGCGGTGGCGGCCGGTCTCGAGTACCTGAAGACCGGCGAGCAGACGGGCGAGGGGCTGGTGTCCATGGTCGACGCCGAGGCGGTCGACGGGCTGACCGTGCAGATCAACCTCGACGGACCCGGTTTCAGCATCCCCTACAACCTGGCCAATCGCGAAGGCATGATCCCGGCGCCGTCGACCTACGACATCGAGGATCCGGACGCGGGCACGGCCGCGACCGACCCCGTCGGTGCCGGGCCGTTCACCTTCGTCGAGTTCTCCCCGGGTGAGCGCATCCTGCTGGCGCGCAACGAGAGCTACGGCGGGCCCGAGGCCTACGGGTTCGACAACCTCGAGCTGAGCCAGGTGGGCGTCGGCAACCCGGCCGTGACGGCCCTGGCGGCGGGCGAGCTGGACGTCATCGGCTACGAGGCCGAGTCCCAGCCGGTGATCGATGACGACGACGCGCTCAGCTCGAACAGTCGGGTCGGGGAGGTCTACGCCCAACTCCAGCTCCGGCTGGACGAGCCCTTCGACGACGTCCGGGTGCGCCAGGCCGTCAACTACGCCATCGACCGTCAGGAGTACATCGACGTCGTCCAGAACGGCGTCGGCGCGGTGGCGTGGATGCCCTACCCGGAGGCATCGCCCAACTACAACCCGGAGGTCGCCGGGGTCTACGAGCAGGACCTCGACCGAGCCCGGGAGCTGTTGGCCGAGGCCGGGGTGCCCGACGGGTTCGAGTTCGACATGGCCATCCCCGGCGGCGTGACCGGCCAGGAGCGTCAGGCCGAGCTGCTCCAGGCGCAACTGGCGGAGGTCGGCATCGTCGCCAACATCGTGCCGCTGGGCACCGACATCGCCACGGAGTACTACCTGCAGCGGGCCGCCGACGCCTTCTCGGCGGCCCGGCCCGCGGCCGCCGACCCGGTCGGACAGGTGCAGGCCCAGTGGGGTGAGTTCCAGTTCGTCGCCATCCACAACGATGCTGAGCGGCCGGACATCACCGACCTCGTCGAACAGGCCCAGCTGGCCCCGACCGACGAGGAGCGGGCCGGGTTCATGCAACAGGCCATGGCGATCATCGTCGAGGAGGCCCTCGAGGTCCCGATCGCCTTCACCCCCCGCAATGTGGCGTGGGGCAATGAACGCATCGACGGCGAGATCGGCGCCCCGGCCGAGATCTGTGACCCGGTCGACCTCCAGGGCATCAGCCTCCGCTAGCCGGGCCGGCGGTCGACACCATGGCTGCCTACATCGCCCGCCGCCTGCTGGGGTTGATCCCCCTGCTGTTGCTGATCAGCTTCGCCGTCTTCGCCCTCGTGCTGGCCGTGCCCGGCGACCCGGCCCGGACCATCGCCGGCGGCCTCGACGCCTCCGAGGACCGGGTGGCGGAGATCCGCGAGGAGTTGGGCCTGGACGACTCGTTGGTCGAGCAGTACGTGCGGTGGCTGGGCGATGTCGTCTCCGGTGACCTCGGCACGTCGCTGTTCAACGGGCGCACCGTCGCCGGCGAACTGGCCGCCCGCTTTCCGGTGACCCTCAGCCTGGCCCTGGGGGCCATCGCCTTCGCCGCCGCCGTGGGTATCCCGCTGGGGATCCTGGCCGGGACCCGGCCCGGTTCCCTGCTCGACCGGGGCCTGAGCGTGGGCACCAGTCTGGGCATCGCCCTGCCCGACTTCTTCCTGGCGACGGCGATGGTCGTCCTCCTCGCCGTGAAGGCCGACCTGCTCCCTGCCATCGGCTACGTGGACATCGCCGAGAACCCGGTCGAGTGGGCCAAGCACCTGCTCATGCCCTGGATCGCCCTGGGGGTGGCCTCTGCGGCCTCGCTGGCCCGTCAGGTCCGGGGCTCGATGATCGAGGTGCTCGACGCCGACTACATCCGCACCGCTCGCGCCAAGGGCCTGGGCGAGCGCCGCGTCCTCGGCCGCCACGCCCTCAAGAACGCCCTCACCCCGGCGATGACCGTGCTCGGCCTGCAGTTCGCCTACCTGCTCGGCGGCACCTTCATCATCGAGTCGATCTTCGCCCTCCCCGGCATCGGCACCTACATGCTCGCCGCGATCACCAGCCGGGACCTTCCGGTGATCCAGGGCGTCGTGCTGCTCGTGGCCACCATCTTCGTCTTCACGAACCTGCTGGTGGACATCCTCTACGGCGTCCTCAACCCGAAGGTCCGGGTCACATGACCGCCATCCTCAACGAGGCCGAACGCATCGGCGAGGTCAACGCCACGGCGGCGGCGACCAGCTCATGGCGCCTCCTGGCCCGTCGCTTCCGGCGCCACCGCCCGGGCATGGTGGGCCTGATCATCCTCCTGGTGATCATCGCCATGGCGGTGTTCGCCCCTCTGATCGCCCCGTACCCCCCCGACGAGCAGTCGGCCCTGATCAACACCCCGCCGTCGACCGAGCACTGGCTCGGCACCGACGACGTCGGTCGCGACCTGCTCAGCCGGGTGATCTACGGGGCCCGGAACTCGCTGATCGCCTCGGCCGGGATCGTGGCCCTGGCCGTGGCGGTCGCCCTCCCCGTGGCCCTGCTCGCCGGCTACCGGGGTGGTCGGACCGACACCGTGATCATGCGGCTGACCGATGCCGCCTTCGCCTTCCCGCCGCTCGTGGTCGCGCTGGCGATCATCTCGCTCCGCGGGACGAGCATGGTCAACCTGATCCTGGCGGTCGGACTGGTGTTCATCCCCAGCCTGATCCGCCTGATCCGCGGCCAGGTGCTGGCCGTGCGGGAGGAGACCTACATCGAGGCCGCCCGCTCCGTGGGCACACCGTCGGCCCGTATCGCGGTCCGCCACGTACTGCCGAACGTGGCGTCGCCCCTCATCATCCAGATCGCGGTCAGCCTGGGGTTCGCCCTGCTGGCCGAAGCCGGCCTGAGCTTCCTCGGGGCCGGTGCCCCGCCGCCCACCCCGACCTGGGGCGGGATGCTGAAGCGTTCCTTCGACTTCGTGCTCGAGGTCCCCTGGCAGATCTTCGTCTCCGGCGGGGCCATCACCCTGACCGTGTTGGCCTACAACCTGATCGGCGACGGTCTGCGGGACGCCCTCGGCCGGTCGGGGCCCGTGCCCCGCCGTCCCGACTCCGGGGCCACGCCGGTGCCCTGCACCGAGAACGAGAACCTGGTCGAGGTCCGGGGCCTGGGCATCGAGTTCGCCCGGGGCGACGGGTGGGTCCGGGTGGTGGAGGGGGTGGACCTGACCGTGCCCACGGGACGCACCCTGGCCCTCGTCGGCGAGAGCGGCTGCGGCAAGACCGTCACCGCTCTGGCCCTGATGGGGCTCCTGCCGCGACGTACCGGGCGCATCGCCGCGGGGTCGATCCACTTCGACGGCCGGGAGCTGGTTGACCTCCCGCCCGGCGCGCTGCGGGCGGTGCGGGGCCGCGACATGGCGATGATCTTCCAGGAGCCCGACACCAGCCTGAACCCGGCCTTCACCGTCGGCGACCAGATCGCGGAGATGGTCCGGGTCCACCAGGGCGTCGGCCGCCGGGCGGCGATGCTGGTCGCCGTCGAGGCCCTGGAGCGGGTGGACATCCCCGACCCGGCGGCCCGGGCCCGCAACTACCCCCACGAGCTCTCGGGCGGTATGCGCCAGCGGGCGATGATCGCGATGGCGCTGGTCTGCTCGCCGCGCGTCCTGCTGGCCGACGAGCCGACCACGGCCCTCGATGTCACCATCCAGGCCCAGATCCTCGAGCTGCTGGCGTCCCGGCGCGACGAGCTGGGGATGGCCATGGTGTTCGTGACCCACGACCTCGGGGTGGTGGCCGAGATCGCCGACGAGGTCGCCGTCATGTACGCCGGCCAGATCGTCGAACAGGCGACCGTCACCGAGCTGTTCGCCCGCCCGAGGCACCCCTACACCGAGGCGCTGATCCGGGCCCTCCCCCAGTCGGCCACCCCCGGCGAGCGCTTGGCCACCATCCCCGGCCAGGTCCCGGATCCTGCCGCCTGGCCCGGAGGCTGCCACTTCGCCGACCGCTGCGCGCACGCCGAGGACCGCTGCCGCTCCGCCCCGGTGGATCTGATCGACGGCGTCCGCTGCGTCCGGGCCGCAGAGTTGCACCTCGCGGGAACGACGTGACCGGCGAGCCGCTCCTCGCCGTGCGGGGCCTCGAGAAGCACTTCCCCGTCCGCAGTGGCGTCCTCCGACGGGTCGTGGGCCAGGTGCGGGCCGTGGACGGCGTGGACCTCGAGATCCAGCGGGGCCAGACCCTCGGCCTGGTCGGCGAGAGCGGCTCGGGGAAGTCGACCACGGCCCGCCTCGTCACCCGGCTGATCGAGCCGACGGCCGGTGCCGTCGTCTTCGGTGGCCGGGACCTGGCCGCCCTGTCCGGCGCCGAGCTGCGAGCCGCCCGGCGGCAGGTCCAGATGGTGTTCCAGGACCCGTACGCGTCGCTGAGCCCCCGCCTCACCGTGGCCCAGATCGTGGCCGAGCCTTTGCGGGTCCACCGCCTCGACGACCGGATCGACCTGACCTCCCGGGTGGTCGAGCTGCTCGACCAGGTCGGCCTCGACGGCTCGGTGCTGGACCGGTACCCGCACGAGTTCTCCGGTGGCCAGCGCCAGCGAATCGCCGTGGCCCGCGCCCTGGCCCTCCGCCCCGACCTCGTGGTCTGCGACGAGCCGGTCAGCGCCCTGGACGTGTCCGTACAGTCCCAGGTCATCAACCTGCTGGCCGACCTCCAGGCCGAGCAGGGGCTGGCCTACCTCTTCATCTCCCACGACCTGTCGGTGGTCCGCCACGTGAGCGACCGCATCGCGGTGATGTACCTCGGCCGGGTGGTCGAGGAGGGACCGGCCGCCGCCGTCCACGACGCCCCGACCCATCCCTACACCGAGGCGCTGGTGTCCGCGGTGCCCGTGCCTGACCCGGTGCGCCAACGGGCCCGGCACCGCATCGTGCTGCAGGGCGACGTGCCCAGCCCGATCGACCCGCCGGCGGGGTGTCACTTCCACCCCCGTTGCCCCCACGTCATGGACATCTGCCGGTCCGTGGACCCCCCCGCCCATCCGCTGCCCGACGGCGGCCGGGTCCACTGTCACCTGCACACCGAGGGCCCCCGCCTGGCCGGCGCCCCGGTCCGAGATCTCCGAGCGCGACGACAACGGGAGGTAGCGCAGTGAGAGCACATGGACAGAGAAGGCGATGGGGAGGGTGGCTGACGGCACTGGCCGTCGTGGCCCTCCTGGCCGCAGGCTGCGGGGGCGACGACGGAGGTGAAGACACCGCCGCCGAGGACACCGAGGCCCCGGACGAGACGACCACGTCGGTGGCGGACACCACCACCACGACCGTGGCGGCGCTCGCCCCGGGGGAAGCGCAGTGCGGGCCGACGATGCCCGACTGCACCGGGTCGGCCACGCCGGCCGAGGGCGTGGCCGACGGCGACGAGGTCACCCTCGAAGCCACGGGCTTCGACCCGAACCTGGACCTCGGCATCACCCAGTGCATCGCCGAGGGCGACCCGGACAACGGGGTGGAGACCACGGGGGCCGAGCACTGCAACCTGCGGGCCATCGCGACCGTCACCACTGACGCCGACGGTGCGGTGTCGACCACCTACGCGGTGTCGGCGGGCCAGACGATGATCGACAACACCGAGGGTGGCGTCACGTGTGACGCCACCCACGACTGCGTCGTCTCCGTCGGCGAGCTCATCCCCGACCCCGACGCCCAGCGGGTGACGTTCCTCCTCACCTTCGTGTAGCCCGGTGGTCGTCCCGGCGCCGCGGGGGCGCTGGGACGACGGGGTTAGCCTCCGGTGGGTGATGCGGAGGCTCGTGACGGTGTGCCTCGCCGCGGGCCTCGTGACATCGTGCGCGGGCGCGGGGCGGCCGACCCTGAGCGACGACACGGTGCCCGAGGGCCGCTGCTCGGCCGACGGCATGCAGATCGACCCGCTGGACAGCGACGGCATCCCCTCCGCGGTCGCGGCCCGTCGCCAGGACCTGATCGACGCCGCCGTGGCCTGTGACTACCGCGCCCTCGGCCGCCTTGCCCGGGAGAACGGCGTCGACCTGCGGTACGAGGGCGAGCCGATGCCGGTCGCCCAGTGGCGGGAGCGCGAGCACGACGGTCAGCCCATCCTCCGTCCGCTGGCCGGCCTTCTGAGCCTGGCCCACACCCGCGACGAGGTGGACGGGGCCCAACGCTTCACGTGGCCCACGGCGGTCGACTGGCCCTTCGCCGACGTCGCCGACGCCCAGGAGCGGGCCGCGCTACGGGAGGTCCTGGGAGAGGCCGGCATCTTCGGCTGGGCCGAGGCGGGGGGCTACGTCGGCTGGCGCACCTCCATCATCGGGAACGGAACCTGGACGAGGCTCTGGTACGGCCCTGTCGATGGCGAATACCAGTAGCCCACCGCTCCGCCGATTCCGGTCCGGGACCTGCGGTGTGCGCCGGGGCGCAGGTTCGAGGGCCCAGAACGACGGGGGATTGGTTCCGGGACCTGCGGTTTGCGCCAGGGGGCACGTTCCCGGGCCCAGAACGGGACTCAGGTGGGGGTGGCGGCGGCCGATGGGAACGTGATGCCGCCGAAGCACCGGCCCGGCCCCTGGGTGGGGGCGCTGGCCCTCGTCGCCCTGTTGGCCCTGGGCGGCATCATGTTCTGGCCCTCCGAGGCGTCCCCTCCGCCCCCTCCCGCCTCCTCCCTCGTGGCCTCCGAGGCACTGCCCCGCATCCCGCCGCCCGACGTGGCCCGGAGCCGGTGCGGGGTCGTCACCTACACGCCGCCCACCGCTTCGGCCGCCCACCCGGCCGACCTCTGCCGACCCGGCGAGCCGTCGCCCCGAGGTGCGGTGATCCTCGTCCACGGCGGCGGGGGCTACAGCGGCGACCGCTCGACCATGACCGAGTGGTCGGACTGGTACCGGGAGCAGGGCTTCGTGACCCTCTCCATCGACTACACGTTGCTCGGTGACGGCTCGCCCGAACCGGTCTACCCCCGCCCGGAGCAGGACATGAAGGCGGCCGTGCAGTGGACCCGAATGCAGGCCGGCGCGCTGGGCTTCGACCCCGCCCGGATCCTGGTCCGCGGCAGCTCCGCCGGGGCCCGCCTCGGCGCCCAGGCCTACGTCCCTCCCGGCGATTCGTGGTTCGCCGGACCGGACCTCTGGCCCGACGTCACCGACGACGTGGCCGGCTTCATCGGCTTCTACGGCTACTACGACGGCGACACCCTGGAAGCCGAGCGCTACTACGGCGGGCTACCCGACGCCGGTGACCGAACCGTGACCGAGTTCTGGGAGCATGCCGACTCCGTCGCTCAGGCCGCCAACGCCCCCGGAGCGGCGCTGCTCTTCCACGGCGACGTGGACGGCCTCATCACCGTGGCCCAGACCGAACGCTTCGGTGCCGCCCTGGCCGAGGTGGGCACCGATGTCACCGCGTTCATCGTCACCGACGGCAACCACGCCTTCGACGGCACCTCCGGCGCCCTCACCACCGAGACCGGCGCCGACGCCGCCGCCGAGATCGAGACCTGGCTGGCCGAGCGCTTCCCGGCGTAGGGCCCAGGGCACACGACGCAACCACGAGGGCGTGGGGGACGGGCCCACCCGGCCTCGGGGCCGTTCGGCCTGTTCGGTCCGGGCGAACGATGGCAACCACGGGCTGGGGGACGGGCCCTCGTCCTCGGGGCCGTTCGGCCGGTTCGAGCCGGGCGAAATGACGGCAACCACGGGGGCTGGCGGATCTTTGCGCCCGTCGGCGGCGCCCTCCCGTCCCCGATCACCCGCCGATTGCCACCCAGCGTGACCGATTCCGGGCTCGTCGTGCTCTACCCACCGGCCTGGAGGAAATACCTGGCGGAATCCGCAAGGTATTTCCTCCAGAGACACTCGATCGCGGGCTGACGACCACGCCGGGTGGTATTTACGCCCGAACGCTCCCGACGACCAGCAGCCC
>Ga0105044_10015752_pt1 | contig 10213 bp, 3 predicted proteins | sample MAT01_FD_78092 | JGI IMG/M metagenome (GOLD analysis project Ga0105044, IMG submission 78092) | Freshwater microbial communities from Lake Fryxell liftoff mats and glacier meltwater in Antarctica - MAT-01 | ecosystem: Environmental > Aquatic > Freshwater > Ice > Liftoff microbial mat | place...
AACATCAATAACGGCCCCACCGGTAACGGCGGCACCTTCACAGGTGCGCAGTCGCCATCCCTCGGGATCACCGGCCTGACCATCGCCGACACCTTCACCTCCTACCGCTGCATCGTCACCGAACCCTGCGGCTTGGTCACTGTCGTCAGCGGCAGCGGCACCTTCGCCTTGGCCAGCAACCCCGCCATCCAATCCCAGCCCGTGGGAGGTCCCATCTGCCGCAATGGCACCAAATCACTTTCCGTCACGCTCGCCCCCGGCAACTACGGCACCGTGACCTACCAGTGGTGGCGTTTCGTCCCCGCCTTCCCGATCTTCGCCGGTGTCCCCAGCGGCACACTCCCCAGCGGCGCCATCACCTCCGGCACGCAGTCCCCGTCCATGACTATCTCCAACTTCAAGGCCCAAGACGCCGGGCAGTACTATTGCCAGGTCCTGGGCTCCTGCGGCAACACCCTTTCCGCCGTCGTCAATCTCACCCTCTGCGCCGCCGATTTCAACTGCTCGGGCGGTCCACCGAATGTTCAAGACATCTTCTCGTTCCTCTCGGCGTGGTTCGCGAGCGACCCCCTTGCCGACATCGACGGCCAGAACGGGATCAATGTTCAAGACATCTTCAGCTTCTTAAGTCTTTGGTTCGCCGGCTGCTGAAGCCCGCACCCGGCCGAAGCTTCAAAGGAGCGATCGGGCGGTAAACGGTGACGGGAAGGGAGGAAAGCGGAGACGGATGAACGACCCCCCGTCGACGGGTGGGCGGTGAAGCCCCGCCGTGGGCGATGTTGTCCACGGGCATGGAAAATATTTGCGGGGGGGTCTCGACAAAGTTTGGGACTTGTGGTACACCCTTAAGAAGCGGCACGGATCATTGGCCGCGGCTTCGACCGCCCGTTCGGGCTCTCGACCGCGACTAGGCCATGCCGTGGTCAGGGTGCCGTTGTTGCGCCCGGGAGGAGTTGCATCGTGGGATCCGTACGCGCGCGTGTGAGCCTGGGCGTTGTTGTTGCCAGAAGCCCCAAGAGCATGTTCGGCCTCCGGCTTGGTCCGGTGGCCGTCGCAGGGGTGCTGGCGGCGGGCCTGTGTGCCTCGGCCCACGGGCAGGTCGTCGATCGCTCGCTCGCGCTGAACTACAACTGGAACGGGATGGTCCACACGGGCGAGTCCGGCCAACCGGATCAGTCCGATGCATCAGGCCTGGGGTTCCGTTCCCTCGCCGATCGGGCGCTGGTGATCAACGGATCCACCGCCGCGACGGCCGCCCTGGGGGCCGTGCCCATTGTCGGCGCCACGGGGCTGCCCTACTCGATCGTCACCACCGCCAACACGCTCGACATGGTGTTTCTCGGCAATCGGGGTATCACCTTCGCATTCGAGGCCACCACCCCCGGGACCCTCCCCAACCGCGGCGTTCAGCCGCTCTGGCTCCCCAACACCGACCTCACGAGCGATCAGACGACCGCCATCTCGCCCGCCGTCACGCTCGACGCCTTCAGCGAGATCGGCCTGCTCTACCACATCACCAACGGCGGGGGCAACTTCACCGTCACTCTGGGCTTCACAGACTCAACGACGACCACCGTCACTGTCAACGGGCGCGACTGGTTCGGAACCCAAACGGCACTCGCCCCCGGCGCGAGCTCCGGCCTGAGCATCCAAGCCACCCGCGGCAACTTCCGCGGCGCGAACAACGAGGACTCGGGCCTCGCGGTCTCACCGACCACCGCCCAAGCTTTGAATGTCTGGGAAGCCGTCATCGATGCCCAGCGACTCGTCTCCGCCGGCCTCGGCTCCGTCGCCGGCAAGCAGCTCAACAGCATCTCCTTCCGTCATCCCACGGGCACCGTCACCAGGGCCTTTGGCATCTTCGCCGCCAGCGTCCGCAGCGGCCTGCCCGCCAACGCTTCCTGCGCGAGCGCCACTGTCCTGACCGGCTCGGGCGACACCAGCGTCGTCCTCAGCGCACGCACCGGTGGGCAGACGCCCTCGCCCTGCGGCGTAAACGACTCGACGGCCCTTTGGTACAGCTTCACCGCGGCCACGAGCGCCGTCATCGAGGCCCGCACCTGCGGGGCGACGACCGACACCACGCTCTCGGTCTTCTCGTCCTGCGGCGGGGCCGCCGTCGTGCGCAACGACAACGGCTGCGGCTCGGCCTCCCGCGTCCAGTGGCAGGGCGTCGCGGGCCAGAGCTACCTGATCCGCGTGGGCGGGAACAACGCCGCCACCGGCACCGTCACGCTCGGCCTCGCGGCCCCGGCCAACACCGACATCCCGATGCCCCTGGGCTTCAACTTCAACGGCATGTGCCACGGCCCGCTCGAGCAGACCACCACCAATCCTGTCAACGACAACCGTGCGAACCCCCTGGGCTACCGGGCCATCGCCGACCGCGGCTTCCTGGTCGACGGCACGAGCACCTCGCTGAACTTCGGCGGGACCATCGGCTTCACCGGCATCCCCTACCAGATCCACCCGACCCCGCTGACCAGGGACATGGTCGCCCTGGGCGACCGCAACATCGTCGCCAACGGGGCCCGCGCGTTCCTCCCGGCGATCATCGTCGGCAACAACAACGGGCTCCAGCCCTCCTGGCTCCCCAGCTCCGATCTCACCGGGCCGCAGGCCTCTGGGATGGGCTCGCTGGGCGCGGTCATGGGCACGCAGACCGCCGTCGGCCTGCTGTACCACATCACCGACTCGGGCGGCCGGTTCGACGTGACGCTCACGTTCACCGACGCGACCAGCGTGACCGCGACGGTCGCCGCCCCCGACTGGTTCGGCGGGACTGCCCTGGTCCCCGCGGCCCTGCCCGGCGTCGCGATCCAGCGCCGCCTGGGCACGACATACAACTCCGTCCGCGACACCGACAACGGCAACCTCGCGGCGGCCAACGAGCGGCTGGGCGTGATCGAGGGCGTGGTCACGCGCGATTCGCTGCTCTCGGCCACCGGCTTCGACATCTCCGGCCGCACGCTGGCGAGCATCGTCTTCTCCAACCCGATCTCGAACAACACGACCGCCGTCAATCCCGGCGCCACACCCGCCAATCGCTCGGGCGTGGGCATCTTCGCCGCCACGCTCCGCAACCCCGCCAGCGTCTCGCTCAACTTCAACCCCAGCGGCAACGGGACCGCGACGCCCGCCCTGGTCCGCGTGGGCGGCGCGACCAAGCTCACCGTCCAGACCGTTCCCGGCACGGGCACGCCCAACACCGTCACCTCCGTCTCGCTCAACGCGTCGTCGGTCGGTCTGGGCACGCTGGCGATGTTCGACAACGGGACCGGCGGCGACGTGGTGGCCAACGACGGCATCTACACGCGTGATCTCTCGTTCCCTGTCAATACGGCCCCGGGCACGATCAGCCTCCCCTTCACCGTCACCGACGCTCAGAACCGCACCAGCGCGGGCGACATCTTCTTCGCCGTCGTCGGCCCATCGGGCGCGATCTCGCCCTCGCCGGCCATCGCGGGCCAGTCCGCGACGGTGACCGTCACGCTCGCCCCAGGGACATTCGGCCCCGCCGACATCGCGTCGGTGCTCGTCTCCTCCCCGGGCGTCATCTCCGCGACCCAGCTCAGTGATTCGGGCCTCTTCCCCGACCTGACGCAGAACGATGGCCTCTGGACCGGCACCGTCAACATCGACGCCGCCGCTTCGGGCGGCCCGGCCCTGGTCGACATCACCGCGACGGACGTGAGCAGCCGCGTCGGAGCCGGCTCGTTCAACGCGAGCATCGTCGGCCCGCCCGTGGCGACCGACCTTGGCACGCTCGCGGTCGGCTCGACCCAGAACGTCTCCGGATCGCTCTCGCCGGGCGGGATCATCTGGTTCAAGTTCACTCTGGCGACCGCCATCGACGCCGCCTCGCTCTCGTTCCTGGATATCGATACCGAGGGCTCCTCGCTCGCGGGCACGACCCCCCTCGCCAACGACACCATGATCGGCCTGTACACCGCCACCGGGGCCCGCGTCGCCTTCGACGACGACGACGGCACCGAAGGCTTCAGCCAGCTCAGCTTCGGCCTCACCAGCCCGGCCCGCCCCTCGCCCGGCAACGGTCTGGCCTACAACGGCCGCGACGGCGCGATTCTCGCCCCGGGCACCTACTTCCTCTCCGCCTCGGCCTTCAGCTCCACCTTCAACGCTGCCAACTGGAGCGTCACCACGACCTCCGTCGGCACCGGCACCATCAACGTGCGCCTCACCGCAGGCACCTTTGCCTCCTCCGGCGGCGTGCCGACCACCTTCGCCGACCTCGGCACCATCGGCACCGCGACCGCCACCGCGACCCGCGCCGTCGGCCCCGGCGAGGTCCGCTGGTTCAGGTTCGCGCTCGACGCGGACATCGCCGCCGCCTCCCGCACCTATCTCGATATCGACACCGAGGGCTCCACCCTCGCCGACACCATCATCGGCCTCTTCCGCGACGACGGCTCGGGCACCTTCGTCCTCAGCGACGACAACGACGGCTCGGGCACGCTGAGCCAGCTCGCCTTCGGCCGCGCCGCCCGCAAGCCCGTGGGCGACGGGCTCACCTACAACGGCCGCGACGGGGCGAATCTCGCCGCCGGCACCTACTACCTCGCCGTCGCGCAGCCGACGGTCGCCTTCGGCAGCAACTTCGTCGTCGCGTTCACCACCGGCAGCGCCTCTGGCGACGTGACGGTCAAGATCCGCCGCGGCACGATGCCCGAGAACGTCTTCTTCGGCCCGGTCGTGAACCCCGCCAACGGCAACAGCTACTACCTGCTCGTGCAGGGCCTGTCCTGGTCCGCCGCCCGCGACGCGGGCATCGCCCTGGGCGGCAACCTGACAACCATCAACGACGCCGACGAGAACGAGTGGATCCGCCTCAACGTCAACCGCTTCGACGGCGTCTCCCGCCGCTGCTTCATCGGCTACACCGACGAGGTGCAGGAGGGCGTCTTCGCCTGGGCCGACGGCTCCACCGCCGCGTTCACCAACTGGCTCGCCGGCGAGCCCAACAACGGCGGCACGTCCGGCAACGCCGAGAACTACGTCGAGCAGTTCGGCGACGGCTTCTGGAACGACATCTTCGCCGCCGGCGCCTCGGTCGGCGGGAGCTTCTCGATCGTCGAGATCCCGCGCACCTGCCCGGCCGACTTCAACAACTCCGGCACGCGCGACGTGACGGACATCTTCGCCTTCCTCACCGCCTGGTTCGCGAACGCCCCCGGATCAGACTTCAACAACTCCGGCGTCCGCGACGTGACGGACATCTTCGCGTTCCTCACGGCCTGGTTCGCCGGCTGCCCGTGAGCCCGTATCGGCCCGAGACTTCAGTAAAGCGCACGCCCCGGGCCTTCACGCCCGGGGCGTGTTCGTGAGTGGCTGCTGGGCCCGTGCCGCATCCCCGTCGCTGTAACCAGTCCGGACGGGAACACCAAAGGCACACGACCTTTCCTCGGAGCAGGAAAGGTCGTGGCACGGCTCGAAAATGTAAACAAACTTAGTCGCCCATCGCGCTCAGGCCCGCCGCCGCGATCACGCGGACCTTGCTCGGGGTGTGCCCGTGCTCGTCGAAGAGCACGACCTCGGTGTTCTCACCCTTGAGCCAGCTCCTGGGCACGACATACCGGTGCTGCGGCTGGACCTTCTTACTGCCGCCGCCGCCGCTCGAGGCGGAGACGAAGTAGCGACCCAGGTGCTTGCCGCCGACGTAGATCTGGCCCTTGCTCATGCCGGCCAGGTCGAGCAGCAGCGGGGTGTGATCGTCGGGCGAGGTGTGCAGCGTGGCGCGGTGGAAGGCCGGTAGTCCCGGGGCGTGGGCCCCGACGCCGGTGCCCTTGCCGCCCCGGGCGAAGACGTCGTTGCCCGGGACTTCCCACTTGGCAAAGGCCCACTCGGCCTTGGCCGTGGGGCTGTCGATCGCGGAGTAGAAGTGCACGTGGCTGGCCAGTGCCTTCTCGGCCCCGACCGTCGAGCCGACCAGGGCGATCTGCAGCTCGTTCTTGCCCTTGAGCAGGAGCTCCGGGGCGATGAAGATCGGCTTCACGCCGCCCTGCTGGAAGAAGTGGATGGGCTTGCCGTTGAGCAGCACGATCCCGCCCGCGGCGCACGACTCGCGGTCCTCGACCTCGGCCTCGAACGGGCCGATCTCGACGATCACGGGGTGCTTGGAGCGGTGGTCGAGGATCCAGGTCAGGCGGTGGGCGTCGGCCCGATCCTCGCGCAGGACCCGCCACAAGGGCGAGCGGAAGCCCAGCACGTCCACCGGGTCGGAGTTGACGACTTTGGGCTTGGGGAGCTTGATCGCCTCCACCTCCCAGGCGTGGTTGTAGATGCCCGTGAGCTCGCCCAGGTCGGCCCCGCTGCTGGCCCGCCCGAGGTTCTCGGCGAGAATGACCAGCGTCGAGCCTCCCTTCTTGAGCGGGACGTTCAGCGTGCTGCTCGCGCCGGGTCCGGGCCCGATGATGCCCACGCTCTCGCCCTCGGCGAAGACGTGCAGGCGGTGCCCGGCGTGGGGGAACATCAGCTTGGCCTTGCGGGCCGATGACGAGGGAACGTGCAGCCGGTACCAGCCGTAGCCGTAGGGCGCGCCCAGCGAGACCAGGTCGGCCGGTCCCTTGATATTGGCGAAACGAGGGCTCGTGCCGTCGACATACGGCAGCATCCCGCCGAGCTGGAACTCGCCCAACTGCGGCTTGGCGGCCCGCTTGCCGCCGTGGGCCGGAACGGCGAACTTGACGCTCGACACCTTGCCCTCGGGGTCGATGTGCGTGCAGGTCTTAGCGTCGTATAGGGCCAGCGGCCGGCCCTGCGCATCCAGCCCCGCGACGCCCAAATACACCCCCGAGTCGTCGAGCACGACGTGGTCGATCTGCTCCTGATTCGCGATGACGATCGTCAGGCCCTCGTGCTCCTGGATCGCCGGTCCCGCGGCCTTGGCATCGGGAACCGTCGTCTCCATCGGCGAGCCGTTGATCGAGAGCATCGCCCGGGCCCCGGGGGCGCCGAAGACAACGAAGACCTTGCCCGCAAGCCCAAGCGCGCACAGGTTGCAGTAGTCGAGATTGGCCCGCCCGGTCAGGCGGGTCTCGAGCAGGCACCACACCACCGACTGCTCGCCAAGGTCGACCGGCAGCGTTCCGCCGTCGGGAAGCAGAAGGCTCATGGGCTCGCGCGAGTTGTGCCCCTGGTCGTCGCCGAAGACGAAGACCACGCCGCCCTGAGATCCCACGGCGTGAATGACCGCGACGCGCGAGCTCGACCCGACCTTGTCGGCCCTGGCCGCCTTGTCGCCCGACGCCTTGGACTCGGGCAGCAGCGCGACGGGCTGGCGGGCCGGGTCGAGATGGCTGAGCACGCGGCTGAAGCGGCTGGCGAACGTGCAGATCCGCCGGGCGGCGTAGTAGACGGGCGTCTTGAAGCCCGTCTCGCTCAGCGGGGCGCCGGCATCGGCGCTCGTGCAGAGAAAGCCGGCGGGGCCCAGCTGCGGGTCGCGCCCGGCGGAGAAGCCAAAGTATGTCCCGCCGTGGAACGGGCTGAGATTGAACTGCCCGCCCGCGGCCAAAACCTCGGCGATGCGGCGCATGACACTGCTTGGGGCCTTCTGGGCCTGGGCCGGGGTCGCCCACGCCGACCGGGTGCCGACGCGGAAGTCGATGACGATCCGCGGCTGGGCCGGGCGGATGGTTCCGAGCTGGCGGAGGTGGCTCAGAAGATCGTCGTACCCCGTCCAGCCGTCGATCTCGCCCTCGACGGACTGCCAGAGGTCGTTGGCGTTGATGATCGGGACGGTGAAGCCCGACTCGCGGAAGTAGCGGTCCAGCTCGCCGAGATAGGTGGAGGCCAGGTGGTCGTCGCCGCAGGTGTAACCGTTTTCATTCTGCAGAAGAATGATCGGCCCGGCGGAAGTGCCCGCGGGCGAGCCCTTGGGCGTGGGGGCATTGACCTGCAGATCGCGGAGCTGGACGGCGACGGCGGTGATGTAGCGAGAGCAGGCCTCGAGGAACGGCTGGTTGGCAGCCCGGAGCTTGATGTTGTCGGCCGTGGTCAGCCAAGGGGGCAGGCCGCCGAGGTCGAAGCCCTGGTCAACCAGAGGCCCGGGGCGGATGATGCAGAACATCCCGGCGGCGTGGACGAGGCGGACAAACTCGCGGATGTCGTTCTCGCCGGTGAAATCGAACTGCCCCTGCCGCGGCTCGTGGCGGGCCCAGACGATCGGCGTCTCGATGCAGTTGAGCCCGGCGTGCTTGGCGGCGAGGATGCGCTCGGCCCAATGGGCCCGGGGAACGCGGGCGTAGGGGATGGAGCCGGAAACCAGCCAGACCCGCCTGCCGTCGAGCAAGAAGGATTGCCCGTCGAAGGTGATTGAGGGCATGCGGCTGGGTCTCCTGCCGGCCCGGTTAGAGGCCAGGGGCTGTGGGGGCGCGAGTGGGGCCGAGATCCGTTCTCACCAGCTCGCGATCGGGGTCCGGACGGGAAGCGGCTCGGTCGAGTCATCCGGCAAAACCCGATCCTGGGTCTTGGGCGAGTGCCTCTTTACTTACCGCGGCGTAAGGCCGCAATGGTAGGGTTGGAGTCGCCAATCCGCAACGCCTTGGGTCGATCTGCTTGGATCTAGAGGGGATATTGAGGGGAATCGTTGTCTATTGTTGGGATGTTTAGGCAACGGCGACGGGCAGGGCGGGATTCCTGCCCCGTCTCCCGTCCGTATAGGCGGGGGTCGGGGCGTTCACTGCGCTGCGCGCGGTGTGATGAAGTACGAGACGGAGACCGTTGCCGTCACGACGACTTCGCCGGCTTCGACGACCGTGGGGGCGAAGTCGGCCTTGGCGGCCATGGGAAGGCCCTCGGCACCGCCGCGGTGCATAAAGGGGCGGACCTGCGAGCCGTCGGTGTTGGCTTCCAGCACCGTGCCGAGTGTCAAGCCGAGCGCGGCGGCGAGGGTGTCGGCCTTGCTGCGGGCGTCCTGCGCGGCCTGACGCATGGCGGCCTGCTTGGCCTCGGCGTCGTCCTTCAGGCTGAAGGCGATGCCGAAGAGCTGGTTGGCGCCCGCCTTGAGCCCCGCGTCGATCGCTTGGCCCACGCGGGGGACATCGGCGGTGACGATGCGCACGGTCGTCTGGGCCGAGTAGCCGACAATCTCGGGGGGCTGGGTCTGCTGGAAGTCACGTTCCTGGCGATATTGGGGGATGAGGTTGACGGTCTGCGTCTGCACCACCAAGCCCGGGTGGTTGAGCGCCTTGACGGCCGCGACGACCTTGGCGATCGACGTGTTCACCTTGTCGATGGCCTCGGTGGACGACTTGCCAGCGGCGGCGACTCCCAGCGAGACCTCGGCCTGGTCCGGTGCGCGGCGGACCTCGGCGAAGCCGGTGGTGTTGAGGCGGGGGGTGATGCGGGAAGCCGCCGAGAGGTCGGCATTGCCCTCGGGCTGGGCAAGGGCGGGCAAAGCGGCACCGACCACGGTGAGCAGGAGCACGGCGGACACGAAGCGCGGGAGACGACGGGCGGGCATGGGCGGGTCCTTTCAGCGATCTCGATTGAAGGTCAACAAATGCTTATACCGCGCCCGACGGGGTCGGTGGCGGGGCGTGCATCGGCGCGGCCGGCCCGTACACTCGGCCCATGAGCAACGACTATCGCCCTGAGCCGGCCGGGAACCTGCGGATCGACGCGACGCACGACCCGGAACTCGAGAGCTTTGTCGAGTCGGCCAACGACACGGCGAGCGACTTTCCGATCCAGAACCTGCCGCTGGTGGCGTTCCAGATGAATCACGACGGCCACAGCCATCGGCATCTGGGGGTGCTCATCGGCGACCAGGTGCTCGACGTTTCTTCGCTGGTCGAGGCCCGGGTGTTCGGCGAGGACGATGTGGCCCGGGTGTGCTCGATGAACGTCTGGAACGGGCTGGCGGCCAACCCGAAGCTGTGGGCACCCTTGCGCGAGCGGGTGCAGGCGTTTCTGCGGGCCGATGCGCCCGGGGGCCAGCAGCTTCGGCGGCTCAGGCAGAAGGCGATGCTGCCGCAGAAGACCACGCGGCTGCTCGCGCCGATGGCGATCTTCAACTACACGGATTTTTATGCCAGCAAGTTCCACGCTTCGAACGTGGGCGCGATGTTCCGGCCCGACAGCCCGCTGCTGCCCAACTACACGCACGTGCCCATCGGCTATCACGGGCGGGCGTCGTCGATCGTCGTGTCGGGCTCGGAGATCGTGCGCCCCAGCGGGCAGCTCTCGCCCGAGC
>Ga0105044_10015753_pt1 | contig 10213 bp, 8 predicted proteins | sample MAT01_FD_78092 | JGI IMG/M metagenome (GOLD analysis project Ga0105044, IMG submission 78092) | Freshwater microbial communities from Lake Fryxell liftoff mats and glacier meltwater in Antarctica - MAT-01 | ecosystem: Environmental > Aquatic > Freshwater > Ice > Liftoff microbial mat | place...
CATCCATCCAATTTTTTAGCGACAGCGACATAAGCAAAGCAAAAGCAGCGCCCAGCAAAATAGCTATGCCACCCAATGACGGTGTAAAGTCGGGATGAATCTTGTGGTCTCCGGGTGAGTCATACAATTTCCACTGCCTCAAAATTTTGATTAATACCGGAAAGAATAGGAACGCTATTAGAAATGAGATGGCGGTATAGAGGAATAAGCGAATGATAATAGAGAGTTTTAAAGATTAATAGGCTTTTTCGCTGCCCCGCAACAAACTTACAACAGTTAAAAAAATTATCTTAATGTCTAGCCAGAAAGTCCAATTCTCAATATAGTATCGATCAAGGCGTACTCGGTTTTCCATGTCGGCCAAGTTTTTCGTTTCGCCACGATAGCCCATGCATTGCGCAAGGCCAGTGATGCCGGGTTTGACGTAGTGTCTTCCCATAAATTTTTCAATAAGAGCGCTATATTTTTCAGTGTGGCTTAGCATATGAGGCCTAGGGCCGATTACGGACATTGAGCCCATAAGTACATTGATGAATTGCGGTAATTCATCAATGCTTGATTTCCGAAGGAAACGACCAAATCTAGTAATTCTATTATCGCCCGATGAAGCTTGTTTAAAGTCCGATTCATTGTTCACAACCATTGATCTAAACTTTAAACACTTGAAAGATTGGTTTCCCTTTCCACTTCGTAGTTGAACGAAAAAAACTGGACCTCTCGAGTCGAGTTTGATCAACACCGCAATTATTGGAATGAGCCATGAAAGAATCAAGAGGGTGAATAAACCAGAAAAGATAAAGTCGAACGAATTTTTCAAAAATTGATTTCTTTGATCATCTAAAGCCACCAACGGTACATTTACGATACGAGATTGATCAAATTCTTGAAGTTGAATGGAATTTACGACTGCAGGGCCATTGAAAACAATTTTAACATTTATGAAAGAATCTAGTCCGAAGTCAATCAACTGTTTTAAATTATCTTCATTCATCTTTGGCGCACAACAAAAGATAGTATGAACTTCATTCTCTTCGCAGATTTTTCTGATATCGTCCAAAAATGAATTGTTTTTTTTGAAATCCACGTAGGCTTGAAATCGATAACCTTCCTCGCGATTTAACAAAAAGTATTTTCTAATTTCTTCTGATAATTGACTTTTCCCAACAATAATAAATTGTCTATTTTTTATGTCCTTTGAAGAGATTTTTTTGATATATATAACAATCACCTTCCAAAAAAAGAAAATCGGAATGAAAATTAAATAAATCGATGCGATTTCAAAAAAAGAATAGCTTTTTTTGAAAAAAAGGACCAAAGATGCTACAACTAATAAGTGGATGAATAAAAAGGCCAACTGACTTTTAGCTGTTTTCGATAAAGTCCAACCTTTTGTTACATTGTAAGGGTTGGATACGGCTATCAGGAATAGCCAAGCGAAATTACTATAAATGATTAAATAGATTTGATTTGGGCTAGCGAGCCAATTAGTATTAGAACCATTGGATACGTACAATGCTAAATTCAAAAACAAGAGATCCCCAAAAAAGAAAGAAGTCCTGACAATTGTTGGCATTTTTGCAATTATAAAATTGAGGACTGTTTCATTGGTAAATTGGAAGAGCTATTGTAGAGGTGATTAGAAATAAAAATTTGATGAAGAAAGGCAAAGAAAACAACCCCCTGATATCGACCTAAAAACACTTCCGTCATTCCGTACATTAAAAATGGAAAAAAAATTAATATTCCTAAAGTGTTCTGATACCTTACGGAAATATATAATGGTCGTCCAAGAAGCAATAATAAAAAAAGCACACCAATTAAACCATTTGAAAAGTAAACTTGTAGAAATTGATTGTGAGAATTGAAGTTATTCTTGGCAAATTCATTTAGATCATGATCTAAAAAATACTTATTAAGAACAAGGTTGTAGTCTCCCGTGCCCACTCCCAAGAGAAAATTTGGATTTGCTTCGATCGCAGAATTCCACAAACCTAACCGCTCCCATGAGTCATTATTTATGTTGTCTGCCCCGTAGTAGAAAAGATTATAGGCAAACATGAAAATAGCAAAAAAAATTATAAGAATGAAAACTTTAGTTTGTTGTTCAGTTTTTTCTTCCAGTAAGTATTTCAAAAGAAAAAATGAAAAAACAAACAAGACTACGATAAATATAGTTGAACTGCCAGTAAGCATTAGCATTACAAACAGGAGTGTCAAAAGAAGAAACGTCTGGAAAGAAGCGCCAAGCCCTTTTTGATAGTAGATTGAATACAGCCCAAAAGTAATAGCTGAAATCAGATAATAGGCTAGATAAGTTGGATGAGAGTCGATCAAACTTGTCAATTGGTTCGAGAAGAAAGAATTTTTATCACCCGAATTAAGGTATTCAAATAAGGCACCTATCAATGAGAGGGCGGAGGCCGCTGTAATACCAGAGATAAAGGCGAAAAATAATTGTCTCATTTTTATCTCCTCAAAGTTCCTAATCTTTGAGAAAATAATGGGCAGAGCGATCAAGCTGAAACTGGTTTCAATAACTCTTATCCCAGTTTGCAAATCCTGCGTATAAATCAGACCTACGACCAATACAGATAAGTAAAGCAGGATATCCCATGATTGCTTAAAAATAATGTTAACATTATCACTATGTCTATCTACAACCACGGCAAATAAAAAAGTTAAAAAGATGATCCTAACGCTTAGAAACTGCGAAATTGGAATTAATGATACACAGAGTAGCATCATTGACCAGAGAACCTTAGTTTTATTTATTTTAGGCATAATAAATTTTCCTGTCCAAGAGGTAAGCGCCTGATTTTTTGATCAACTCTCAATCGGAAATTTTATGGATTTTTGTTTTAACGAAATTTAAGATTTTCTCAATAAAAACGGGTTCGTCAAATTTTAAAGCATGGCTTCGAATAAATTCTGAATTTACAGCCAGCAATTGAAATTTGGTTATTGCTTCGATAAGCGATTCCTTCGTTTGATCATTGAAAAAGACCGCAGTATAATCGTTAGATTTCCCAGTATAAGGAATCATAGTTTCAAGTACGCCCCCCTGACTGTACGCGATCACGGGACGTCCAGAAGCATTAGCCTCTAAAGTCGTAATTCCGTAATCTTCGTGTTGAGGAAAAATCAAAGCTTTGCACTTACTCATCAAGGTTGCCAGTTCTTCTGACGAGACAGAACTTTTGAAAATAATATTCTTGTTTGCTTTTTTCTTTAAACTCTTTTCTTGACTGCCCTTACCCACAATCACAAGCGGCAGATTGAGTTGGTTAAACGCATTGATCACTATGTCTACTCTTTTGTAGTATTCAAGCCTGCAAACAACAAGAAAGTAATCGTTGATTTCCTTCGATATATAGAAACTTTGACAATTCACAGGAGGATTTATAACAGTTACCTCGTGAGTCGGGTGGTATACATTTCGTATCTTTTCAGCCATTTCCTTTGCATTCGCTACAAAGTGATCTGTTCTAAGTGCAGATTGATAGTCGATTTTTCTTAAAAGCTTAATAACTTCATCGAAAGCTTTTTTTTTAAACATATTTGCTTTTAGATATTCTTTATACGATTCAGGATACCACGCCAGACGAAACGGTGAGTGGCAATAATTTATTACCAGTGATCTCTTGCCAATCTTAACATATTTTGCGCAGTATGTTGAAGACATTAAAATAACATCATACTTAGTTACATCTAGTTGGCGCATTGCCCAAAAGCCAATCGGGAAAAAAAATAATTTTAATATTTTCTCGTTGAAAGCAACTCGTTGAAACCAAGAAGTAATTATCTGACATTTTTTAAACCCTTCATAGGTCAATTCCGGACGATATGCGATTGTATAAATAGGTGCTTCGGGAAAAGCATAGTGAAAACATAGCGCGACTTGTTCCCCACCACCCCTCCTTATCAACTCATCATGAACAATTGCAATCTTCACAAGAAAGTCTGTTATTTAAAAATGAGTTTTAACTTGGCACCAGCTCTAAATTTGCGGAATTATAAATTGAATTCTTTCCGTCACAAAGAATCGAAAAGCTATTTTCAATCCGACCATTTGAACGGTATTTGCGAATTAACCAAGAAAGAAATTTGTTTCTAATCTTTCTGTTTGAGGATAAAGCAAAAAGCCAGTTTCATACTCTTTTCTTTTTTCAAAAACGAAAAATATTCCCCATGCAGAGGTAGGAAAGATTGATGCCAAAGGTTTTGCTAGGAAAGGCGGAAATGGATAATAATTACTTCCACCAAATCCCATAAGCTTATATCCATCTGGAAAACCCGAATCCAACAGCTTAACCATGTCCTTTTTTGTATATCCTCTAAGGTGGGCTGTGTTATTTTTAACAGATGTGGGTTGCTCACCAACAGCAAGCAATAGCCTATTATGAAGAGACGCCAGATTTGGTACCCCAATGATTAATCTACCATTTTTCTTTAACACTCTTGATATTTCATGAAATATCCACCAAACCTCTTTACAATGTTCTAGAATCTGGTTACAAATTATAATATCTATCGACTCGCCTTCAAACGGTAAAGGATCCTTCTCAAGATTTAATTCAAAAACTTTTATGCCTTTTAATTTTAATTTCACCGCATACGGTTCATAATTCTCAATCGCAAGCAATTCAGCATCGCTCACAATTTTTCTTGCCATAAATAAATCATCTCCTTGTCCGGCTCCTAAATCAAGGACTTTTTTATAAGGAGTGGCTTCTCTCAAAAAAAATTCAATTAGATGACGCCCATAGTTCAAGTTTCTGTCGATCATTTTAAAGATATTTTAGTTAATTTATGTTCTTGAAAAAGTAACAAGATGCACCATGTTCCACTTTAAAGCATTTTACTTTGTCACACAAAAAAAGCGTTATTTTTGTAGTAAACAAGAGAATTGGTTTTTTAGGCTGGTAGGTTCCACGTAGATAATTACATTTAATATAATTAAATACATTAATCCTATAAAGGAAATACTTTTTTCTGATTAATAATACTCTCTAAATCAATTATTTACGTTATTATTTATAATTTTCCTGTAATGAATATGCATTCATTTTAATTCGCTTTTTTTATTTGGGCTAAAGCTCATTTTCCGCGCTGTTGATCAAAAAGTTAATAGTTTTATCTCCAATTTCTTCCCAAGTAACGACCTGCTGGGTAACGTTATATTTTAATTGGTGATCAATAATGTCTACAATTTGTTCAATGCTAGAATAATGGTCAATAAGATGCAGTTGTTCATATGGCGAGTTTTGAAAGCGTTCACTTTTTGTTGATATTACGTTAATACCTTGGCTTAAAGCCGCTAAAACACTTCCATTTTTTGTAGAAAAACCTTTTGTAAATGGAAAAATTACTACGTCCATGGATTTTAATAAATCGGCAATTTCATTAGAAGGTAGATATCCTGTCAAAATTAATTCCTTTTCCAGTTTACTTACTGTTATCATTTTTAAAATGCTTCGGTGGTACGCATTCTTTTCGTTCAGCTCTGCGGCTACAATGATTTTGAAATTTCGTTTCTGTTTTTTTAAAATTTCCCCAAGTTTAATTAGCGATTCTACACCTTTAGCAGGAAAAATAAATCCAAAGTATCCAATAAGCATTCCGTCATCAGATATATAACGTCCCCTCAATGATTGGATACCTTCAATGTTCAGCTTGCTAGGTTCAATGTTAGATCCTATTGGTATAAATAATACATCCTGTCTTTTTAATAATTTCAGGTCAAGAATATCGCTTTTATATTGTTCATCCACGACTATTACCCGATAGGAAGACCTGACAATAAATCTCGTTCTAATTTGAGCGAGTTTGGGGCTATAAGAGTATTCGTGTAATGTTGTTACCGTCCGAAATCCAAGTTTTTTGAGCCGCATGGTAAGATATAAAACCGAAATTGAAAAACGGTAGCTAATTGTTGGAAACTGAAAGTTAATGACGTTTGGATTGATACATTTGATGATATTGATGATTTGTCTAATTCCAAAAAAATTCCAGCTTAGAGATTTTAGAGGAATATGTTCACCATTTTTTAGCAATCTATTAGAACTTAGGAGGTAAATATCATGGCATGAGTTAGTGTTAAGCAGCGAATCATATAATTTGGAAGCATAGTCTCCCACACCACATTTGTCAGGCGGATAAGTTCCAGAGATCAGCAAAATTTTCATACGCATTCTCTTTTAATATATTATAAATCAAAGATCTATCGTTAAAGACTTTCAACACAAAAAAACACATACACTGGTAACTAGAATTACTTAAATCGCGTGTGTCAAATTAATATTGAGTTTTCTTAACCGATGCTGCCATTGTAAGGCCGAGCACAAGCCAAAAATACTGCGAGTGATAAATAAAACCGCTTGCTTGGCTTATGGCAAGTAGTAATAGAAATGAATGCCAAATTGATCTGTTCACAAAAGAATAATTTCCAGATCGTCTTAATTTTCTAAAGTTTCTATAAATTGAAACCAATAGCCATAGAGATATAAACAACCCAACGATTCCTGTAGCTACTGCTATGCACGTCACTAAATCCCAAACGGGGAAAACACCCCATCCAATTCCAAGAATCGGGTATCGAAAGAAATAGGACCACCCCTCCGTATATGCCCTAAATCTTTCTATCCCAGAATAAGATGAAAGCTTTCCAGACAGTCCCTGTATGACAAAAGGCGTAGCGCAAATTGCTGTCACAACGCCTATTGCAATAAAAGTAAGCGCGGTTTGGCTAATTCTTTTCTGCTGCAAGTAATGAATAATTACTATAAGGATAAACATAAAAAGCCCGAGCCATGCTGAGGCCGCAGTGCTTATCAGCAAAACCAGTACAGTTAAAAACAAAAGATATTTAGGATTAGGTTTCGATAAGTATTTCCCTCTTTCCCAAACTTGCCAAAACAAGAGTGGAATTACAGTGAGCAATTGTTGCGACATAATAGACGGCTCAAGAGAGACAGAACTAATCCTCGGCATACCAGTACCAGTTTGAATAACTGTACCCGCCACATTCATCGATTTAAGATTGCCGTTAAAAATGAAAGACGGATACGGTATATTCAGAAAGAATAAAACAAACTCAACAATGCCCCAACAACATACAAAGAGTGTTGCGTATAAATAAATCTGAATACTTCTATGTAAGTTTTCAGGCGAGCTATTTTTTATGGCAAAATAACAAGCTAAGAGACATCCAAATAAAAAATAAGCAAATTGGGTTGCATACTGAAAGCTAAAATACAGAGGTTGCGGTTCAGCAAAATATATAGCTACTTCATGTGCGTTAAGTACTTTTAAATCGCCATCAATGATTATAGGCATTATCAAAGAGCAACATGCGACAGCCATCATCACGACAAGAGGGATGATTAATGAAGTCAATCCCTTTTCGATTAGAACAGTTTTCTTTGAAGCGATCGAAATAACGTGTCGCAATAAACATAAGCTCCCTAAGAACATACTTGGTCGTATACCCTCGATATGGAACGACTCATTGGAAATCTGAAAGAGAGCCGTTCCTGTGAACGGGATTGAGAAGACAGTTAGCTCATACAATTTTTTTGGCTTGTATATAAAAAAGATGATAGCGAATGGGATTACTATGTAGCCTAAAAAATAGATCTCCATCTTTGTGTATGCATAAAGGGTAGGTGTCCTAACATTTTACAAATTGGCTTTTTTTTCTTATTTTAAATTTTATTGGTTGCTTATGATTTAATTGGGCGAATTTAAGCAACATAACAGTATAAAGATGTTTATTTTTTTCATCATATTAGTTTTGGTACCTTTAGCTGATAAGCCTGTTTTCTAATTATGAAATCTTTTTTGTCAAAGACTCCTCAAATTTGGCATACTCTTTTAGTGGTCTTTGCTTTTTCAATTCCTTTTTCAATAAAACTGAATAGTGCTCTAATTATCTTCATTTTCGTTTTTTCATTTATTTATTATAGATCGAGACCTGAAAAGCAACGTCACACGGAGAAGAAATATTTGTTGCTATTCCCAGTAATGTATTCATTGTGTATTTTAGGTTTACTGTTTTCTCAAAACTTAAAGCCAGCTTTGTTTGATTTTGAACAGAAATTTCCGTTGCTAGCCCTCCCTCTAATATTTGGTCTAGGAACGATTTTAGATGAGAAAGAGAAAAACTGGATACAAATGGCTTTTGTCGCAGGCACTTTAATTATTTGCCTTCTGAACTATAGAAACGGATTTTATTGGGTACATTCCTCATCCGATGAAATTGTTGAAAACAATCTTCTTATTAGAAGACCCTATTTGGGAATGTACTGCGTTTTTTGCATATTTTTTTGCTTAGAGTTTATAAAAATGAATCAAGTTAAATACCTTAAGAGTATTACTTTCGTTTTGGTTGTCTTTTATTGCTTTTTTCTTATTTCACTTTTTGCTAAAATGGCTTTTCTTGTTTTAGCTATTCTATTGTTACTTTATTTGTTAATCCAACTTGTTAAAAGAAACAAACATCTAATCGTAGGGCTTATCTTGGTTACCACCGTATCGGGGTTATCTTACTTAACTTTTTTTACAAACAAGGGTAAGGAAGTAACAGAAACAGCGTTGTCTTTGACTGAATTTGATTGGGTCAATTATGATCCATTGTGGGTAAACAGTGTTAATCTCCGTTTTATAAAATGGAAGTGCGCAGCAAAGATATTGAGTGAAAACAAAAACTGGTTATGGGGTACAGGGACGGGTGATTCCCAACCATTATTGGACAAATGTTATTCAGACCAGCTCGGACCTAGTTCCTTTTTTGTTACCGAACATTATAACTCCCACAATCAATACTTCACTACATGGCTAAACCAAGGACTAATTGGAATACTTTTTCTTCTTTTGCATTTTGGCTTTTTTTTACGACAGCATTATTTAACTGGAAATACACTTGGTATTATATTCACAATGGGCATAATGATGTTTTGCATTACAGAATCCATTTTTGAGGTGCAGAAAGGCATCGTCTTTTATACTTTTTTTCAATTATTAATTTACGAAGCTAAAAGATAGCATTTTGCTTTTGGTCTTTAAGCGTGGATTTCAATTCCAAATAAGCATCTAAAGTTACTATTTATAATTTAATCAAATGAGTTCGAAAAAAGTATTTATCATAATTGTTAATTACAATGGCTTTAAGGATACGATAGAATGCATCGAAAGCGTAGTCAATTTAAAGTATCAGCGGTTTCAAATAATAATAATTGATAATGCCTCTCAAGACGACTCCGTCAACCAAATAAAGAATTGGGCGAAATATACCGGCAATCTCGATATGATTATATCCAATAGTAATTCACTAAGCAGGATTAAAAGCGCAGACGAGAAAATTATATTAATTCACTCATTGTTAAATTTAGGGTTTGCTGGCGGAAATAATATTGGTATTCAATTTGCAATTTCACGTGAAGATGGAGATTTTATATGGCTACTAAATAACGATACTATCGTGAATGAGTTAAGCCTCAATCATTACATCGAATATGCAGATTCTACGCCTGAAAAAATAGGAATTATTGGTTGTAAAATAATGGAATATTACGATCGGACTATCATCCAAGCGGCTGGCGGTGGTAAACTTATAAAACCTTTGGGGCACTCCTTTTTATTAGGAAGAGAAAAGGATGATGGACAGTTTGATAAGCCTGTTAAAATCGATTACGTTCACGGGGCAAGTATGTTTATTCCCATGGGCTTTATCAAAGATATTGGTTTAATGAGCGAAGAATACTTTTTATATTTTGAAGAGCTAGATTGGAGCGAACGCGGAAAAAAAAGGGGGTGGAAAACAGGGTACTGCTATAAGTCAGTTATCTACCATAAAGGGGGTGCTTCGACTGGTACACCAGGGTCCTATTTAAAAAAGTCGCTTGCAAGCAGCTTTTCTGATTTCTATTTTCAGCGCTCCAAAATTCTTTTTACCAAAAAATTCTACTGGTTTTATATTCCTACGGTGTATTTGTCCTTTTTATTAATATTCGCCAATAGGATAAGAAGAAAACAGATCAATCGCATACCTCAATTAATAAAGCTTCTATTAAACCCAAAATCAGCCGCATTTGACAGATGACGTAGCAACGAAGCAATTAAAATAGATAATTCGCTCGCCATTGTGCCACCCATTTCGGTGATGTTGAGCCAGGCATTTCGCTGATACCGTGCCAGTAGGTTGAGTTGTATTTCG
>Ga0105044_10015755_pt1 | contig 10212 bp, 13 predicted proteins | sample MAT01_FD_78092 | JGI IMG/M metagenome (GOLD analysis project Ga0105044, IMG submission 78092) | Freshwater microbial communities from Lake Fryxell liftoff mats and glacier meltwater in Antarctica - MAT-01 | ecosystem: Environmental > Aquatic > Freshwater > Ice > Liftoff microbial mat | place...
CAAGTTTAGTGATCCGCTCTCAGGAATGGCTCCCGAGCCTCCCAAAACACGCCACAATGTTTAGAGATTATTGGCAAGAAATCCCCGCCTACCTTCACCTTCCCTTTATTTTAGGCGAAACTGGCAACAAAAAAATGAGTAAACGAGATGGAAATGTGAATATGGCTGACTATCTCGATAATGGATTTTTACCAGAGGCCGTGATTAACTATTTGGCTTTTTTGGGCTGGAATCCAGGAACAGAAAAAGAGCTTTATTTGGAAAAAGAAGATTTTTTAAACTTAACCCAAAACCAGAGATTAGAGAAACTAATTTCCAATTTAGCTGCAGACTTTAGCCTGGAAACCCTTTCAAAATCCCCTGCCCGCTTTAACCTGCAAAAACTGGAATGGTTTAATAAAGAATATTTAAAAATGGTTAGTTTGGAGGAGTTTGCAAAGCTTGCTTTTGAAAATAAGATCAAGAAAAGTCAAATTGAAATTAAAAATGAAGAATTAGAACTTAAAAATAATTTAGGATATAGAGCTGGCGATTATGCTTTTTTAGTAGACCTTTCCAAACAAAAAATTGCGGCAACAAAAAGTCTGCGGCATGAAAGAACTTTTGGCGGACAACATTATTTAATTGGCGGCGGTAGAAAAGCTGGTGAAAATCCAATGGAAAACTTAAGTAGGGAAGTTGATGAAGAGACTTATTCAAAAATAAAAATCGATCCAGAAAAAGCAAAGTTTATTACAAAATTTCGAACCCACAAAGAGTATGAATATCCAGGGGAAGGCCTTTATGCTGGCAGAGAGTTAAACGTTTATTTTTACAATATTAAAATGGAAGATTTGCCTGTTTTTGAACTTGAAGATGTTGATAAATATTGGATGGAATGGTTTGATATTTCAGACTTTTTAGAAAATAATGATTATTTAGGCTACCCTATTTGGCGAAATTTTTGCCTAGAAAATGAGCTTGATTGTTTGGAACAAACTAAACAAATTCAAAAACAATATTTAGCTTGGAGTTTAGATAAAAATCGAGTAACAGTACTAAGCGAATTTGGGTTGGATTCAGACTGTATTTTGAACTACACTAAACCAAGTGTGGAGATTATAAAATGGAAAAAAGACACTGTCGAGGCAAGTTTAGCTAATTTAAAGGAGATTTTTGCAGTAGTGGAGGGTTTGTATCCAAAGTTTGAAATACAACAAAAAGAGCTTTATAATTCAGTTTTATTGCCAGATTTTGAAGATAAATTTCAGCTATCTGTAAATTTTTGGGAAACCGAACTTAAAAAGTGGCTAACTGAAAACCAAAAACAAGTTGGCAACTATCTTTGGCCGCTGCGCGTGGCTCTTTCGGGAAAAGAAAAATCTCCAAGTCCTTTTGAACTACTAGCAATTTTGAAATTAGAGGAGTTTAGGTCTAGAATTGAGCCTTATTCAGTAGAAATAATGGAAAACTAGTCCTTGACAAAACTCAATCTTTTATTTTGATTAACTATATTCTTTATCAAATCAAAGTTCTCAATGGTGAATAACAACAATACTAACAAAAGCAGAACTGGAGGCGGAGGTCGCAGAAGGAGACGCAGTAAAGTCCATGAGCGCAGAGAGGATAGAATATACTTGGACGGTAAGATAGTTGAAACACTTCCAGGAACTAAATTCAAAGTTCAGGTAGAAAGATCCAAGGGTTTAGAACCATTAATAGTAGAGTCTCAAGTCAAAACTATGTTTAAGGTAAAGAGAATAAAGATTATCAAAGGTGATAGCGTAACAGTTGAAATCGATCCAGAATTGGATATCGATCCGGAAAATAATTCAGCAAAAGGAGTAATAATTCAAAGATATTAATAATTTATGAAAGTTCTAGTCTCATTAAAAGGAAGAGGGAAAAAATTGACAAGACGCGGTCGCATGGCTCAGGGGTATTTTACCAGACGCCGTGGAATACTAAGATTCTATGCTTTTGATGATTCTCCTCTTGGAAACAAAATTAATTCTCGCCAGCCAATCCCTTTAAAAAAACAAAAGAAAATGAAATATTAATAATTTATGATCCGTGTTGCAGGAGTTAGTCTCGACGATAAAAAACAAATCAAATTTGCCCTCACCCCAATTAAAGGTATTGGAAAGTCTAATGTTAGAAAAATCCTAACAGAGTTCAAATTAACTGGAAAAGAAAATCTAGCTAGTTTGACTGAACAGCAGATTGTGGATCTAAGAAATTATATTGAAGCTAATTTTTTGATTGAAGCTGATCTTCGCCGTAAAGTCCAAGCTGATATTAAGCGCCTTGTAGATCTTAATACTTGGAGAGGTCTAAGACATAAACTTCACTTGCCAGTAAGAGGTCAGACTACTAGGACTAACTCTCGAACAATTAGGGGAAACACTAGAAAAACTAGCTCAAGTGGGCGTGCTAAGTCTGCAACAAAAACCTAATCATTAATCAATTTTAATCTATCTGATATTTATAAGAATTTATGGCCAAAGTAGCTTTTAAACCCAAAACCAATAAGAAAACTAAGATCAAGCAGAAATACCCTATAGTTAGAATTTTTCTGCGAGCTGAGTTCAATAATAGTATTATTACTCTTACCGATCTTCAAGGGAAAGTAATTTCCTGGAGTAGTAGCGGAAAATCTGGTTTCAAAGGTAGTAAGAAATCTACTCCTTTTGCAGCTCAAAAAGCCACTGAGGAAATTATGGAGCGAGTCAGACAGGTAGAGGCAAGCAGTGCTCATATCGTAATTAAAGGTGCTGGAATGGGTAGAGATTCTTTTCTTCGCAGCATTCAGTCCTCAGATTTGGTAATTGAATCTATCAAAGACGTAACAGGCTTCCCATTTGGAGGAGTTAAACCTAAAAACAGACGAAGAGTCTAGTATTCACACTCATTATTTATTTGAATTATGGCAAGATATACCGGCAGCAAAACTAAATTATCCAGAAGAATTGGAAGAAACCTATATTTAAAAGGGCCTAGAAGCTATTCTGCAAAAGATGATTTCACAAAGCATCCGTATGGAGCAGGAGACCATGGAAAAACTCGTCGCAGCAAAGTCTCTGAATATGGAAAGCAGCTTCTTGAAAAACAAGCTATTAAGTATACTTATGGTTTAATGGAAAAACAGTTTGCTAATCTATTCAAAAAAGCCTTCAAAAAAGTAGGTGATACTGGTAAGATTGCTCTAGGACTTTTGGAGCGAAGACTTGATAATGTAGTTTACAAAGCTGGTCTTGCAAATTCTCGAAGCCAAGCCAGACAGCTAGTAACTCATGGTCACTTCACAATTAATGGAGTAAAGGTAGATATTCCTTCTTTTACAGTTAGTGTTAATGATTTGATTACAGTAAAAGCTAACAAGTTAAAAAGTCCTTTTTGGGAAAACTTTCAATTATTAGTTCCAAATGGAGTGCCGTCTTGGCTGGATGCTAGCAAAAAAAATGAAATCAAAGTCATCAATCTTCCACTTGATGAGGATTTACCAATCGAATTCAAAATAGGAGCTGTGGTAGAGTATTATTCTAGAAAAGTCGCTTAAACTTATTTATTTCAATTATGTTAACTATTAGATTCAAAACTATCGGAAGAAAACACCGCAAATTCTACAGAATAATTGTAGGTGATAAGCGTAATCATCCAACTAAGAAATTTTTGGAGACTTTGGGAAATTACAACCCCTACACAAAAGTAGCAGTCTTAAACAAAGAGCGTGTTCAGCATTATATCGATCTGAATATTGAATTGTCTGACTCTGTAAAAAGCTTGTTTCAAAAAGAAGGTGTTCTAAAAAAATAATTTTAAATTTAATATATAATTTTTATATCTATGCCTAACGAATTCGACAGTATTGACCTGCAAGTATTAAACGACATATTAGTCAATTTAGTAACTGTTCCTGAGGAAGTAAAAATCGAAAGAAAATTGGACGAACAGGGAGTTTTGCTTTCTGTAATTGTAAATAGCAAGGATATGGGTATCGTAATCGGTCGCAATGGTAGTATGGCTACAGCTGTAAAGACTGTTATGAGAGCAATTGGAAAGGCTAAAAAAATGAATATCCGTTTGCAATTTTTAGAGCCAGATGGTAGTGTTAGATACAGTGACAGAGCCCAAAAAAGCTTTGAAGATAGGGGTAATAATGATCAGGATTCATTTGTTGGTTCAGATGCTTTCACAAACACTGAAAACTCCGCTCCATTACCTAAGTCTGCCCCACTTTCTAGTGGTGATGTGATTGAAGAAGATCTTTCTGACTTTGTAATTAACTAAATACATTACTTTTATTCAAATTATTCCTCTTTACAGAGGATTTTTTTTTGAGGAATTTCTACTATTTACTTTGTATTTCTAAATCTTGCAGGTCGTCTATATCTGTGGTGATTTGCTTTAAACTCTCAGTTAAGTACTGTCCTTCATCAGTAAAACCTTGATTATCATCGCGAAGACTTACTTTAGTGATATAGGCGTTGCTTTGCTCGAGGGCTGCTTTGATGCTGGCAATATATGAGTCAATTCTGCCTAATTTAGACTCAATTTTGTATATTAGACTTAGCTGGTCATTTTTAAGGTTTATTGCTTTTTCGTATTCTTTAATTGCAATTTTGTCGGATAATTTGGCTTGTTGGGTTTTTAAGTCTTCAATTTGAGCTTGAGTACTTTTTTTGGACTGTTCTTGGAGAAAATATCTAGCAGTTTGCTCTTGATTCGTGAGTTTAGTAAGTTTAGCGGTTAGTTTTGGGAGAAAGTCTTGTATGAAGCTAATTCCAGAGCGTTCCTGTGGTGGAAGATTTTGTAGAGAGCTAGAGATTTTTTGTAGAATTTCCTTAGCTTCTTTGAGGTCAAGTGTTACTTCTGGAAATAAATTTGGCTTTTTTAATTCTTGCTGAATTATTCTTGCTTGCACTTCTAATACTCTAGTTAAATTTCCAAAACCAGAATTTTTGGATGGTGATAGGACTTTTTCTATAAATTTTGAATTTGTTGAGTCGCCCCAGGCCATTACAAAAGTCGAACCTAGAGCTAAAGGAATTATAAATATAGCTACAGGCGGGAAAAGCAAGCTAATAGTTAATCCCAGGGCTAGAGTTAATAGTTTAATAGGCCCAGAAAGTGCGACTAGGAATACTTTTAGAAAATTTTTAAATCCTTCATTCATTTGGTTTCACATCAACTGTATTTCCAGCAAGTCCCATCTGTTGTTTGTAAGCCAGGAGTATCTCATCAGCCCTTATTTCTTCAGCAGCCTTGCTGATTTGGGCAGCTTCAATTGCTGGTTTAGAATTACTAATAGAGGCCGCAAAAACCCCCTGATTCAAAGCTGTTTTTTGATTTAGCTTTCCTAGCATTTCTTCAGTAGAATTGGAAACGCTGTCTATATCTATTGAGCTAGAAGCGTCTGTAACCTGAGCAACTTCTTTTTGCATTTCAGAAAACTTATGTTCTTCGATAGCGCCTTTTATTTCCTGAATTTTTTTCTGGATTTCTTTTACTTTTAGATCTCTGAGTTCTGTAGTTTGTTTTAGATTTTCTTGTGACAAAGTCAGATCCTGACTCAATTTAGTTTCTTTACTTCTATTTCCTTGAAGTTGCATGACTAGGTCCTTGGCAGCACTTTCATTGTTGAGTGTGAGGGCAGCTTTAACCTGACTGTCTAGTGTGTCATTGTCTTCAAGATATTTACCTAGTTGTTTTTGCAGCATGATTACTGAACCGTGACTTCGAGCAACTGCTTCGTTGAGTTTTGGGATTTGACCTTGGAGCTCACGAATATTATTTTCCAGGATCATTACTGGATCTTCTGCTGCTGTTAAAAACCTGTTGAAAAATGATTGGATTAGTCTACCTAGTCTGCTAAACATAAAATTGGATTATTAATTTATAGAAAAATTTTTTTGATTTAGTCAAAATGTAATATAGAAATATTAGGATTTTAGCCCTGTGCCTGTGTTTAATAGGGTTAGATTAATTAAAGAAAGTGCTAGAACAAAAAAACAAATAATAGCTAAACTAAGCCAAATATTAATATCTGCAAATCCAAAAAACCCATAACGAAAACCATCAACCATATACAAAATTGGGTTAAACTGAGAAATTATTTGCCATATTGGTGGAAGATCTTTGATAGAGTAAAACACCCCTCCAAGATAGGTAAGTGGTGTTAGGACAAAAGTTGGTACTATCGAAACATCATCAAAATTCCTAGCAAAAATACCGTTAGTTAGTCCAGCTAAGGAAAAAACAATCGAGGTTAGTATGATAAAAATTAGAACAATTCCAAAGCTAAATATTTGTAATTTAGTGAAAAATAGAGATACTAATAGTACTATTATTCCAACCAAAATTCCCCTAACCACACCACCAATAGTAAAACCAGCGATAATTACCCAGTTTGGAGTAGGAGAAACCATTAATTCTTCTATATTTCTTTGGAATTTTGACCCAAAAAAAGAACTCACTACATTTGAAAAACTATTAGTAATCACGGCCAGCATCACAAGACCAGGGACAATAAAGGCAATGTATTTGACTCCCCCGATATCTTTGACTTGAGATCCAATAAAAGTTCCAAATATTAGGAAATACAAGGTGGTTGTAACTACTGAGGGAAGTAGGGTTTGGCTCCAAATTCTCAAAAAACGACTTATTTCTTTGTGGATTATAGTGATAAAAGCAATCCAGTTTAGTTTAAACGACATGCGCTCATGGTTAAGTGAAACTGCTTAGTTGTCAAAATATATATTGACTTTTAGTGAAAAATCTTGAATTTTGGCTAGGTGATTTATAATAATAGCGACCTTAAACTTTTTTTTACTGAATTTCTAAGTTCCGAATTTACTAAATTACAATTTATACCTGAGCTTCATATTATTCAGGTGGGTCAGGATTTTGCCTCCACAAAATATATTAGTCTTAAGCAAAAATTTGGTGAAAAGATTGGGGTAAAGGTGATTTTGCATCAGTTTTCTGAAAATAGTGATTTAGTAGAAATTAAATCTATTATTGAAATGGCTAAAACTCAGAATTTTGGATTGATATTTCAACTTCCAGTTTCAGAAAGATTCCAGGAATTAGTTTTGGAGACTCCATTATTTAGCGATGTAGATTTGCTTGGAAAGGATAAAAATCATTTATTTTCCTTAAATTTCCTCACCCCAACCCTCGGAGCAATTGATTTAGTCTTGAAAGAAATGCTCACTCAAGAAGTTCCAAATATTGGGAAACAGTTGGATTTATCAGGGAAGCTAGTTGCTGTAATCGGGCAGGGTCGGCTGGTAGGATCACCACTACTTGATTATTTGAAAAATAGAAATGCTACAATTATCTCCCTAAATAAAAATACCAAAAAACCTCAGAATTTAGTTCGACTGGCTGAAATAGTAATTTGCGGCGCGGGTAGTCCAGGTCTTGTAAATAGTGACTGGCTGGATCCTAAATCTGTAGTAATTGACGCTGCTACCACTGAAGATAGTGGAGCTTTGACAGGAGATGTGGATTATATTAATGTTCCTGAGTCTGTCTATTTATCTACTAGTCCGGGGGGTATTGGGCGAATTACAGTAATGTATATTTTTTATAATTTATTAAAGCTCGCTCAATTAAAAAAGATTTAATATGTTTTCTAAAGTTACAAAGTTTTTGGTTTTTCTAAGTTTTTTCGGATTAGTAATTCTAGCTCTTCAATCGCAAGTAAGTTTCGCCCAGGAAAATCAGCCTACTCCTAAAAATAACGAATATTATCAGGCTAAAGTAATTAAAGTAATTAACGAAGAAACTAAACCAGAAAACACTGGCTACACTCAAACACTCAAAGTATTGATTCTGGAGGGTCCCGATAAAGGGCTAGAACAAGAAGTTAAATTCGAAAAACTTGGCAGAATCAGTGAAGGCGAGAAAAATAAAGAAGGTGAGTATTTAATTCTGATAAAAACTGACAATGGCCAGGAATCTTCATACTTCGTTGCTGAGAAATACAGACTCACTCAGCTCTATGTAATTTGTGGGATTTTCGTACTCGTGAGTTTTTTAGTTGTGAGAGTCAAGGGCCTATTTTCTTTAGCTGGGCTGGTGGTGAGTATATTAATTTTGATTTTTGGAGTGGTTCCAGCATTAATTGCTGGGTATAATGCTATTTTAGTTTGCCTCATTGGAGCATTTTTGATTGCCCTTAGCTCCATGTATCTAGCTCATGGAGTCAACCGTCGAACTACAGTAGCACTATTTAGCACTTTGCTTACGATTCTTGTTTCAGTGGTTTTGGCTATTTGGTTCGTGAATTTAACTAAATTAGTAGGTCTTGGAAGTGACGACGCACTCTATTTGCAGTCCTGGAAAAATCAGATTGATTTACAGGGTTTACTGCTCGGGGGTATAATTATCGGAACGCTAGGAATACTCGATGACATTACTGTTTCTCAGGTTTCAATTGTTGAAGAACTACATGATGTGGATCCTAATATGAACGCCCTGGAGCTATTTAGAAGGGGTTCTAATATCGGTAAAGAACACATTGCATCCTTGATAAATACTCTGGCCCTGGCGTATGTAGGAGCCTCTTTTCCACTCCTTTTATCTTTTAGTGTGAATTCAAATCAGACTCAACCTCTGTGGGTAATTCTTAATAGTGAGTTTATTATGGAAGAGATAGTTAGAACGCTAGTCGGGAGTACTACTTTGATTTTGGCAGTTCCGATAAGTACAGTTCTGGCAGCCTACTTTGTAAAACACCCATTTAAGTTTAAAAACAAAAAACTAGCTGATTTTTATGAAAAACTAGAACCAAAAAAAGACACTACTCACGCTCACCACCACCACCATTAAAATGCTTTTTACTTCTGAATCTGTAACTTCTGGCCACCCAGACAAAATCTGTGATAAAATAAGTGATTCTATTCTGGACGCTTGTTTACTGGAGGACCCTGAGAGCAAAGTAGCTGTGGATTGCTGGGTAAAAGGTAATCAGCTTGGAATAATTGGGGAATTAAACACCTCAGCTAAAATTGATTTTGAGAAAATTGCCAGAAAAACTATTTTTGATATCGGCTACAACAGATCTGAATTGGGTTTTAGTAGCCAGGAATGTGAGATTTTTGTAAATGTTTCCGAGCAGTCTAAAGAAATATACAGGGCTGTCCAAAACGATTTGGAGCTGGGAGCTGGAGACCAAGGACTGATGTTTGGAATGGCTTGCAATCAAACTCCAGAGTTCATGCCACTACCTATTATTCTGGCTCACAGGCTAGCTCAAAAGCTTGAAATAGTCAGAAAAGAAAAAGAATTTAGAAATGATTTTAGTCTTCGACCAGACGCTAAAACACAGGTGACTATTGAGTTTGATGAGAAAAATAGAATTAGAAATATCCAAACAATTCTGATTTCCAGCCAGCACTCTGAACTATTCTCTCAAAGTGAGCTCAGAGATGTTTTGATCGCGGAAGTTATAAGGCCAGTAATACTGGAAATGAATCTAGAAAAGTTTTTTCAATCTACTGAAATCCTCATAAATCCAAGTGGTAGTTTCATTGTTGGTGGTCCTGTAGCTGATAGTGGGCTGACAGGTCGCAAAATAGTCGTAGATGGATATGGAGGCTGGGGTAGGGTAGGAGGCGGGGCTTTTTCTGGAAAAGATGCTACAAAAGTCGACCGTAGTGGGGCTTATATGGCCAGGTTTCTAGCTAGGCAAGTAGTTGCCAGGGGTTGGGCTAGTGAATGTGAAATTCAACTCAGTTACGCCATTGGGCAGGCTAGGCCAGTGAGTTTGGCAGTTTTTGGAGATTTACTAGAATCTCAAGAGTTTATTCTAAAGTACCTAGATAGTAATTTCGATCTTAGACCCAGGGCTGTAATTGACTTTCTAGACTTAAAAAAACCAATATATTCGGAGACTAGTTGCTATGGCCATTTTGGCAGAAGTCAGTTTAGCTGGGAGAAGGTGGGGGAATAAAATATTGAGTTTGTTTGTGGAAGTTATTTAAATCTCCAATGAATCGTTTGCCATTTTAATCAAATTTTCATAGCCTTTTTGATTTAAAGTAAAAGTGAAATTATCGTGTTTTTTTTTGAAATTGACCTCCTATATATCTTAAATTTGTTCCAGCATCAAAAAGTTTATATTGTCTTTTAAATTCCGCTAGGGTAAGTTTATTTCTACAACAACATATTTAATTAATTAATAATATATATACATAAATATACTTTCGAAAAAGTTTTAACACA
>Ga0105044_10015756_pt1 | contig 10212 bp, 5 predicted proteins | sample MAT01_FD_78092 | JGI IMG/M metagenome (GOLD analysis project Ga0105044, IMG submission 78092) | Freshwater microbial communities from Lake Fryxell liftoff mats and glacier meltwater in Antarctica - MAT-01 | ecosystem: Environmental > Aquatic > Freshwater > Ice > Liftoff microbial mat | place...
AATTTCTATCTGCGGCCATTCATTTTTTAGTAGGTTGGAAACTCCTTTTCGAAAGAGGGAATGGTCATCAGCAATCAGAATTTTTCTAAGGGGCATGATCTGTAATATGTAAGGTTTATCACTAAAGATACAAACCAGTCTTTTAAATTCTAAGTTTTATCAAGATTTCAAAAAAAATTATAGTATTAATACGATAATTTATTTAATCCGGATTTTGGAAAAATCGAACAAAAAGAGATACTATGATTTAGTATATTTGAACGCAATAGGGTTTGAACAAATTTTTTTATCAGTACTTTGAATGAGAGTATCATTTATTCAGATATTTTTTACAATGGTGGTTCTGTCGCTATTGCTTTCTTGTCAGTCTTCCCTTTATGAGAAGGACTATATTTCTTGGATAGAAGATAAAAGCAACGGCTTACATGTAGTAAAAGAGTTTAATGGTTTTGTATTCGATTTACAATATCAGCCCAATGATTTTTTATGGCTTCAATCGAATAAAAAGGAGAATTCTGGCCTCATATCACGATCAAATCAAGAGTCACAACACTATCTTCTTAAGATAAAGACTGAGGATATGAAGTATGATTGGATAAAATCGGTTGGCAACCTTGAGATGCAGAATAAGCTCTATTATTTTTCCTATCTATTTCAGAATGATATTTACATAGAGGAGGAAGGAGTGATTGTACCATGTACAATGGTTCATTTTGAGCAAGGTCAGCGAACCGGTGCCACCAAAGTCTTTCTGTTAAGTTTTGAGAATAAATTCCCAGACGGTAAAACATCAACACTAGTTATAGACTCGAATTATTTTGGCTCCTTGCCGGTGCGTATTAAAGTATCAAAAAACGATATTCCTAATTTAAAGATATGATAGGATTTTTCAATCATAAGAGAAGATTGGTCGCTGTTGTTTTACTTATAATTTTTGCTTTTCAATTAATACCGATTAATACTGTATATGCATTAACCTCTGGCCCTAGCCAACCAGAAGTACAATCTTTTCAGCCGGCTGGTACATCGGATATGGTTGATTTGTTTTCAGGAGATTTCTCTTACAACATTCCACTCTTTGAATTGCCTGGACCAAACGGAGGTTATCCCTTTAACTTATTTTATCAATCGGGTATTAGTACAGACCAAGAAGCTAGTTGGGTGGGCCTGGGTTGGAATTTGCAGCCTGGGGCTATAAACCGACAAATGAGAGGCTTGCCTGATGAATTTGATGGAACTGACATGATTAAGACCAAAATTTCAATGGCCCCAAATATTACGGTAGGTGCGGGAGTAGGTGCCGGAATTGAAATTTTTGGAGCGGATGGATTAAGTTTGAATCTTGGTCTTAGTGTATATCAAAATAATTATCGAGGAGCGGGATATAGCATTGATGGATCACTGGGTTTTCAAAAGGCAGCAACATCTGGCGCGACAGCAGGGATTGGCCTGGGGTTTAGTCTGGATTCAAATGAGGGAGTTAGTTTAAGTCCTACACTCAGCCTTGGGGGCAAAAATGTTAATTTTGGATTAGGCCTAGGATATAGCTCAAAGGAAGGATTAATTAATTTATCATTTGATGCTAATCTACACGCATGGCAATCCAATAGAACAAAAGCTGGACAGGACAAATTAACTCAACGAACTATTGGAACTAGCAACGCAAGGTTAAGCTTTGCCCACCCTGGTTATACACCGCAAATCACCATACCCATGGTGAGTTCCAATTTTTCGGCCACCTTAAAAATTGGCGGCTCTTTTTGGGGAGTTTTTGGCTCACCTTACATTACTGGTTTTTATAATGAGCAGCGGCTTGCAACCGATAAGCGAACAATTAGCGCCCCGGCCTTTGGGTACCTAAACTACGCTAAAGCAACGACAGTTAATAATGCATTAATGGATGTCAATCGGGAAAAAGATGGGGTTGTAACAGCTGTATCGCCCAATTTACCCATCCCCTCATTAACATACGACATCTATTCTGTAACCGGCCAAGGCATGAACGCCATGTACCGGCCAATGCGCAATGACTATGGGATTATAAAAGATCAGGAAGTTTCTTCCGAATCCAATGGTTTTTCAGGAGGAATTGACTTTGGTCCGGCTCTTGTCCATGCTGGTTCAAATTTATCAATCAACCACGCCCGGTCAGTAAGTGGATACTGGAACAATTCGATGTCTTCCAGTGCGAAGTTTAATGATGGTGAGTTAGGGAAGTTGTATGAACCCTGGTATTTCAAGGCTCATGGCGACCCTGCTGCTGAGCAAATAAAAACACTAGAAGATTTGGGCGGTGAAAAAGCAGTAAGGGTTTACTTGAGCGGAGATAAAAATACAGCTGAAGCGACTAACCAATTAGAATTAAATGGGAAAGAAACTTGGCGACCAAATCTACCCGCGTTTGATAAAAGCCAACCACGAAAATCCAGAAACCAAACGATACAACCCTATACAAATGATCAACTGCTTAAAAATGATGGCAAAGAGATTTTACCTCATTTTAAAGTATGGTATCAGGATAAGAATGGAGTTGACAAATCCTTTATTAGGACAAGGCCAGGTCATCATATAGCAGCCTACACCGCCATAACAGCCGAAGGCCTCCGATACAATTATGGTATACCTGCCTATAACGAAAAGCAAGAGGAGTATATTTATTCTGTAAACAAACAAACAACGACAGATATTGATCGAGTTTCCATTGATCTTTCCCAACCCAGAGAAGCTGATGAACCAAATTATCAGGTATCAGCTGATAAATATTTGAGACGGGTTGAGACTCCTGAGTACGCGCATTCTTATCTACTCACTTCCATATTGGGTCCCGACTATGTTGACTTAACGGATGATGGGGTAACGGAAGATGATTTAGGCTATTGGGTAAAGTTTACTTATAGAAATACTACCCAAGACGATCTAGTTAATACTCCATTTAAATGGCGTGACCCTTTCTCACGGGCACATTTACAAGAAGGCTGGAAAAGCGATCCAAGAGATGACAAAGGTTCCTTTGTTTATGGAGAAAAAGAAATGTGGTATTTGGCAAGAGCAGAAACCAAATCACATATAGCCGAATTTGAAATCGATGAACGATTTGATGGAAAGGGAGTAAGCGAAAAATTACAAAACGGTAATAATACTGGTCAATCCACCTATCAGCTCAAAAAGATAACCTTGTTTACTCGTCATGCTTTAAGTACGTCTGCAATGGTTCCGATCAAGTCGGTAAATTTCGTGTATGACTATTCGTTATGCCAATGCACATTCAATAGCACTGCTCCGCCACCCGAAAATGCTGCTACATGCATAGATGGGTTACCTATTGGAAGAGGAAAATTGACTTTAAAAGAGGTGAGGTTCACATATGGTAATAGCCTACGCGGCAGCTTAAATCCTTACCAGTTTAACTACAAGCAAAATCCAACATATGCCATGCTCTCCTACGATCGTTGGGGAAATTACAAACCCAATGATATCACGCCTGGTGCAGTAATGAATAACGATTTCCCGTACGTTCCACAAGATTCTAATAACAAAGAAGCCAATAATAATAATGCAGCCGCATGGAGTCTATCAGAAATTCAACTGCCATCAGGAGGCAAAGTGCTTGTTGACTATGAAACAGATGACTATGCATATGTGCAACACAAGCAAGCCATGCAAATGACGCCCGTTGTTGACCCCTATTCCCCATCTGCGGATGCTTCAAGCAGCTCGCTATTTAACCTCTTTGATAGCGAAGCAAAGGTTCGCTTTAAGCTTGAGAAACAAATCAGTGCTACTTCCGAAACTGATGATCCTGATTTTCAAATTAATGAGGTTAAAAAATACCTGGACCTTACTAATAAGCAGCTCTACTTTAAGTTTTTAGTCTCGTTGCGAAAACCTCTTGAAGGTAAGCTTGAATACATCGCTGGTTATGTTGATCTGGATCTTGAGAAAAATTCACCCGTTAACAAGGAAAAAATGGGACTTGAACCTGATGCCGCTCACCCTGGCAAGTATACCTATGGGTACTTCTATGTGAAAAAAGAACACGCGAATGGACTTGATAGAAACCCCTTCTCGTTGCGTGCCTGGCAACACTTGCGAACCAACCAACCTGAGTTGGCCAATTCAGGGGCACCATTACCTGCAACTGATAATAAAAAAGAGAAAATCAAGCAAATGCAAAGTGTAGGTAGTGCAGGAAGTCACATAAAGAAAATGTTTATAGGGTTCTATAAGTGGTGTGACGAGAACGGCTGGGGCCGTCAGGTTACCATAAGCAAGGCCTGGGTTAGGTTGAAATCTGTTGACAAGATCAAGTATGGTGGTGGCTTGCGGGTAAAACAGATTACTATGAAAGACAATTGGGCCGAAGATGATGAAGGAGTATATGGACTAGTTTATGACTACACCACCACCGAAACAGAAGGTGGCTCTACGATTAGCAGTGGCATAGCTTCATACGAACCCTTTGTGGGCGGTGATGAAAATCCCTTACGCTATGCAAAAAAATATACCGAGAGCGTGCCCTTACGTGCCGACAATAATTTGTATTTCGAGTATCCTGTTAATGAGTCGTATTATCCGGGGCCGCAAGTAGGGTACAGTAAAGTTACCGTTACCAGTTTGGCCTCTGCTAGCATGGCCAGTAAGCCGGTTAATCACTCAGTCTTTCCAACGGGCGTAAGTTTTGGCACCACGGGTAAAACGGTGCATGAATTTTATACGGCTAAAGATTTTCCGGTAATTACAGATGAAACTGAAAAGGAAAACAAACCCTACCAGCTTTCAGTGCCCATACCTTTTATCGGTAACGTAAGTGTATCAAAACTTACCGCCAGCCAGGGTTATAGCATTGTTACTAACGACATGCATGGCAAGCAAAAGATGGTAAGCAATTACCGACAATCGCGCACCGGAGACTTTGAACCTGAACCAATCTCGTGGGTAAAATATAATTACGCGAGCAAGCCTAGCTATTACCAACAAGAACAAGTTTTTTCAGTAGCCAATAAGTTTGTGGATAACGGGGACGAAACCCTAAGTCTGCCAACCCCTATGACTGCCGGTACCGAAACATTTACGCTCGGGCAGGAGAGTGATTTCTTTATGGACATGCGCAAGTTTGAAGATAACTCGTATACAGGTGGGGTGCGCCTGAATGTGGATATACTCTTTTTCTTCTTCTTCACGGTGCCCACGTTTGTGCCGTGGCCTAGTGTTGGTCAATCAGAAAACCAACTGCGTACGGCCGTTACCAACAAAATAATTTTCAAGTCGGGCATTATGGAAAGCATAGAAGCCTATGATGGTGGCTCGCTGGTAAAAACAAATAATCTCAAATGGGATAAACGCACCGGTGCAGTAGTGCTTACTTCTGTGAACAACAATTTTGATGCACCTGTATTTAGTTATAATATTTTGGCACACACAAAATACCAGGGCATGGGCGCAGCGTATCAAAATGCCGGCTTAACCTTTACAGCTACCAATGTGCAAGCGGTACCCAATCAAACAAATCAATATAAATTTACTGTAAAAGAATCCTTACCGGCAGGTTCTCTTCGTGCGGGGGACGAAGTGCTACTCTATGATGCAACCTCCAGCACATTAGCAACTCCGCTAGCGCGCGTAGTGTATGCGGGGGAAGAGAATGGCAACAACCGATGGCACACCGAACAGGCGCTTGCGGCTGCTAGCTATAAAGTGTTAATCGTGCGCTCCGGCTATCGCAACCAACTTAGTGTGTCTGCCGGGAGCATAACTGCGCTGCAAGATCCATCAATTCAAGGAATGACAGCATCATTTTCGAAAACAATTAGTGTCCCTAGATAATATTTATGTATAATTCAAAAGCACTTTTGTTCGTTTCTTCTGTACTACTTTTTAGTGTTTCTCTAAATGGACAACAGCTAGGGCCAAATCTTGTTATTAACCCGGACTTTTTACCTTCGGGTAACAATTGTGGTACTAACATTATTTCTTCCTGTTATCTTGGTTGGAGTGTTGCATCAGGAACTCCAAATACAGGCTTGAGTGGAGATGTCCTTTTCATTTGGGGTCGGCAATGCGATATTGCATCAGAGGCAATCATTGGAACGCTTAATACACCCCTAATTCCAAATAAGGAATATAAGCTTCAAATCACATACCGAGCTTACAAATTGCTTCCAACTTATCCAGGTGTTGTATTCAATTCGTTCTTTCAGTTTACAAGAAGATCAGAATATATTAAAGCTGATGGATCAGAGAGTGTTCCAAATATCACACAATTAGTAAACTTTGCTCGAACAAGTGATTATGGGTCAGATTCTACTTCTCTTGGCCAACTGAATAATGTAAGTCTAGCTGCAATACAAACTGAATCTTCTACTTCTTGTGTTACACCCACAGCAAAATTCCCTGATTTAGTCACCATTAATGGTATTAGTGCGGAAAGAATATGGCACGTTGAAAATTATTCTGATTTTACTATTTGGAAAACTGAAGAAATAAGTTTTGTTGCAACCGAGGAAAGTACAAATTTTATAATATCAATTATCTCCGGCTCTGCTGGGATGCCCAATGGTATCCATATAAAAGATATTTACGTTGGGGAGATTATTTGTGAAACTCCTGTACCGGTGGTTGACATATCGGAACAACACTACCTTTGCGCAACTAGGTTTATATCAAATGAAGTATATAGCTTGCTTTCGTGCGATACAAAATCTTATCTCTGGGATTTTGGAGATGGCGTCACTTCTGGCGATAAGGGTCCAATCCATGTTTATACTAACTCTGGTACTTATAACGTTTCACTTAGTATTCAATATCTATGTGGAGATTGCTCAAGCGAAGTAACAGTTACAAAACAAATCACCTTCAACCCAACATCAGCAACAATAGAAACTCGACTAATCGAAGTAGAGACCGAAGTAAAGAATCAGGTGATCTCAGCTTCGGCTGTTACATTTTCTGATGTGTGGTCGCTGGCACATGACAATGCTGCTTTGGGTAACAGAAGTAGCTACTTAAATGGTACCCAAGGAGTGTGGCGTAATAACGCCAGCTATGCCTACGATGTGCCGCGTCAGTTTTCTACACCTACCAATATTGCAACGGACGGAACTTTTACGCTCAACCAATTTGATTGGAATACCGCCAATTTTAATGTGGTGCCTGATTGGATTCAAGCCAACACCATGACCCAGTATAGCCCATATAGTTTTGAGTTGGAGAATCAAGATGTGTTGGGTATTTACTCGGCTACCCTTTATGATTATGGCGGCCAATTGCCAACCGCCAATGGGGTAAACATGCGCCATGCCGAAATGGGGTTCACCAGTTTTGAATTCAACGATATAAATGGCAAACCCAGTGGCAACTGGATGTTGAGTAGTGCTGCCCAACCGGCAACTATTACATACCAGGTGCCCAATGCAATCGGCTATTCGGTTGTAGTAAATGCCCGATTAGAAGACCTTGATCTGGCACAAAAGGTGAATGTAAGTGCCAATGCCGGCTTCTCTGGTCCCGCATTTATTTCATTTAACAGACTCTTCAATTACCTACAAGATGTAGATATTCTTTGCAAGCAAGCGCATCCATTGGATCCAAAAAAATCAATTGTTGTATTGGGCCGGGCTCCGTTTGAAGGACTTTGGTCGGGGAGGTTATCCATAAAACTTACGGCTCCGCCAGGAGGTATTGCAACCTTAGATACCCATGCACATAGTGGAAAGAGTAGTTTAAAAGTTAATGTTGATCAAACGTTTCGTCAGGAGATGTTTCAACTAGAAGCTGGCAAAACCTATTGGGTAAATGCCTGGGTATCGGAGGGTAATTCGAATTTGCTGGAACCAAAGCTAGCAAACAATTTAGGGATTCAACTCACTTTCAAGGATAAAATTGGGCAATCACAAGGCGCAGTTTCTTTTCAGCCAGCAGGCACTATCATCGAAGGTTGGCAACAGGTAAAGGGCACTTTTATTTGCCCTATTGATAAACCTGTTATTGAATTAACATTTAGACCCGGTGATACAGGCACTGCCTGGTATGATGATTTGCGCTTACAACCTGAGAAAGGAAACATGAAAGCCTATGTATATGATCGTAATGATTATCGGTTGAATTCAATTTTGGATGAAGAAAATTACGCATCCTTTTTTTACTACGACAAAGAGGGAAATCTCTACCTCACTAAAAAAGAAACTGAGCGCGGCATTAAAACCATTACTGAAAACGTGAGCTATCAAATTGAAAATAATAGATAATGAAAGGTCCAGCTATATATTTTATTTTTGATAAGCGCTTGGCAGTATGTGTCTGCCTGTCTTTTATGGTCTCTTCATTTTTATTTGCTCAGGATTTTAAGGAAGCACTTTTAAAAATGAAACAAGAATATGCCGATGCACCTAATCTACATATTGTGATGTCGATTAAAGCATACGATAAAAATTCACCCAGTACAATTTTTTATAATCAAAAAGCAGAAGTAAAAAAGGCAGATCAAAAATATTATTATAGCCTTGACCAGAATGAGATGTTACTCAACACGTCATTTCTTATACTGGTTAATCATAAGCTAAAGCAAATTGATCTTCGTAAAAATAGTCTTACTGACTCTCAGTTCGAGTATCCCGCTATGCTAAATCTGGATAGTATGCTTTCCGTTTTTGGTACTGCATTGTACATAGGTAAAAAAAATGGACTTGATCAGTACCGGGTTGTTCACAAAGTAGGGGGCATGTTGAAGCAAACTGAATTGTTTTTTAAATCGGAGACCGGGCAGCTACAACAAGTGGGTTACGAATATGTGAATGGTCAATACGTTTCCATTCAGTTTGATCTTTTTGATAAAAGTCCGCAGTTTGATGCGGACACATTTAGCGAAAAAAAATATGTGAGAACGTTAAATGGAAAGGTAGTACTGGAGATTGGATATCAGCACTATATAATTAACGCAGAACAAACAGATTAACCAATTGATATAAAAATCTTAGGATTAAAAAAAATTAAAAGCAAATAATGGGAAAGAGTATTCTTGTATTTAGTCTTCTTCTTTGGACTGTATCAGTTCAGTCACAAGACATTTTAACTACCACAATTAGTTGGAATTCAACTAACACGCTTGATGTTACTTCCAACAATTCTGTTTCTGAAGCTACCACATTTAGTAATAACCAATCGATCAATTTCAATTGGAAAAATAGCGATGGCACGATCCGGAAAACATATCAAATTATAGAAGCGATAGGGAAGTGGTCCAATGTAAGTAATGATGGCCGAATGCAATACGAAGTAACAGATGGCAGATTGAGCGGAACTATTTCAATCGTAAAGCAAGGAGTTAATACTAAGATTAAAATTGCAATGGAGGCTTCACCACCTGAAACAGTTGAGCTAACGATAACTTCAATCCAAATAAATTAAATACTTGAACTTGGTCTGATGAGTAAATTATTAATTCTTCTGCTTCTTTTAGTATTTTCACTTGGCGTAATCCACGAGGTAAGCGGTCAAGCCAGTTATAATGTTGTCTGGACTGATGCAGTGGGCGCGAGTGGAAACACAACCACTACCATTACTAAAACTGCGGCATCAGCATGGGGAAATAGTGGCGCGGTGTCTTTGTATTATTTGCCCGCAAATACGGATGGTTGGTTCGAGTATACAGTAACCGAAGTTGGATTTTCAAAAACAATAGGATTTTCTGATTTCAATCGAGATAACAATCAATCTCAGATCAATTACAGTTTTCATATAACTGGAAGCTCCGCCTCGGCACGTACCAATTGGAATGTTTTACAAACAACTACAGTAATAGTTGGCGATGTGCTGCGTATGGAACGAGTGGGTTCAATGATTTTTTATAAGAAGAATGGAGTCACTTTTCATTCTATTACTGGTGTCCTTTTACTTCCATTGATTGTAGATGTGGCGATGTATGAAAATGGGATGTCGTTTTCAAATGTGCACGCCTCGTTTGGGGCAACAACTAATAATCCCATCAGTTGGACAAATCTTTTAGGATTGAGCATGTCGGGAAGTAATCTTTTAAGAACTGCTATCTATGGAACCTTAAATTCTGGTGCAACAAGCATTGAAGTTCTTTCGGCCGGGCAGGATGGGTGGGTTGAGATGATGGCTGACGAAACCACTACCAGCAATAGCCGAGCAATTGGTTTGTCACCGCCCCATAGCAATGTTAATGCAAATATACCCTTTGCTATAGCTCTGGGT
>Ga0105044_10015758_pt1 | contig 10212 bp, 6 predicted proteins | sample MAT01_FD_78092 | JGI IMG/M metagenome (GOLD analysis project Ga0105044, IMG submission 78092) | Freshwater microbial communities from Lake Fryxell liftoff mats and glacier meltwater in Antarctica - MAT-01 | ecosystem: Environmental > Aquatic > Freshwater > Ice > Liftoff microbial mat | place...
CACCACGAATCAAGCGGCCTTTTCGGAATTTTCGAATGTTTACTTTATTTCCGGTATGTCGGTCACCTTTTTGACAAATGGGGGGAGCGAATTGCTGCTGCAAAATGCCAATGGCGATTTGGTGGATCGCGTGGAATATAATATTTCGTGGTACGGTGATCCCGACAAAGACGACGGAGGTTGGTCTTTGGAAATCATCAATCCATTAACGGAATGTAGTGGACAGTCCAATTGGATAGCATCCCAGAATCCATCCGGTGGGACGCCCGGGGTGCAAAGTAGTGTGTACAATATTTCTCCGGATGTGATTAGTCCGGAGATTGTTTCTTTCCAGGTTCTATCTCCTGAATTGGTTCAGATTTACTTTTCAGAAGCGATGGACCAGGAGTCCCTTCTTAACGCGACGTATACATGGAACCAAGGTATCACTACACTGGACGCCACCCCGTCTGAAGGTCTTTTTTTTGTTGAACTTGCCATTGAACCGGGATTGCAAACCGGAGTGGTCTATGAGCTGACTTTGAACGGTCCGACTGATTGCATTGGCAATGTTTTGTCAGCAAACGCGGTAATCGAAATTCAATTGGGTGAAGTTCCTCAATTTCAGGAGTTATTGATTTCGGAAATCATGGCCGATCCCACGCCATCCAACGGTTTGCCGGAAGCAGAATATTTTGAACTATTCAACGCTTCCCAAAAAGTATTGGATCTGCAAGGCTCGGAAGTCTCAGGCCTCGTTTTTCTAGGTCCAAAACTTTTATTTCCGGGAGAATATTTGCTCTGCGCTGGCGTCAGCAATCAAATAGAATTTCTTTTATATCCCGAAACATATTTTATCGAAGGTATGTCAACGACCTTTCTTACCAATGGTGGACGCGAATTGCTCCTTCTGAATGCAAGCGGGGATGAGGTTGACCGTGTAAACTATCAACTTCCGTGGTATCAAGATGCTTCTAAAGAAGACGGTGGCTACAGTCTGGAAAGAATCAATCTGAATGAACCTTGCCGCGGAGCAGACAATTGGGCAGCATCTGTAGCTCCATCAGGTGGCACTCCTGGAATGGAGAATTCGATCAACAATGAAATAGCCGACACGACGCCACCAGCCGTTGAATCTGTTTTTGTGCTCAATCCGCAACTCATTGAAGTGCATTTTACGGAAGTAATTGACTCGATGAGCACCCTTTTTACGGATATTTCTATTTCACCTGAAATAATGGTGGCCAGTATTTCCAACTTGCCTCCGGCATATGCATCGGTTCAGGTCCAATTGAATTCCCCCCTCGAAGTAGGTGTGGAATACGAATTGGTTTTGAGCGGAATCAAAGATTGTTCAGGCAATGAATTACTTAATTCTTTGCCATTTCCACTTGGCCTTCCTGAGCAAGGTTTGCCCGGAGAAATTCTGATCAATGAAATTTTATTCAATCCGCGCACAGGGGGGTTTGATTTTGTAGAAGTGGTCAATGTATCATCCAAAATCATTGGTCTTCAAAACTGGACTTTCCAGAATCAATCAGGAACTACCGATGTAATTTCTGAAGATCCATTGTTGATTTTCCCTGGTCAATACCTGGTCTTTACGGCGAGCATTCTCAACATTCGACAGGAGTATCCGCTTGGCCGCAATGAAAATTATGTACAGATGTCATCTTTTCCGGCATACAGCAATACAAGTGGGTCGGTCATTCTCACAAATGAACAATTGGAAGTGGTGGATCGATTCGACTATCTGGAAGATTACCATCTGTCTCTGATCAATGATCTCAAAGGCGTATCGCTGGAGCGGATGAGCTTTACACGCCCGACAAACGACCCGGGCAACTGGACTTCGGCTGCAGAGCGCGTGGGATGGGCCACGCCCGGATATCTCAACTCACAGTATAATCCGGAAGGTCGCGCCAGTTCCAATTTTGAACTTTTGAGTGAAATTTTTTCTCCAGACAATGATGGTTTTGAGGATATTCTTCAGCTCAACTATCTGCTTGATATGCCTGGCGCGCTTGCTACCATTGGTGTTTATGACCGCAGAGGTCGTCGTATAAAGGGCTTGTCCAGTAATCTGGTATTGGGCACAGAGGGCACCATCACATGGGATGGCGTGGTAGATAATGGCACCAAGGCCCGTCTCGGCCCACATATTATTCTGATCGAAGTTTTTGATCTTACGGGTCGTACAGAAGCCTTTAAGATTCCCTTCATCGTAGCCGGCCGTTTGGGCGGTTAATCTCACACGCTTTGCTAATTTTGCCAGCGAAATATAAGGCTATGCAATCCCCAGTTGATATCTCATCCAAGTTACCAAAATTAGGCACAACGATTTTTACCGTGATGAGCAAAATGGCCGCCGAGACCGGCGCCATCAACTTATCTCAAGGGTTTCCGGATTTCCCCGCTGATGTTCATTTGATTGAGCTGGTGGAAAAACACATGCGCGAAGGTAGAAACCAATATGCCCCTATGGCGGGTGTAGAGGTGTTGCGAGAAGAAATCTCAAAAAAAATAGAGAAAACCTATGGCCGTCGCTATGATCCCGAAACGGAAATCACTGTTACCGCAGGAGCCACGCAGGCGATCTATACAGCGATAACAGCTCTCGTAAAAGAAGAAGATGAGGTCCTGATTTTCACGCCAGCGTACGACTGTTACGTGCCGCCAATTTTGCTCAATGGAGGCCGTCCTGTGTATGTACAGTTAAAGGCACCCCACTACAAAGTAAACTGGGATGAGGTAAAAAGACTGGTGACCCGAAAAACAAAATTGATTCTGATCAACTCACCGCACAATCCTACCGGGACCATCTGGACAGATGAAGATATGCGCGAACTCGAAAAGCTGGCTGTAAACAGTGATGCTCTGGTTTTGAGCGATGAGGTTTATGAGCACATTGTTTTTGACGGCGCTCGTCATGAGAGTGCTGCGCGATACGAAGAATTGGCAAAACGATCAATGATCGTGGCGAGTTTTGGAAAAACTTTTCACGTCACAGGATGGAAAGTGGGTTATATCTACGGTCCTGAAAATTTGATGGCCGAATTTCGCAAAGTGCATCAATATCTGGTGTTTGCAGTAAACACGCCGATTCAACACGCCCTTGCAGACTACATGCAAAGTCCGCATCATTATGAGGGAATAGCAGAAATGTACCAGAAAAAACGCGATCTCTTTTTGAAGGCACTTGAACCAGGGAAATTCAAAGCCATTCCTACGCAGGGAACATATTTTCAACTGCTCAATTACAGCGCAATCACAAAAAAAGGGGAACTTAAGTTTGCCGAAGAGCTCACACGCAAAAACGGTGTAGCGGCCATTCCAGTTTCCGTATTTTATCACAAGCCTCTGGAGCAGTTCACGCTGCGTTTTTGTTTCGCGAAAAGCGATGATACCCTGCTGGAAGCAGCAGAAAAGTTGAACAGGTTGTGATACCTGCACCCAATCTTCGGCTCTCTTTGATCCAATCAGACCTGCATTGGGAGGACAAGCCGCGCAACCTCGCCATGTTTGATGAAAAGTTGGCGGATATTTCAGCGGCCAATACCGATTTGATCATCCTTCCGGAAATGTTTTCCACCGGGTTTTCGATGAATCCGGAACAGCTGGCTGAATCCATGACTGATACTACAGTGCGATGGATGAGAAACCTCAGCATTGCTAAGAATCTTGGCGTATGCGGGAGTTTTATTGCGGAAGATAAAGGACTTTATTTCAACCGGTTTTGTTTTGTTGAAGAAGGTGAGGTAAAACATGTTTACGACAAGCACCATCTATTCACGATGGCCGGAGAGTCTGCCGTTTATACCTCGGGTACAGATGCGGCTTCGTTTATCTTTAAAGGCTGGAAAATTTTGCCACGGATCTGTTACGACCTGCGATTTCCGGTGTGGTGCCGAAGTCCTTTGATCGACTTGCAGCTCTATGTGGCCAATTGGCCCCTGCCACGGCTGGGCGCCTGGGACAAGCTTCTGATGGCCCGCGCGATAGAAAATCAGTGTTACGTGGCAGGAGTGAATCGGGTGGGGAAGGACGGCAATGGACATCCGTATCAGGGGCATTCTGTTGTGATCGACCCAAAAGGAGAATTGCTAACGTCAGAAAAGTATGCGGATGAAGGTGTCCTGAAATGTTCCATTGACTGGAAATCTCTGAACGACTTCCGTGAGAAATTTCCTTTGCACCTCGATGCTGATCAGTTTCAAATAGTGCATTAGTCAACCGGAAATTCGGATAGGGGTATCCACTCAATGTCCAGATCCCAATTGGATCGTATTTTAAGAGGTTCAGAATAGATGCTGACTTTTTCAGGCTGAATTTTTTCCTTGTAATTTCCCGAATCCCACTTTCCGTTGTCATTCTTATCAAAAATGATTTTCAGGCCATACTCGCCAGGTATCATTCTCCCGAATTCAACTTTTTTGCTGCCGGTAAGTCGCACTTCTTTTTTGAGGCCGGTCTCATCGCTCAATTGCAGTAAAACAGGGATTTTCAAAAGGCTATCGTTGAGTAAAACGTCGACACTGAAATTGCCATAAAAATCAACATCCTGCAGACTGAAACCAAAGCCAAGGCTATCGCTGTAGTTTCCATAAAAATCCTGAAAAGCACCTGCCTGCAGACTGATCAAATAACTTTTCTCACCTGCAAATGGGTAAGATATTTTCATTTTTCGAAAGAGTTGATCCTGTTCCACGGAAGTGGGATAAACACGGATGCTATCTTCCAACAACCACATGAGCGATGTATCTGCCTCCTCCAATGGGTGGGAAAACTGCAAATCAAATGTCTGACTTAAGTCGAGCCTATTGCGGGTGGCATTGGAAGTAACGATTAAGTTGGCTTTGTCTTTGAATTTAGGATCTGGTTCAATGTACCAAAAGGAGGTATCAGCAAAGGAGGTATCTTCCCTGATAATCACCTCTACTTCTTCAAGATCGTCGCGTGGAGGCAATTTCACCCAATTTCGCAATGTGTCCCGGCGGTCATTTAATACACTTACCGGGGTTATTAATTGTTCTGTTTCCACATCCATAAACTGTATTGATGGATTTTTGGCCGGGACGTTAAATACGACTTCGTAATAGCCATAATCCTTTGCTACTGTAGACTTGATATATTGTGTGGTATCGCGCTCGATGAAAGTCGGAATGAGCAATATCCGTGCAGAATCCTCGGGTATCGAGGTGATTGTCCTTTCTAAAAATCCAATTTGTTCTGGTGGTCCGTCATATTTATAGTTAGGACCTTCCTCGGCCAATACAAACAATTTAAAATCGCCTTCCGGCAAATAGCGGACACGGAACTCACCAAGCGCATTGGTCAGGGCCAGATAGCCCGGAAGTTGAGTCAATGGCAAACTATCCACATCTGTGGTGTAAAGCATCACCGCTGCACCGGCGAGCGGTTCATTGTCAATGGCCTGAAGCACTTTTCCGGTCACGGTTAGAGAGTCAATATAACTTCCAGTGGAAAAAACATAAACCAAATCCATATTGGGATTTGATTCGTTCAGGTCAACAATGCCTTTTCCAAGATTAAACTGATAGGTGGTATTTTCCTGAAGGGTGTCCGTCCAGGACATCAAAAGTTTTTTTCCACGCACGCGGTGTTCAGGAGTTTTGGTCAGCGGGGGCGAAATAATCAATTGAGACGACAGGTCTTGGCTTTGAATGTATTCGTCAAAAACGATCTCAAAAGAATTTCCGTCAAAGTAGGTACTGAACAACGGCGGAGAGATAGATACAGGTGCCGGGGGGATTTCATCTTTCAACCCTCCGGTTGGCGTATTTTGTTGGGCGCAGGCCGCCAATCCCAATACCAGGCATATGCGAACGAATATTTTCAGACTTTCTCGTATTGAAGCGTAAGAATGTGCGCTGCCACCGCTTCCAGAAATTTCACATCTCCGGAATCAAATGCCGCGGGCAAATCGCTGTCAACATCGATGACCATATGCACATCTCCGTTTCGATTCAATACAGGAACCACTGCTTCGGATTGTGAAAGCGCACTGCAAGCTATGTGACCGGGAAAGAGATGAACATCGGGTACGAGGATGGATCTTTTTTCGGCCCATGAAGTACCACAAACACCTCTGCCATGCCCGATACGTGTGCAAGCCACGGGTCCCTGAAAGGGGCCGAGAACCAATTCCTTGCCTTCAACGAGATAAAAGCCCACCCAGAAATAACCTTCAAGTGTTTTTAGAATGGCGGCAATATTTGCCAGATTAGCCACCAGGTTTTTTTCTCCGGAAGTTACTCCTTTGATATGCTGCAAAGCGGTCGTAAAGTCGCGATTAAATGCCTTCATAGCCGCAAAGATAGCCGATTTAGGCACAGGCGAGGGTAGCCAGACTCACTTCGCGGACTCCGGACGTCAACAACACTTTCGCACATGCTTCCAATGTGGAACCTGTGGTAATCACGTCGTCGACCAGAAGTATATGTTTTCCGGAAAGGATTTCTGGTGATACGACGGCAAATATGTTCTCTACATTCAACCACCGTTCAAATCGACCTTTGTTGGTTTGTGTTGCATTTGCAGTAATGCGCTTTACAGCATCGTGAAGTACGGGTATGCCCAAATGGATGGTCATACCATTGACGATTGATGTGCATTGATTGTATCCCCTGATTTTATGTTTAGTTTCGTGAAGCGGCAGAGGAATGATGTAATCCGGACCACTGTAGCTGTCTTCGGCCAGGTCCCTGCCAAATATCAGGCCAAGCCGCTCACCAATATCCTGTCGATGCCTGTATTTGAGTGCATGCAACAATCGCTGTGTCATATTCCCTTTCTCAAATAATAAAAAAGAAAACGCTTCGTTAATTGGCGTGCGACCCCAAAACTTTTGTGCAATGGGATTTGCTTTGTAAAGATGAAAGTTTGTTCTCGGAAGTTGGTAAAGACAGGTAAGGCACAACAAGTCTTCCTGACTGTTCAGTGGAGTTCCGCAACCATCACAAACTTTCGGAAACAGCAAATTTCCTAAATCATGGAACCAATCTAAATTGTACTTTTGCGGGCGCATAGGTCTCAATCTGGGTTAACAATTTTAAAGTTAATCGTTTAGGGCGCATTTTGCAAATTAATTTTATCTAAAGACTGATTTTATATGGCAGAGTCCACGGCATCTCCCAACAGAAAATACATAATTTCTATCGTGCTACTCGCGGCACTGAGTATCATCATGGGAATTTTATATCTCACCAAAACCACGGAAGCTACTGAAAAGGCGGAAACGATTTCCACTTTGGAGGTTGAGCAGTTGCAATTAAAAAGTGACCTGCAGGACATGTTGATCCAATACGATACCATGACGGTACAGAATGACCAGTTGAATGCTGAAATTATTGGACAGCAGGAACAAATCAAGGAAATGCTTAAGCAGATTGAGAAACACAAAGACGACGCCTATATCATCGGAAAGTTGAAAAAGGAAGCGTCCACTTTGCGCGGTATCATGAAAGGCTACATCGCCACCATCGATTCTTTGAACACGATGAATATCGATCTGAAAAAGGACAATCAATTCTTGTCGCAAGAACTAACCCAGGTAAAGACCAAAGCGCAGCAATTGGAGAGTTCTAAAAAAGATCTGGAAACTATTGTCGCAACGGGCTCCGTTTTGCAAGCCAACAACCTTAGCAGCGTAGGCCTTCGCGTGCGAAACAATGGAAAACAAGTTGAGATCAACAAAGCGGATAAAACCGAACTCATCCGTACTTGTGCGCAGATTGCACCAAACCGGATTTCTCAGGAAGGCAAAAAGGATATTTATCTGCGCATCATTTCCCCCGACGGGGTCGTTCTTAATTCTGAGACGGATGGTGACAATCGTTTCGAATTCAATGGCGTAAGTGGGAAATATAGCATCAAGCGCGTGATTGATTATAACAAAGAGGAGATGGATCTTTGCATTTTTTATTCCATCCTCGACCCTTTGCCGACAGGAAAATACCTGATCGAAATGTACGAAAGTGGAACGTTGATCGGTAAGACCGACCTCGATCTGAAATAGTGTCTTAAAAGAAGGCCCTCACCTGCACATTTCCTGTGTGAATCGATTTCACCTCATCTGATTTACGTCCATTGTAACTCAGGCTGAGCTGTAAATTCTTTCCAAGCGTGCGTTCTATTCCTGCTGCCCAGGTTACGTTATTCCCGTTTTGCAGGCCGTCGAGCATTTCGTAGGCAAGACTGTTGTTCACATCTCCACTAAAATCTATGGCGATATAATTTAATTGCGCAAAGAAGGATCCCGATTCCAATTTATTCAGGCGCCCTTCTAAACCTAGGTCAATAAGTTCGGCGACTTCACCACCAAGTGATACACTGTTCTGTTTTTCCGAATAAGAGTTGGTGAAACTGAGTCGGAATGAGGTCCCTGGCTGATAGGAGAAGGTTTGTTTCAACGTATAATAGGCGATGTCAAAATTTCTTCCATCAATAACATCCGAAGCGCTTTCCCTTTCGCCCAGTTCCTGCTCCAGCAAAATGCCATATGCCGACGTAAAATTATAGCGGATTCGAAGGGCGTGCGATTGTTGGCGGCGTTCTTCAAAACCAGTGGTGAGCGGGTTTTTACCGGCCTGATTGCTGTATGTGTAATCAGTCCCGAATTTGCTGCTGCTGCGATTAAAGAAAACAGTGTTTCTAATACTGGAAGATTGAGAGATCAGTGTACTGTCTCCTATAGACGATATGAACGGGTTGAAACGATCCACCCCATCTTCTCTCTGTGTTTTCCGCTGAATGCGAAAAGCGGTTTGATTGCTGAAGCGCGCGAGCACTTTTCGAAAATCATCTTTGGTCATCCATATTCCTGCGGGACTGATATTAAGCGTTTGAGAATATTGATTGCTGTAGGCGCGCAAGTAATTGTCGGTGGGGGTGAATACCCGGATATAACGCTGACCATCTTCAGGCCGGGCGAGTTCAAATTCGTTTAATTCTTTAATGTCGTTGTCATTGTAGTCGATCCAGGTATACGGGCCCTGTCCGGTCGGGTCAAAAACATACAAAAATTCCTGACGCCGTTCCAGTCCGGATCCCAGTTCATAGTATGTCGTTGCTGTAATCGTATTCTTGGCGAGCCGCAGGTTGTGTTCCAGTCTGGCAAGCAAGGTCTGCTCTGGTTCCTGAACAGTTATTTCAGGGTTGGTGATTCGAAGGGTTCTGTTTGAGATCGTTGCTTTAAATTGATTTTTGGGATTCTTCTCCAGTGCCAAATCCACACCATAATGCGTGGCATGGGTACTTTCTCCAAGTTCATTGAAAAATGTGGAATAATCTGTTCGCTCCCTGTAAAAAACCTTGTAACCCACTTTGCTTGTATCGAGGTTGGCGAGATAAAATTGCCAATCATAAAACTTATAGGCTGCGGAAGATAGGGAGTCGCCTCCTGCGAGATAGCGTCGGTTATCCTCTCTTTCATCTTCAAATCCGATTTTGGTGATCCACAATGCCTTCTCCAACCTGGCCCGGTGTCTCGTGAATTCTGATTCTTCAGCCCCCTCCGTTTGTAGCAGACTTCCGTTAAACCGGAGATCGAAGCCTGCATGATTTGCAGTGGCATTCAGTACATTTTTTCTTCCGGTGTAATCTCCGCCCGCATCAAAATGATTGTAGTTGTAAGCAATATTGAGCACATCCGGTTTTTGCAATGCAACACCTGTGGTGACAATGTTTTGGTACCGCGTTAGCAGCGTAGGAGTGAGGTTCCAATCCCTGTTAAATTCCACTGATCGATATGGCTCAATGGGTTGGAAATTATTTCCTATGGATTCGAAGATTACATCTCCTACCAGTTTAAAAGCTTTGGGATCTTTGCTGAGGGGTTGGGCGTGTTGCACTTTCGTGAAAAGTCCATGGCTGTAGTTGTCTGCATTGTCCCTTTCAGAAAATGTATTTTGATCGCTGTTGCTAAAACCAGCTTCCATTTGAGCGGTGGTGTTTTCCGAGACCCGATAATCGATTCCGGCCATGAGCATCTGATTTTTCCTAGGTGCTACAAGCCTTCGAATTGGCGCGAAACCGCCTTGTCTGATCAGGATGCCATCCACAAATTCAGGTGCGACCCACTTGAATATTCGCCCTGTGGCATCGAAGCCCTCCTGAATGTAGTCGCCGTTTCCCGTCCCAACCTCACTGAAACTGACCTGATAAACGCGCGGCCCTTCTGCCGTGACCCGCACATAAACGCTGTCAAAACCC